>JAAUYH010039468.1_pt1 | contig 12254 bp, 7 predicted proteins | sample 7278061 | NCBI WGS metagenome assembly JAAUYH01 (sample SAMN14350203, study PRJNA611818) | marine sediment metagenome | isolation source: surface marine sediment (0.6m) | place: French Polynesia: Moorea | collected 2018-08
TCATGAACAAGCATTGAAATCAGGCGAACATGCGGTTTCGTTTCTTCAGTCCTTCGGCATTTTCGATCCTGCTGTGTTTAACCCAGGAAAACATGGGAGTTCGCCCAATTTTGAGTGTCGGGCATCGTAGAGTTGCACATTTTTTGAAATAGGATTGAAATGAGTTGTACAACATGAAGAAACTTTCCAAAAGAAATCGACTTCGAGGACCTCATTTATTGGCATGGCTACGTTTGACACTTACTACGATAAATCAATAACATTCTAGTTGACGCAGACTATCCCTTTACGACCCGGGAGTTTTGAAAATTTTTAGCAAGAGATTTACGACTCGTACTCTTGCTCAACTTTACCCCAGGTAGATTCTAGCGCAGCTAAGGTTTTCAATGCTCATCTAGTATATCGTACCATCTTCAGGAAATTTGAATAATCTACCGTGCATGACAAAATCAAAGAAACTCGATAATCAGTTTTTCTTTCTGCTGATCTCTTCCGTTGAAGTTGAGCTCCTATGTTGTACAAATATGAAGCTTCTTGCATTACTGACGAAGTCAAAGTTTCTGTTCAGTACACAAATCCAAGAGATCGACACTAAGCAGAAGAAAAATGGAAGCACAATAAACTACTACTCCATCTAGCCTGCACCTTAGTAAATTCTTGTCAAATCAAAACAACAGTAGCTTGCGTCGGTAAGAAATAGCAGAGGATAAACAACACCCGGATTAATCGACTGAAAATCGAGAAAGTCAAGAAAAATGAATATTAGCAAAGAACTACTATTTCCCTTATGTCGTAAATGAGAGGCACACCTTAAGTCTTATCAAGTAGCTGCGGAACTAGAGACTTTGACAAAAATTGGACTGATCTAGAGCATAGTTTCTTCTTCTCAGTCATCTGATACTCGGCATCCAGTGTAGCAGATCGCATTGATTGTCATTTTTGACGTACATGTAACCCAGCACTGTAGCAGAATGGTCTGTTCGTGAATCACGCAATTCATGTGCGGCCATTGATTATCATGTTCGCCTTGAAGCAGCTGCTACCACTAGCTACAAGCAATTCCAAAGTGACAGTCCTTACAAAAAAACAGCCATACATCACATCACCCCAAATTGCTACAAACGTACTCTCGATCTACAATACTGCTACAGTACCCAAGGAGTTATCGTTTGGAATTCTACTGAGACTCTTGTCAATGCTCAGTACAGAAGAAAATTTCTACGCCAAGTAAAGGAGTTGCGCAATGGGTTAACAGTTAAAATGAAAACCGAATCTCGACAGCTTCTTCAAAGCATTCGTCTTCTACTACCAATCTCCAACACCCTCAAACCTTGAATCTAGTGTCTACACTTGCGATGGCTAAACAACACATCCATATTACTGTTACGCTTCACCATCCAGCATGTTGGATTATGTCACCACTAAACCTGACGTTGTTTTGGTTATTACAGCAAGTCACAGTCCAATGCACTATTCAATCAAGAAATCGACAGCTCTTCGTTATGACGCTGTGGCTGCAAAACTCGGCTCCTAACACAGAGTCATGGTCCGTACGATGATCGAGAACTAATGACAGTTTCGACGAGCAGATTGAATACATTTTGTGACTTTCGTACAGTACAGTACAGTACGGTACCTCTTTGTCTGTCACATCACATTCATTGGGTGCCTATCTGGGACGATTCGTATACCTAAAATTTAAGAAAAAAAGTAGATGTCACCCTCGAACATCGCAAACGCCATCAGGAGCGATGGTTAATTTCTACTCTACAAAGCAAAACAAAATACTGTACCGCGACTAAAGAAAGAAAAATTTAATAAGATAACGAAATCGAGAGTGTAGAACCATATCTTTTCCACGCTGCATAAGCATACGCGAGACTAAGTGCGACACCATGCTGAAAATGAAGTTTCACCACGATATACTTCGCCGATCTCACCACATCCGGTTTATCATGGTAGTCACGAATAAATCCACGAAGTCGAAACACACTTCGCAGCGATGTCAAAAACCCCGCCTGTGCACATTCCGCTGGCAACATTCCGATGTACCACAATATTATGTGTGCGAACAAGAATTGTGATGCCACAAGTCGGACAAGTAACGCCGCACGTCGTGTTCCAAGTCGGACAATTGGACTCAACTTGCCTGCACGTAAATCGTCTTCGCCTTGATGGAAATGCGAACATAACAAGATTAGTGCTGTTGGAACACCAACAAGTAATGCTGCTGCGGGTAATGAAGCCTTCTGATTCATGAAATATTTGAATCCGTCCATAGCTGATACTTCTGTATCGAATTGTGCCATATATGCTGCGCCAACTCCGATGCCAAATGCAATCACACAAATTGGTTCACCCAATCCTAAATATCCCAATCGAAATGGCGGTCCTTGATAGGAATGTCCCAAAGCAACGCAAGCTGCGAGTAGGATCATTACTGTTCGACCGGATGGCGCTGTGGTGGCAAGGATTCGCATAAGAAGAAACGCAATTAGAAGCAATGTATGTGCAAGCACCAGTACACCACGTCGCGCAAACGTGGTACCACCTAATAAATTCACCACCGATTCAAGTTTGTTTCGGTCAATTCCTGTGCCGTGGTCAAACGCATCATTGGCAAGGTTCAACCACGCGATGATAAGTATTGCAGAAACGAGAAATGAAACAGCAGGTAAAATCTTAAGGCTGCCAATGTCGAACATCGCCGCGGCGGTGCCTACAAAGCCGGGAGTGACGGCAACGGTGTACATAGGGACTTTGATCGCAGCACGCCATAAGTCTCGTTGGCTTGGTACCTTCGGAGCGGAAACACGACGCTTTGATGGTGCAGGTTGTCGTGAACCTCTAGGCATAATCCCGCGCGACATAGGAAACTGGTACAACTAGCGACCCAAAACAAAGGTAGAGCTGCAAAATCGTGACAAAAACGGAGGAGATGTAGGAACACATATACAAGTGTATGACACGTGGATCTCCAGTACCGATTATCAAATCTCCCGAAACCACAACCGATCCAAGTAAGCTGCGGTACAATATAGATTTCTGTCCGACCATTTCCACCCGATCTCAGGTCACTTGCTGTACTGTACCATATCGGTGACAACAGAAGGTGGTTCGCAGGGTTCAACTAATCTGAGCAAGATAAACAACATAGATAGCCGAGTCCACTACATCGTGGGCATTTCGATGAACCAAGTGGGGGCAAGTCCGGTAAAGTACCTTTTCTTGGCCACGCGAATTTCTTGGCTAGATCAACACTTTTTCCGCCCACCAAATTCGACCAAACCTCCCCTTCATCATTTCCAACGATCGTGTCCTCGCCAACAAAAAATTCCTCGTCATCTTCTATGGCACCACGCAAAACACGCGTTCGTTCGCGTGCCAATCTTGCCCATTCCCGTTGTTGTTCCGATAATTTAATCGATTTTGGCACAGCACTCACAGTTTTTTCCGTCCCTGTCGCGCGTACTCGATTCACCGTGACTGGTTTCGTGCTCGTTTTCGCTACAACCAGTATTCCAGAACCACCACACTTTCCGCAGGGTAGTGTGCCTCGCCCATTACATACTGGACACCGCTTATAGTTATTCTTTCGCTTGGCGCAGTTTCGTGCATTGTGGCCTACTTCTCCGCATACGCTACACCTTTGCGAGTACCAAACGCGGCCTGGTGATTTTGGGCAGTTCCGGACGTTATGCCCAATTTCACCGCAACGCGAACACCTGTGCACCGCAACTAGTACGCTCGCGAATGCCATCATCGCGTTGGCCCGTTAACGCGGGTGGCGTTGATGCACCCGCATAAAAGATTTGTCACGCACTCTCCAGGCGTCCCTGCCCGATTTAACATTATCTGCGTGCCGATTGGGGACGAGATATGATGGTTTACCAATTGTGCACATAACGCAACGCAAGTAAAAATCTACGCTATTTCGGAAATAGCAATTTTTCATTTCTAATTCCCCTCCCCTTCGAAGAGAGTTCTCTACCGCAGATCAGCGGCTGACGCGAATTCGTCAACCTTGAACTTTTCAGAATGTGGCTGCAACGCTCACACAAAAAAGCGCTTTGTCGCCATCGAGCGACATAACTTTCGACCGTGCAACACGTGATACACACTTCGCTTAGTGCGCCTTCTGACCCGCATCGAGCACTGCGTATATAACTCTCGCATCTCTCTCGCGTTTCGTAGGATGTCGTCACTCGTGTCTTTTCATGCCACCTTGGTCGCCATGAAATAACTGCGACAAGTACTAATGCCAAACCAAAAGCAATCACTCGCGCCGTGCGCCTTCGCCATGCCGACCGAAGTTCTGCGCCGTATTCTTCATCAATGCCTTCGTCTTCGATTCGTATGTATTCCATCTCGCGTGGTGTGTGGACGTTGTTCAACCGTTGGTGTGCCTGGCCTGTGCTGCACTGTTACTGTACAGTGCAGCACTTAAATTTACTGTAGCCCAGATGGACCCTAGAGGAATGTCCAGTCACAAAAACCTCAACAGTGTTGCGCAGTGCAGAGCGGTGGTGTTCCACTTACGAGAGCGCTGTATCACGCTTCGTTTGCCAGGGATGAGCTTCAGCCCCTAAGGGATACTTTCCACGAGATTGCTTCTTGTTTCGCTTTGCTATCGTTCTAACTTGATATAGTGCAGTATTGCAAGCGATACACCGAGATTATTACGGGCGCACCTCAAATTGCCAACTTGTGTTTTCTACTTTACCATGTAGCCACGCAACCAACAAGGAAAATAATGAAGTGTACGGTACATACGATACAGGTATTTTAACAGAACGGTGTGCTCAACACTACACTGTTTTCGTCTTCGCTGCTACCTCCACAGTTTCCTCTTCGTCAGGAATGATTCCAAGTTCCTTGCCCAACCTGGTGATAGCGCTTCTCAACTGCTCAGGATCATCTACGAAACTGGATTGATGAAAGATGTTTTCCAATTGTGTTGCATGATTCATCAATATTGGTCGGCGATTGAATTTCGCCGCTTCGGTTGGTTCGTGCACCCGAACCACCAGATAGCTAACGTCGGTCAGGGGAAAGAATCGCCTGCCAGCTCCAGAACCATCCAATCGGCGTAACATTAATTGCAAGTTTTTCGCCGTTTTCACGCTCGCATATAGACGACCTTCCACTGGCTCACTGAGAAAGAAGTAATAGCCGTACCGCAGGTATTCCCCTGATGTTGCCGTGCCACGTTGTACTCGACTTCTATCGGCGAGTAGAAAATCCATGTCAATGCTGATCACTTTATCTGGCGAAGCATATGAATCGAGTGCATGTTTGCTCACTGAACTCGCTGCCCCGAGTGCTGGTGATAAGACGCCAAGCATTGGTGCGACAGATGAAAATCCTGCGATTATTCCGCCCAATTGATCGATTCCTTTCACCGCTGAACGTACCATTTCATTCGGTTCATCTAATTCGAGTATTCTGAATTGGACGTTCACGCTTTTCTTCAATGCTGCACTTTGTTTGGGTGCGTTTTTCTTTCCCTCCTTGGGCTGCGCTTTCTTCACTACATTTTGTGAGGAACCCATAACATAAGATTTCGATGCGGGGATTGGTACATAAGTGTTTGGCTGCTCTGTCCTCGCACATCCGTCGCGTTTGAAATCGAAATGAATGTACGGTAAACTTTGTCCATTCGCAGCCATCGTTGTTGGGTCGGTTTGTACAGAATACATAAGCAGTTCATTGTCTCCACTTGGTCCCCATCGATCATAATTTCGAACACTCATCCCTGCAACTCGTATTTCGTACGGACTATCTCGATACACTAATTTGGAATCGCTTTTCCGTGGTGAACTGGATACGAATCTGGTAGGAATAAAAGGTGGTTGACCTCGAGAGCACTCTGGTGCGTAAAGTACGCTCGCAGATAATCCACCAGGCAGACACTCCACTTTTATCGCCGTGTTTGGATGGAATGAATTGAAAACTCTTGCCCAGAAATTCCGTCGAAATGGAGGAGCAGTACCGCCCTCCAATACATGACGCGGAACAAATGCACGTAATTCTGGTACTCGTTTACCAGAGCGTTTCGATGGTTTAGGTTTTGGAGGTTTGCTGTGGTTTGTACTAGGTTTGGGAGAAGTCTGTTTAGATGGTTTCGAGTCAGCAACTGTACTGGGCTCGCGATTCGATGTGGATTGGTTTTGTTTTGGAATCGTCTTGGAATTTCGTTTCGAATGACGCCAATTGCGCATAGCGCAGGGATTTGCGCCATTATTTCGTTTGAATTTGCCCAGTGCAGAGGACCGTAGCTCAGTCAAGAAATCAGCTTTAAAAGTGCTCCAACGCTGTTTAAGTGGAGGTGCATTTGATGGTGTACCGGATTTTTCAGGGTGACGATGAATCTTAGAGACGCTTCTGGATAACTCATTACGTTTGGAGTGGGGTGGAAGGTTACTCCCAGCTCGTGGAGACGTACGACGTTTTCGAGAATTGGGCTTGAATTTGGTGTCACTGGAGATGTGGAGTGCAGAGCGGTTCGAGCGATGTTTCACTGCAGCAGACATGGAGATGAGAGAAGTTGGTGATACGGAGTGAGTGTGTGTGAAAGAGAAAGAGTGAGAGGAGGTGGCTCCGAAAGAAATGGAAGATACATTTAGCGAGCCCAGTACAGTGACCAGAATCCAAGGTTTAGTTCAATATTGCCGCCAATGGCCACACGACGGATTTTGGTGTAAATTATAGTGATTCGTCTTTTGCAGTACTGGACTGTAGGTGTTTTTGGTATACAGTTAGATGATGCATTCCAAAAGTGTTTGATCAGGACCCGCCTACACGTGCACTCGATGGCTATTGCTGCCACCTCCTTCCCGTTGGTATCGATCGATTTCAATCTATATTTAGCTGCGCATTTCTCTTCAACACCGTCGTCCTATCTGAGTGTCCCGCTGTACTTCATGCACAGCACGAAATTTTCTTGGTGAGATGCTCAACTTGTCTCTTTTCCAAGAAAGAGGAAGAGAACAACTCCGGATAATAGATTCGTTCGTTTTAAGTTTCACCAGAATTCGAGGCAAATCTCATCAATGTAAATTTAGGAGACATTCTCTCGCTTTCCCTGAGAAGTTTTGAATATCGTGTCGAATAAGAATCCCTCAGAAACTCAATCTCGACAATTCCAAGCATTCCATTTGCGTATTTCGCTTCCTTACTGCCTCCCTTATCACCTGCCATCCCACTACTCTCACTCGGCGCTTTGTGAAGAGAAATTCATTTGTTTACATTGCTACTCCTAGAACTATCAACTAGTTAAGATGAGCCGTCCACATGATCGGATAATCGGACGAATCATCCATTGATTGACTGATTACCTTCGAAATGAGAGTGAGCCATAGTGGTTCGTCGTTTCCTCCGTTTAGATTTGCGCCTCTACCAGCGTCATACTTCAATACCTTCTTCCAACCCTAAAATCGCTATCAGTCCATTCAAATTTCGGATGATACGTCACATGTCTTCCCCTCTTCAGCAATCTTCGCCGTCTCCTCCTTCGATACACGCACCGCGCGTGATTACACTTCGTTCGTCCATTTGCCGAGATGTAAAGACACCTGAGTGCTTCACCTGCATCTTCTTCCATATCACTCTGACCTTCACAGTACCACGGAATATACTTCCCATTCGCACCATCGCTTTCACTATCTTCATAATCCGTGTGTCGATAAATCGGTGTCAACAGGCTTCCATTTTTCAGCGTGATGTCTTGCCTATGTGTAGGCGCCATATCACTTCGATGCCTTCGTCGACTGCGAGCCCTCGAGCGCGAAGGTGTTCTATCACGTTCATCTGACACTCGTCGCGACTTGCTATTCGGTTCTTCCTCGCGATGGCCTCGTCGAGACAATTCCGATGCCGACTGAGACCGCCGTTTTCTATCACCATTGCCATCGACCTCACGATTCGCGCTTCTTGATCTCGACCTCGAGCTTCTATCTGTAACAAATGAATCTGCTGCTTCCCAATGTTCGCGATCCTTCGATCGGGACCGACCAGTCGTTGCCGAACTTGCACTACCACCGCGAGTCTTCGAGCTCCGCACCAGATTCTCATCTGCTTCTGCCTCCCGACGCCTCCGACTGCGTCGCTCTTCCCTTTCCCTTCTCTCCCGCTCATCACGATATCTAGACGAAGACCGCTCGCGAGATCTCGACCCCTCCCGATCCGACCGTTCTCGAGAATGCGGGGTCGGTTCTCGTCCACGACGCTTGCGCTCACGGCTTTCAGCTACGCCCTGAGCACGCTCGTAGTCGCGTCTACGACGTTCTCGTTCCTTTTCGTTCTCTCGCCTTTCGCGTACTCCATATTCCTCATCATACGGTGCAGGCCAACGAGAACTCCGTTGGAGCCCGGTGTCTGAGTCCTCTTCAGAACCAACACCAGGAACCTCGACGCTCGCCGATCTAGCACGCCGTTCCCGTCGACGGGCCGCAATTTCATCGTCTCGCCATCCATCTGAGTATTCAGCTTCGGCTTCGGCTTCTGCTTGCGCGGCCAGACGCATTTGCTCTTGATAAACGGCTATTTGTCGTCGCTTCTCCTCCCGTCTGGCCTTCCTATCTCGACGTTCCTGCCTACGCCGTCGCCGTTCCTCACGTGTTTCTACTTCTGGTTCAGCTTCCGGCACAGGTTCCGGTTCTGGCTCAACTGTTTCCATTGGCTCGTCATGATGTTGACGGCGAAGTTGGTGTCGAGTTAAATATTCACGCGAACGACGGGAAGCTCGATCTGCAGGCGGAACTGCAGATTCGTCCCATTCTCCTGCATCCACTTCGGGTTGCTGAGTTTCATCGTCATCGAGAATGATGTCTCGAGCACGATGAGCTTTCCGTTCACGTGGTGGAATAAACCTCGGAGCCTCTTCTGGAATAGGCATCATATCCGCTGACGGCTCGAATGTATCTTCTGGCTCCGGTTCATGCTCGGAGGCTGTTTTCGTGGGCGAAGGAGAATGTGAGTCGTCTACCCCATGAACTGGTTCTTCGTCATGTTCTACCACCTTCTCCTCTTCTTCCAGTGTCGTCGTCACATCAGGTTCTTCATTTTCATCGGACGAATTGGTCACAGGACTGGTGGTGTCTGGTGCACTCACAAATTCGGGAACTGACTCACTTTCCGGTAATTCAACTAGTACTGGTTGAGAGACGACGATCTCGGAGTTGTTTTCATCAACTGCGGGTTCATCGGAAGTTTCAGACCCCACCTCTACTTTACGATCATGGATCTCAATGGTATTCGGGGGGGCAGGAGGAGTACGCACAAACGTAACCGGTGGAGGATCGGTAGGTTGGGCATTGGTTGTTCCTGTGCTAGGCGTCGGCTCTGAGACAACATTCTCAACAACATTAGAAGAACTGATGCGAGTTGCAGGTGAAGTCTTCGTTGCTAATGTAATCGGCGGTAAAATGGCAACATCAGGATCAGTTTCCTTCGCCTCAGTCGGTCGCGGAGGAGATGGCGGTGGTGCCGGGGGCGTTTCGTCGAAAGAGTACATACGTTGTGGGTCAGTTTCTTCGGTATCTTCTGGTTCCAAAACAACCACTGGTAGAGATTGGGGTACAACGTCAGCAAATGGTTCTGTCTTAGGCAGTTGATTCGTTACATTTTCAATGATGCGCTTCTTCAGAGGAACAAGAGCAGTGCTGGGTAGCTGCGGTGGGTGGTTATTATTAACAATCACTGGCTTACTTGACGTGATTTCATCAGGCTCATCTGAAGACCCAGGAGTAGTTCCATTCTCCTCTTGCTTGTTCAACAGCGGAAGTGTAGTTCGGTCTACATCTTGGTCGATAGATGAGGGTGGAGGCGCTGGACTGGTTTCCTCTTCCTTAGGTTGGAGCGCAACAGAATCTTCATTTTTCTGTTTGTCGGGCGGTGGAGAGGGCAACGAGTGATCGCTTTCGTTCTCATCCTCGGCTTCTGGTTCTTCTTTCTTTGGTTCTTCTTTCAACTTGGAAGGATCAGGACCTACCTGAAACACAATGGGATCGTCAGAAACTCCAGAATCAGATGCCTCCATGGCGAGAGACGAAGAGGGATCTTCAGTGTTCTGACTTCCCACATCGTCTTCGAGGACCGACGCTGACTCATCACTAACCGCACTTCGATAAGCGACAAACTCACGCGGTGGTGAAGGCTTATCGACTTTGGCGTTCACGTTTATGGTCGGTGACTTATTTGGACCACCGGAGCGAATCAACTTCGGAGAAGCAGCTTCGGGCACAACTTCAGAGAGTAGCGCGTCGGAAATGCGAGTATTTCCCTCGAATGTATTTTCCTTCGATTTTAGAGGAGACGGCGCATGTGTAACGGCGGCTCCCTGAGCGAGGATAATTACAGAGGGTGGATTCGACAAAGCGTCAAGGTCAAACGAAACATCACAAGTGGAATCCAGAGTATGTATCTCGGCGGAGCCAACCTTCTTAGCCGGAGGTTTGGCTGTTTCAGATCGAGGTAACTCGGGGTTCAAGCGTTCTTTGCTAGAGCGTTTCGTATCACGGCCTTGATGAGTTGCATCTTCTACTGGCAAATCACGACTGACGCTCGGTTTCTTGTGCTTTCTGTGCATCGCCGAATTCTTCCGTTCCTTACCACCTGGCGCGGCAATAGTAGGGCAATTTCCGGGAGGTGGTTTAGAGCCTCCCGGTGACGGTGCCCTTTGCAAGGGTGTCACTGTAGCGTTATCAATTGCGCGTTGCCTCTTCGCGGCAGCGGTTTCGCGCGCTAACGCAGTTCGAGCCGCCATAACGTCGGCAGGAGTTAGGAATTCATGCATAGAATTAGAAGGCGAGATATGACTTCGAGGCGGGGACGGAATGAGCCAACCAGCAGTAGCAGGGTCACTGGTTTCGACAGCAGCACGTTGAGTAGTTGTGGGAGTAGAAGTATTGTTAGGTAAAGTTGGAGTAGTGGAAGAAGGGGAGACCGGATTGGTAGGATCGGCTAAGCGAGAGTTATCATCAAGCAAGTGTTGGGCCAGAAGAGAACCTTGTCTTCGAGCGCTAAAACGGGAATTACTATTATTATTAGGAGCATTCGTGTTGTGGATGAAGTTGTTCTGCTTTTGTTTTGACTTGGATGATTTGCGCCCATCGGAAATACGAATAGTACCCAAGGAAATAGCGGTGCACTGACAACCCCATTGAGATAATGCCTCGTGAATGCGAGAACGCGCGGGTTCGACCAGCAACTCGGGAGAGGTTTGCAGTGTAGCAGAGGTGAATGTCGCAGCGGCAGCGCGCAGTGCAGCGGCAGATACAAGCTTGATAGTTGCATCTGCATCATCAACGGAATAGGCGGCTAAACGAGGATCGACAACGCGAACGGTAGCAATTCCACCAACACTCAGATATACACGGTCGGCACTCAAAACCCGAGTTCGCGGTACTTTCACATCTTCATCCAGAACACTCAAAGCACATACCACACGCTCTAACACGGGTACCACTGCCCCAGCACGATAATCAGCAACGCGATGAAACCTTCCCACACGTTCAATAATGTGCACGACACCTCGTGAAGGAGGTCGACCATCTCGAGGAGGAGTTCGTTGTACTCGCGGTGGAAGAGATGGAGCAGAAGGTGCCTCCATCGAGGCTAACCTGCCGGCCAAGCAAACCAGAAATCGAGAGCTCGGCGAATAAACACAGCCAAGGTCAGTTGGAACACACTCCACAGAGAGTGAACACAGAGTAGAGGTTGACCGACAGTGCAGTGAAAGCAGAAATGAGACAGAGCTGGCGAAACAGAGAGCGCGAAACGTAACGGTCTGGCTAAATCGAAGTGTATACAGAGATTTACATGTGATGTTGAAAAAAATTAATAAAAATTTAGAATCCAATTTTGTGTTGTGCCACGGCGGCACAGTAATGAAGATGCAAGCTGCAGCAAAACCTGAAGTCGGGTACTCGCACGTATTATCGAGACGTAGCATATCCTCCCTCTTACTACAGCACATTGTGCCAACCATACAGTAACTACCCGACTGCAGTAGCACGCACACCTCTATTTTTATTACAGTGTGGGCAGCCAAACACCTTGACAAACACACTTGCACGCACATCAAGGAATTAGTGCGTGCCTTAGTCAATGCGGGCAGGCGAGCAGGTACAGCACAGTATTGTGCCTAGCCCACCCACAACATCGTCGAAATAATTTCTAGCATTTCGTTACAGTATCGACTTGTCAATACTTGTTGCCACTATTGTCCAGTGCGGTACAGTACATACAAATCA
>JAAUYH010019616.1_pt1 | contig 12252 bp, 9 predicted proteins | sample 7278061 | NCBI WGS metagenome assembly JAAUYH01 (sample SAMN14350203, study PRJNA611818) | marine sediment metagenome | isolation source: surface marine sediment (0.6m) | place: French Polynesia: Moorea | collected 2018-08
CGAAGCTCTAGCTGTTCAGGGGTGGGGCGCTGGTCATGCTGTGACAAACATCATGACATCGGCGTCACGGCGCGGCTGAGGAATGGCCAAGGCGGCGTTTTATTGTCAATGCAAGAGACGTCATCCCTTGACCTCAAGCAGGATGGTCCACGAGGTTTGTCCGGCCTCCGGGTTGGCGGTCGGAATTAGGCCCATATGCAGCTGACCCTGGCCCGGTGTTCGTGTGGGGGCCACCATGGATGCCTCGATACGGGTCGTGAGCCATTTGGCGAGTCCCTCTTTGGCGTCGCCACCCGCGGCGGCAAACGCGGTGACCTGATCGGCAAATCCCTCGGCAAACGCAGCGTCTTGCAGCGTGAGCAGCCCTATCGTCCCGCTGGCTCGTCGTCTGTCTGTCGTCTTCTATCTATCGTCTTCTATCTATCGTCTTCTATTTCTCGCCGTCTGGTTCCGTGACAGATTCGCTTTGTGCTGCTCGGGCGCCCATTTCATCGGCCTCGCGCTCCAACCTTTTGTCATCATTGATCGCCACGCCGTGGGCCTGCGTTGTGGCTTTCACTCTTCCCTGCGACTGCTGGACTACATGGGCCAATTCGTGGCCCAAGAGTTCCTGACCACGCTGGCTGCCAGGAGCGTACTGGCCTGGGGCAAAGTGGACGTCGGTTCCCTGGGTATACGCAAGGGCCCCCAGCTCCTTGACGTGTGCTCCTTCATGAATGCGCACTGCCGAGAAATCGGCATCCAGTGCCCGTTCCATCTTGGCCTGCACTTCTTCGGGCATGGGCCGACCGCCACCTGTCGGAAGCGCGGGCGATGGCGGCTCGCCTGTATGCCCCGTGCTCTTGCGCTGCACAGGTCTGTACGCATGCAGGTCCGGGCGCAAGGCTGCGTCTATGCCGAGGTCTCGTTGCGCTCGGCCTTGATGATGACGGTGACGGTGACGGTGAGCATCGGTGTTGCCGGTGTTGTTGTTGGCACCATCCGCCAGCTTCTCCCTGCCCACAGCGAGCAGTTTTGTCACCTCGTAGTAATGGGGAAATTTGACTTCGTTGGGTATTGGGGTGCCGGTGCGCTCAGCTTCGGCGAAGTAGGCGCGCATCTCAAGATAGCGCTTGCGCTTGGCGAGCTCCTCTTTGAGGGTCATGGTCCGGGTGCGTTTGCCGCCTGGTGAGACGCCGGGCTTTGGCGCGGCCCAGCGATTGGGATCGCCGTACAGGGCCGCGGTGAGCGTGCGCTTGGTGGGCGCGATGCGCTTTCGAGGTGGATGGGCTTCTTTGAGCAGGCGGAGGAATTCGTATCTGAGCTCCGGAGAGTCAGGTCGCGTTTGCTTGAGCGCGCGGACGTACAAGCTCGCGACCTCGTCCCGGGCAATAGTGGCGTGCTGAGCGGCCAACTGGTAGATCTCCTTGGGGACTTCACGGCTCAGGCCGTCGTGGGCTCCTCGCATCAGCCGCTCAAATTGCTTCATGAATCACTCGCTTTCGGGCAGGGGAACGTGGATTTGCTTTGCCCTTTTCAAGTTAGCACAAATGTCCGCCGAGCCCCGGATTTCTGCCACGCCGATGTTCGGATGGGTCCCAGCATCTGAACGCGACACGTCTTAGGGCTCGCGCAGTCGTTTGAGGAGGGGTTCGGCCTCGTCCAGGGTCAGCCCGGTCTGCGCCAGCGGGCCGCGGGCGGGTTTGTGAAAGTCGGAACCGCCGGACAGTAACAGGCCGTGGGCATGGGCCAACGCCTGGGCGCGGGCTTGGTTTTCGGCCGATAGTTTGGGGTGGCGCACTTCCAGTCCGTCGAGGCTCCCGTCCGCGCATAGCGCTGCCACCACCGGCTGCCAGTCGGCGGGGTCCAGGTCGGTTAGGGTGAGGATCGCCAAGCCACCGAGCGTGTGCACGAGCGCGATGGCGTCGGTCGCACGCGGGCGCTGTAGGGGGACGTGAAGCGGAGCGCCCGGCGCGACGTAGTTGGCGAGATACTGTTCGTACCGGACACCGCTCAGGTGTCCGCGCCGCACCAGTTCGTCGTACACGTTGCCCTCGTGCAAGAACGGCTGGCCGACGCGGGCCAACCACGGTTCGAGGGGCCAATGGCCGCCATACTGCTCGACCAGGCGGGGCACAATCGCGGCGGTCCAATTGCACTGCGCCTGCCGGTTGCCGGCGGCATGGGCGGCGAGCGCGGGCGCCTGCCAGTCGATGCCGAGACCGAGTATGTCGGCCTTTTCGCCGCTGTGTCCGCGTCCGCAGGTGATGATCTCGATCCCGGGCACCAGTTGAATGCCCAGGGCCTCGGCGGCGGTCAATGTGTCCGGATCACCGCCGATTTCGTGGTCCGTCATCGCCAACACCCGGACACCGATGTCGGCGGCATGGGCGAGCACTTGTTGTGGCGACCAGGCGCCGTCTGAGCGGCTGGTGTGGCAGTGGAGGTCGACGGGATACGGCGGGGTCATGTGAGCTCCTGGGCGCGAAAGAGGCATAGGCACTCTTCGCGAAAGCAATGGGCATCGGCCAGTTCGCGGTGGCCGGTCACAGCCGTGATCAAGGTGTCCGGATCGGCCTCGCCGATGGCGCCGACGCTGAGGTCAAAGCGATTGAGACACGGGTGGACTCGGCCGTCGGCGCCGATGACCAACATGGGCGCTGCGCCGCAGCGGCTCGGGCGTCGGCCGTGTTCGTAGAAGGCGCGAAAGAGGGCCACGTATGCAGCTTGGCCATAGGCGCCCGCGGTGCGCATGGCGTGTTCGTGGCGGTCCCATTCGGCGCTGGCGACATCGTGCAGATTGAGGCGCTCGTACCAGGGGTTTTGCTTGCCGACGTAGAGCGGCTGTACTTTGACGGTGCGGATTCCCTCCTGGGCCAGGCGGGTGCAGAGCTCGGCGACCAGGGGCAGGCTGCGGCGAGAGGCGATGGCGTTGACCACGACGCGCTCGCGAAAGTGGGGTAGGGCGGGGGCCAGGCGCTCGGCAAAGACCCGCCACAGGCGCTCAAAGGCCAGTTCACTGGTGGCATAGGGGAACTCGTTGAAGCTGATGCGCAACTCGTCGAGGCCGGCGTGTAGCAGCGCTTCGGCGTGCTGGGTGAGGTTGGTCCCACTGGTGAAGATGGTGGTGCGCAGGCCCAGGGCGGACAGGGCCGCGACCAAGGGCACGGCGCCGTCGTGCAGCAGCGGTTCGCCGCCGGTCATGCCCACGCTGCGCAGGCCGCGCTGGGCCGCGGTGGTGAGGACGGCGAGGGCGGTATCGCAGTCGAGTTGGACTTGGCCCGCTTGCATGTTGGGGTCCCAGGTGTTGAAGCAGTGGGGGCAGGTCTTGTCGCAGGCTTCGGTCAAAAATACCAGGCTAAAGGGGTGCAAGTGCTCGCCGTCGTGATTGGCGGGGGCCGTCGATGGCGATGCCTGGGGCTGCGCTGCCTCGGCTGCCGTGGTGTCTGTTGATTTTGCATTCATGTGCCCTAGCTCCGTTTTGCTGTCGCCCGGCTGGCGTGTCGAATAACAGACGAGTGATTGATAAACGACCACGGCACCGGACGGGCGTCGGTAAAGCCCGCCAGCGGATTGTGCGCGGCAAGCCCGGTCGCCGCCTGCGCCACAGCCAGCGACTCGGAGGTGACTTCCATGGGCGCGATGCCGCGCCGGTGCAGCCACAAGGCAGCCAAGCCGGCGTGGCGGTCGCCTCGTTTGAGCAGTACCCGATACAGTCTGAGCGGTTCGGGTTCGAGGTGGACGGCGACGCAATCGGGCCCGAGGTCGTCGGCCAGTAGCGCGCGGATATGGTCGGCGCGTTCACTTACCGCATGGGGGGCCGTCAGTGGTTCGCGCTCCAGCGGGGTGCCGGGCTCGGCCTCGAATTGGGTGATTTTGACGTCGAAGGATTCCCAATCGCCCATCCGGTACAAGCGGGCGACGAGATCGGCAATGGCGGCGATATCGTCGTGGGACTCGCCCGGCAGGCCGACGATGAAATACAGCATGAGGCTGCCCACGCCGATGTCGAGGGCGCTCTGCACCCGGGCCTTGAGCAGGGGTTCCGTGAAGCGTTTGCCGAGAAAGGGCATATATCGCGGGCTGGCGGTCTCGGGCGCTAGCACCAGGCGCCGCGCGCCCGCGCGTCCGTGCTGAAACGGACTGCTGTGCACGTCTAGGCGCTGCAAGAGCGCCATCTTGCGCGGCGTGAGCTCGTCGGCCCGCATCGAGCCCACGGTGACGTCGAGGGTGTCGAGTGCATCGATGAGGTCGGCCAGTTCGCGGTATTGCGACAGGGACAGCGAGTGCAAGACCGCCTGCACGGCGCCGCCGGCAATGCCGCGCTCGATGTAGTCGCGCAGGTCGCGTATGGGCGCCTCGCTGTAGGGGTCTTGGCCCACGCGGCAAAAGTGGCAACTGGCCCGGCAGCCGAGGTTGGGGCTCATGACCAAGCGGTGGGGCAGGATGCGCGGGGCGGCGTGACGGGTCCATTGATATGATAGGGCGGCGGTGGGCACGGCGGCGACGCGCGGAGGGCCGCCGTCGCGCTTGGACACGGGGCCCTGTACACCGATGGTGCCGGCGAGGCGATACAGGCCCGGGACATAGGCGCCCGGCAGCTGTGCGGCCGCGGTCTGCCACGGTGGGCCGCCGCGCCGGCTGCGGTGGACGTCGGCGATGAGGGTGAGCAAGGAGTCTTCGGCTGCGCCGATGAGGGCGACGTCGACAAAGGGCGCCATGGGTTCGGGGTTGGAGGTGGCGACGTTGCCGACCACGACCACGGGGTCGGTGGGGGGGCGGTCGGCGGCGAGCACCGCCAGGCCGGCGGCATCGAGTACGGTGAGCATCCACGGCAGCAGCACCGGATGAGACAGGCTGAAGATCAGCACGTCGACGTCGCGCGGGGCCCAGCCGTGTTCGAGGGAGCGCAGGGTTGCGACGGGGGCGGTGGTTTTGCCGGTCAAGAGCGCGTCTTCAAGGTACAGCCAGTCGGCGGTTGCCGGGCACGCGGCGGTGTAGTTGACCCGGTGTTGTAAGTGCAAAAGGCCGATGGAGAGCAGCGAGTCTGCAAAGCCGGATAGGGCGACAAATAACACCCGCACTGGCTCTGTGCCGCGCCTTCCGCCTGTGTCGCCTGTGCTGTCTTTGTTTGGGCGGGGTTCGGTGCTCATCTCGCGCCAGCGCGGCCGGGGCGTTATTGGTTGGTCTTGCATAGAATACGATTTCCGATCACGAGGGCATCAATGTCCGTTGTGCGAAAGAGTTGTAGCGCGTCGGCGACGCGGTGGCAGAGCGGCTGACCCGGCCCGTTGAGCGAGGTATTGAGCAGGCAGGGAATGCCGGTGCGTTGCTCGAAATGCGTTAGCAAGCGATGCATATGCTCATCGGCGGGGGTGACGTGCTGTACCCGCGCACTGCCGTCGACGTGCAGGGCCGCAGGGATGTCGGCGCGCGCGGCCGCCGTCATGGGCACGGCGATGCCCATGGTGCGGTTGACGGCCGGGGTCATGCAATAGCCGTTGATAGCGTGGGTGGCGATGGCGGGCGCCACCGGACGCCACGGTTCGCGGCCCTTGACGCGATTAAGGCGATCGACGTGGTCGCGCACCCGCGGGTCGGCGAGGATGCTGCGGTGTCCGAGCGCGCGTGGGCCGGTTTCGGCCCGGCCCTGCATCCACGCCACCACCCCACCAGCGGCAATGATATCGGCGGCGCGCGCGTGCGGGTCGTCGACTTGGGTGGCGCCTGCTTCGCGGGCCATCTGGGCCAGATCGTTATCGTCGATGGGTAGTCCCAAAAACGGCGTGCTGAGCGGTGCTGGCCGGTCGCCGGCAGCGATGGCGCCGAGATAGGCGGCTCCGGCGCACAGCCCGCTATCGCCCGGCATCGGTGGGATGTAGAGGGCATCGAGGCCCGGCAGGTTGAGGAGCTCGCCGTTCGCGCGGCAGTTGAGGGCCACGCCCCCGGCCAGGCACAGGCGCGAGGTCGATGCGCGTTCAAGCGCTTGCATGGCCAGCATGGTCATGGTGGCTGTGAGCTGGGCCTGCACTGCGGCGGCGAAATCGGCCGAGCGCGGCAGCTCGGGCGCGTGGGTTTTATAGTCGGCAAAGCGCTCGGTTAGATCGGCGGCAATGCGGTAGCGGCCATAGCGGCGGGACAGTAGGCCGGCGAGTGCCGGTGGCTCTTGCCCCAGCGCGGCCAGGGCCATGAGTTTGCCCTCGCCGATGCCGTAGGACCCGAGTCCCACGGTTTCGGCGGCGCGCGAATAGAAAAATCCCAGGCTCTGCGAGCTGGGGTATTCGTCCAAGAGCTCCAGGCTGCGGCCCTGGCCGCGCCACATGGTGGTCGATAGGTGATCGCAGCCAGCGCCGTCGATGGTGAGCACCGCGCTGCTGCCGATGTTCGAACTAGAGCCCGAATCGTCGTCCGCACCGTAGCCCGAACCGTAATAGGCGACGGCGGCGTGGCATTCGTGGTGGCCGAAGAACCTGGTGCGTCGCAATCCTGGGTCCAGCTGCTCGGCGAATGCTCGATAGCGTTGGTGGATGTTGTCCATTTGCATCCACGGCGCGCCCGGCCCTCCGGCGTGGGCAATGATGTCGACATCGTCGAGCGTCAGGCCACAGAATGTGAGCAATTCCACCAGGGCGCGTTCGGGCGTGGTGCCGTCGACCTCGATGCCGGGCTGGTGTTTGCGTCCGCTGAGGCGTTCTTCTTCTGCGATGCAGACAGGCCGCCCGTCTTTGAACAGCGCGACCCCAATATCGTGGGTCATGGAATGAACCCCGAGGACGATCACGGCTCACCTCTGGGCTTCTCGGGCGGGGAGTCGATAGAGCGTGCGTTCGTCAGCATAGCCGGCGAGCTTAGCATGAACTGATGTGGGCGCAGGCGACTCAACGATGGGACGAGAGCGATTGGGGAATTTCCCCATCGAGTACTCGATCGAGCCAGCTCTCAAGAGTGGCAAGGTCGGTACACGCTGCGAGCCGGGCCCGCTGGGCGTCACTCAATGCGAGTCCTAGGCGCTCGATGCGCTGCGCGATGAGCCGTTGGAGCTGCAGCTGGGCGCCTTCTGCGCGGCCGTCGCGGAGACCCTCGTTGCGACCGTCGCGAAGGCCCTCGTTGCGACCGTCGCGAAAGCTCTGCTCGTGAATGTCCTGTATGGCGCGATTGCCCTTGGCGTGCAAAGCGCGTACAACCTCATCGGCGACGGCAGCGGCGTCGAGTAAGGCATGGACAGCCAAGGGGCGAACAAAGCAGGCGTCTTCGATGACATCGTGACGGCCCAGGGCGATCCAGCCATCGCGTGCCTGGGACCACTCGAGCACACGGGTAGCGGCGGCGTCGAGGAGCGTGGCCTCACCGGTGCCAATGCCTTTGACGCAAATGGCGAACATGCGGCGCACGCCGCACTGGATGACGTCCTGGGCCCGGCGCGTCATATCGGACATGCGTTGGGTGTAGACGATCTCAAAGCACACCTCTTCGAGAAAGCGGGAGTCGGTGGCAGGGTCGATGCCGTCGCGGCGGACGCAGACGTCGGTGGCAAAGTCGGACTGGGGGCCGAAGCGGGTGAGGAGATCCGCAGAGGCCACGTAGCCGGGGGCAACGAGGGCCTCGACCACGTGGATGAGTCGGACGTGCATATCACCGTGCGGCGTCCGGGCCGGCAAGGCCTCAAGTAGCTTACCGCGGACCATTTCGTTGCGAGAGGTCTCGGGTTGTACCAGGTGGTCTTCGATGCTGGGCTTATCCTCTGCACCAGGGAGACGCATGCTGCCGGAATTGCGAGAGGCTCCCGGTGCGAGCATCATTGGTTCGTTGCTGTGCCGCTCACTCATGACAGTACCATAGCATATACCCCGAAGCGGGAGGGCGGGAAGTGGCAACGTGGTGACAAATTTCGTCGGAGGCGACGCAATGGCGGCTGGCACCTGCCAGGCGCTGCAAGGAAACTTGTGCATCTCGTTCGAAGATGATATGCACTGGCCATGGGTGTATGTATTAGCTATAAGGGACGTATTGCCGATCCGTCGCGTATCGACGAGCTGATTCGTCAAACCCAAGCGTTTGCCGAGCACATGGGGTGGAAGACGTGGACTGTGCCTGAAATGTTCGATGAAGGCCATATCAAGCGGGTCGAGGGTCTGCGTGGGATCACGGTGCAGATCTCACCCCAGTGCGAGGCTTTGCACTTGCACTTCGACAGCGAGGGGCGCTTCGTCAACCACTTCTATTATGTCTGCGTACACGACTTTGAAGAGCGCAAGAAGTTCTTTGATGCGATCCGGGCAAGTCCAAATTTTGTCCAGGGCGACGGCGGTGACAAAGACGGTAAAGTCGATGCCGACGATCCGTTGAACTATGAGTTCCATCCCAATTTCATTGAGGATGCCCTGTATTATAATCGGATTAAGACCCAGCACGGTGGTGTTGAAGTTCACGTGCAAGCGTGTGCCCAGCTCCGCTTTGTGCGCGACAACTTTGCTCCCGATATCGAGATCAGTGATGACACGGGCTATTTCGATACCGGCAATCTGGACGAGGTGAAGAGTCAGATGGCCATCGTGAGCGGCATCATCCAGAATATTGCGCAAGCAACCGAACGCATGAACGCCGACGGGGGCTTTTCGAGTATCGAGGATTTGGTGCAGAAGCTCGGGCGTTACATGGCCGAGGTGCGCGGGCCGGCGAACTGAGGGCTCACCTATCTATAGTTTGGATGGCGCTGGGTAGGGAGGGACTGCCTCGGCGCAATCGCGTTCAGTCGCCGCGAGGAACACCGCTCTAGGGGGCGATCTGTCCGCATTCAGTTTGGCGCGGGACGTGCAATTGACCGGGGCATGAAGCCAAGATTATCGAGCGAGCCAGTCGCACATCGAATAGGAAAAACGGTCGGATACAGACGTTCGCTGGAATCCCCCCACGCGTGTCGTCACATTCTTCGCCTCGGCAGCCGTCGTCGGCACCTTAGCGATCGTTCTGAGGTCCTGAGCAGTCGGGTTGATGGGGACCATGGGCGCGCAGTCGCTACGACCGTAGCGCTGGCGCTACGGTATCTGCCCGCCACCGTGATGCCTTTGTATGGTCGGAACCCGCTCGTTTTGTGGCATGAAACCGCTGCATTGGCTGTTGGACAACGTGCTGTGTGCTCGGCAGCAGCCCTTCGGCGCCTTGGCGCTACGGTGAGGTAAATGGTGGCTGCTGGATCCAAACAACATAGCGGCGGTCCGGGCTGGTTCGAGCGCTGCTTATTTATCGCGCTGCCGAGCGCGGCGCTGGCTCTGGTGCTGTGGCTCTTGGCTGTGCACGAGCTCCCGCTGTTTCGCGCCTGGTCATGGGTGCCCGCACTGGGCATCGATCTCGCGTTTCGCGTGGACGCTCTGTCGGCTCTATTGCTGGTCATGATCACCGGGGTCGGGACCGCCGTGTTCGTCTACGCCGGTGGTTATCTCAACGGGCATCCGGGTCTGCGTCGCGCCTATATCCTGCTCAGCCTGTTCATGGTCGCCATGATTGGCTGTGTTACGGCCGACAATCTCATTGTCCTGTTTGCGTTCTGGGAGGCCACGAGCGTGCTGTCGTTCCTGCTCGTTGGCTTCAACCATGAGAAAGTCGACAGCCGGCGTTCGGCGCAGCAGGCGCTGCTCATCACCGGCGGCGGCGGGTTGGCACTGCTGGCCGGCTTCATCTTGCTCGGGCAGGCTACCGGGACGTACGTCATCAGTGAGGTCGTTGCTGCGTTGCCTTCTCTTTCGGTTACCCCGGAGCTCACTGCCGCACTGGTGCTGATCCTGGTCGGCGCGTTTACCAAGAGTGCTCAGTTTCCGTTTCATTTCTGGCTGCCGAACGCCATGGCGGCGCCGACACCAGTTTCCGCGTATCTTCATTCGGCGACGATGGTCAAGCTCGGCGTGTACCTGCTGGCCCGCCTCGACGCTGGCTTTGGTGAGTGGCCGCTGTGGGAATGGGCCCTCACCGGGGCCGGCTCAATAACGGCGGCCTGGGGCATGGTGCTCGCGATGCGAGAGCGCGACCTCAAGCGCATCCTCGCGTGGTCGACGGTGGCCACTCTGGGCACGCTCGTCACCCTAGTGGGCTTGCGTGGTGAGGGCGCGACGGTCGCCGTTGCCGCATTGCTACTGGCGCATGCGCTGTACAAGGCCCCGCTGTTCTTTGTCGCCGGCAATGTCGACCATGGCACTGGCACGCGCATCATCGATCGCCTGGGCAATCTCCGTTATGCGATGCCGTGGACGGCCATTGCCGCGCTGCTGGCCGCGGCCTCGATGGCGGGCATTCCGCTGTCCTTTGGCTACGTGGCCAAGGGCGTGATCACCGAGGCCAAAAACGCGGGCGATGTCTTTGCCTTCGTCAAGGCCGCCAATATGGTATTCACCGCTATCGCGATCGCAGTAGCCGGAATCGTCGCGGTGCGCATCTTCTGGCGTCCTTCGGGCAAAAGCGAAACCTGTGACGCGCATGAGGGGGGGCCTGCGCTCTTTGGGCCGCCGCTGGCGCTGGCGCTGGTCGGCATCGGGCTCGGCATGTTCCCGTTCTTCGCCCATGATCTGATCACCGGCACCGTGACCTCGGGCGCCGAAGCCGTGGTGTTTACCTCGGTGCCGGATTTCGGCTCGGGCCTTATCTCGCTGCTTAGCACGCTGGCCATTGGCGTGGTCGTCTATCGGTTTTGGGATTCATTGCACGCCGGCTTCGAGCGTGTGGCCAAGCGCATCCAACCGATCGGAATGGCGGCACAGTTCGAGCGACTGCTGCACTTGATTCCCCGGGTTGCGGCGGCGGCGACACGGGCCGTGCAGTCGGGCTGGCTCCCCACGTATGTCGGGCTGGCCGCCGGCAGCATTGCCATCGCCATGTTCGCGGCGTTTGCCGTTGGATGGGCAGATCTTAGTTGGCCGTCGGCCGGCACTGCGCCCGGCATCGACGTGCTCGGCGCGTGCGCGCTGATCGCTCTTGGCGCCGTCGCCGCGGTCGTGCAGCGGAATCGATTGGTGCTGCTGCTCGCGGCTGGTCTCGTCGGCTATGGTAGTGGCCTTCTGTTCCTATTCATGGGCGCGCCGGATGTTGCCTATACCCAATTTACCGTGGAGACGGTATTCGTGATTGTCGTGGCGTCGGTGCTGCTGGCGCTCAAGCGCAAGGGCCGCGCTGCGTGCCTGGAAGAGCCGCTGTGGCGCCCCGGGGCGCTTGCGATCGCAGCAGGGACCGCTGCGGCGATCACTGGGCTATTGCTGGCAGCGACAGCGGTCCCCTTTGACAACTCGCTGTCGCAGTTCTTCGCCGACTACAGCGTCTCCGCGGCCAACGGCCGTAATATCGTGAACGTGATCCTGGTGGACTTTCGCGCCATGGACACGCTCGGAGAGACCACGGTGGTGCTATTGTCGCTGCTCGCAGCTGCGCCGCTGGTGCAGGTGCTGCGTCGGTTCCGCAGCCACACGGCGCTGGGGGCTCAGCCGCAAGCAGAGCACGCCATGAGCTCCCGCGTCGTCATTCTCGAGGTCGCAGCTCGACCGCTGTACCTACTCATTCTCGCGGCCTCGGTTTGGGTGCTGCTGCGTGGGCACAACGAGCCGGGCGGCGGTTTCATCGGCGGCTTGATCGCGGTGAGCGCCAGCATCTTGTGGGCGGTGGCGCGCGGCAATGCAGCCGCTCTTCGTCGCCTACCCTTTGGCGGGCCGGTGAGGCTGGCGGCCGTCGGCGTGCTTGTCGCCGCGCTGTCGGGACTGCCGGCGCTATTGGTCGGCGAAACCTATTTAACTCATCTATGGGTGACGCTGCCCCTCGGCGTCACGGAATTGAAGATCTCTACTGTGATGTTATTCGACTTCGGCGTGTATCTCGGCGTATGGGGTGCGCTGGGCGGCTACGCGTTAACGCTATTGTCACTCGACGACGTAAATAAATCCCCGGAGGGCCAGCGATGACGGTCGCCTTCGCGCTAACTATCCTCGTCACCGTGACGGCCGGTATGTACCTGGCCCAGTCTCGGGACGTATTCCGCTGCGTGATCGGTCTTGCTCTGCTGGGAGCAGCAGCCAACCTGGTGCTGCTTCAGGCCGGGCGACTCGGATCAGCGCAGCCGCCCATCGTGCCCGTCGGCGACACGATTCTCACGGACGCGGCGAACCCGCTGCCGCAGGCACTGGTGCTGACGGCGATCGTGATCGGCTTCGCGCTCGTGTGCTTTGCGCTGGTGTTGGTTCTGCGCGTGATTCGCGATGTGCGCACCGACGACGCCCTGGCGTTGCGTCAGTCCGAGCC
>JAAUYH010067783.1_pt1 | contig 12252 bp, 11 predicted proteins | sample 7278061 | NCBI WGS metagenome assembly JAAUYH01 (sample SAMN14350203, study PRJNA611818) | marine sediment metagenome | isolation source: surface marine sediment (0.6m) | place: French Polynesia: Moorea | collected 2018-08
GAGGCTCTCAAGTTTCACTTCCAAGTTTTGCAAAACTGCATAACGATCGAATGATCGTTCGAGTGCGAAAGTGGCAGCCGCGTTTCGTCAACTCACCGTGTTATTGTACAGGACAGTACATTATCACTACCGGTATTGTGTACTCTACTACCACACACGCATCTACATGGTCCCCTTTTCCAATACGAGGGTATTTTCACCATCTACACCCTCGTTTTACCTTGCATTATTCATTGCCCACGCCGCACGCTGCGTGACGCACGCATTCCCTACATCCGCAGTTGCACGAGGCTACTTCGATTCACAATAATTTGCAGAGCATGATTTCGGGACGACCCCGCAGGAGGGACACGCAGTAGGAATATTGCTGCGAGCAGCCGACAGAACGAGTAACGTAAACAACCACTCGAACAAAACGGCAGCGATCGAAATGCTGCGCAAGCACGTGCGGGATGTCGGGGCAGGGTTCGTACAGTATCGCCGCGGGTGAGCTGGACGCTTGCTACTGGGTAGAATCCAATTCGGCAGTGTATACAGTAGCAACGTCGTAGAAGAGGCGCCTCCGCGTCATCAGTCATGCAGAATGCTATTGTGGTCCGTGACGTACACTATCGAGCTGAACGGAAATCAGCTGACGTCTTGCAATGTCATCTGCGACGGTGTGACCTGCATTACCTCATAGTGAAACAACCATTTAGCAATGCCCGTTGAAATCGGTGCTGATAGAACGCGGCCTGCCCAGAAAAGGAAACTCTATGAGTTAGAATAGTACTGTACGTCGACCGTGGTTTAGATTTCGCGGAAATAGCACTTATGAGCAAGCTCACCTGAATTTTGCAAACGACTATATCATGGGCAATAGTTTCTATCGGTGTCTTCTAATGACAAGAACGGCTTCGGCACACTATCGCCTGCTGTACGTAGTACAGCGTACAGCAGACTCAATCTGAGCCTAAACAACGACATTGACACTAGTTACTCTCATACTTCTCAATTACACAAGCAAAATCAACCAGAAAAATATAGGAAGTACATAACTGCAGAACGAGGACCCCCATAGAGCGATGTTGGATCAGAGATTCGAGGTGTACGGGAAGTCTAGGTTTGATATGGAAGAGAAATCGCAAACGAATACTGTACTTCGTATTTGCTCAATATCTGTTTGAATAGAATCCCAGAAGATGTTTCTCGACTTGCCCATCCCCAATTCACTCGTGAATGCAGCAACGAACAATGGGAGACTTCGATTCAAATGCATTAACAATCAATTCTAACAAGCAACGACCAGTAGATACGAATTGTTGGCGACCACGTTAGTCTTCATAACTACTACTGTAAGCTATGTAATTAGAGTGATGGGTGTTGACTGTGAGGAACAGATTTAGTCGTACTCCACAGAAAATTACTTTTGATTTTGCAACCTAGGCGTTGATCCCCTCAAACCGTCGAATATGATGCAACACTCCATTTGGACAATATGTTGTACTGCTCAATCCAGTATTGCAGTGAGTTTCAAATCCAGTAATTTTCATTTGTATTAAGGACGATACGAGCGACTTTCAAATGGAGGTTAGCGCGGAGGGAGAACAAAAGGTCATTCCGCACTAACAAAGAGATGAACAGTACAGATTTCTTTACATTCTGCACGCGACTGATTCGACGACTTCAAGGCATAACATTGTATTGGATTTGAGCGAATAAAGAATTGGAACTATATCGAAAAATAGGTGTAACTCTCCTTGAAGCTGACGCCTTTAATATCGAGTATCCAACGTGTCGAACGAGAATCAAGAATCGGATAGTTTCTCTTGCATCATGCTGAGCAACGAGGGCCATCAGCACGAAAGCGAAGAAAATTCGCACTACTGTTCCAATACACAGATTCCGAATCATGGTATGAGAAGAATACGGAAAAGCTTGGATGCAGGGACTGCAACTAAATCTGCCTCTCCTGCCGCTTATTCAATCAGCCGTTCCCAACGTAAATTATTTGGTTCGCATCTGCAACGTCACATCCTAATATTATCCGAATGCAGGATCGTTTCTAAATACTACGAGCGTAGTTGTCGACATCCTAACTGACACAGCATGGTTACGTTCGCAATAGACCCTGTGAACAAACTCTACGTACAGTATTGTTCATTCTTCAAGTGAATTCGTTTGCGTTACTCCGTTGCGGGTAGGCTTCTGAACTTGGTGAACTACAGTTGGCCCCATCCTTGCACGCTCGTTCTGTTGGAAGCCGGACCCTCGCACCACTTGAGTGCATTTCAATTCATGAACTGAGGCAGACAAGAAAACATTTGGTTGGCATTTCCTACGAGATCCAAGAGGGGGCAAAGCAGATCAGCCGTGTACTGTACGGTACAGCTAGCAGTTGACTGTTTTTCCGCATTCGAGTTTTGCATGTTCGTTTCAAATGCGTTTCTAGAATGTTACATACGTCCGAATATCGCACAGTGCGCAGTTTTGTTGAACCTAATATTGTCCCACGTAATAATTAGATTGTTCGTCCACATCGAAAATTCCGAGCTTTTCAGACCATGAGATTAAAAAGCGAGATCCTCGTGAGAACGGTTGCAGACCACAAGCCTTTTTATTTCCAATGATCATCAAGAAATGGCTCGAGAAAAACGTTGTCTGCGTGTTTCCAGGGCACCACGGGAGATTTGGTTGAGCCTTGAGTTCTAATTCACGTGACGGTGATGAATTGACGGGTCCAGTATTGCTCCTCGTCGATGAATACTGTACATTCGAAAGCTCGTTGCTTACCAACTTGCAAGCGTGTAACAAATGCACAACCACAGTTCTACAGTAGGCTAGTCACAGCATAGCTTGAATGGCAGGACGTGTGGGAAGGCCTCGTGACTCGCAGACAGGACCTTTTCCACACCGGAACGAAGCAAAGTTGTACAGTACGAATGAGTCACTGACACTACTGTACAGTACTGTCCAGTCCTATTTCCAAACCCAAGCAATGCTGTCCGGCCAGCAAACCAGGAGCCTCCACTCCTTTCCAGATGAATAAGGGAAGACTCGGAAGCCACACAGGAAACAAGTGGAAGGACAAAGCGAAAGAGCGCTCCCCAGGGAAAGTGTATTGTACGCTACTCATAGTTTTCTCGCAAGCGCCACAAAACGTGTTCCACTGCAAAACGATCGAATGATCGTACGAGTGCGAAAGTGGCACACACGCGTTGGGTGACCTTGCCGTTTTATTGTACCGGACTGCATCGCAATCACATTGTGCACTCCCACACCACATATAATGGACACCAGCACCGCAGTTGCCTTGCCAGGGTAATGACATCTCGAACACGCCGCTTACTCCGTACTGTACAAAGCAATTCATGAATGCCTACACGGCGTGTCGCGTGACGCACTTATCGCCCCGTCCCCACTTTCGCAGATCCGCACCACCCAGGCCGAATACTATTTTCGAAGCGCACTCCATTTGATAGAGCACTATTTGCAAACGACACCACACTTGGCAAACGCAATCGGATGAAAGTGAGCAGCCGACAGGACGATTAACGCAAGCTAGCAAGCAACACGAGTACTGTAGCAAAAAACGGCAGAAGATCGCAATGCTGCGCAAGCACGTGCGTCAACTCGGGGCAGGGTTCGTGTTGTCGTCGGTGAGCTGGACGCTTGCTACTGGGCAGAATGCAATTTGGAACTGTATACCCGCGTCGTAGAGGAAGCGCCCCCCGCGTCATCCGAGATTTAGATTGCTTGTGTGGGCCGCGACATACCGTACAATACCGAGTTGAGCAGAAACTAGCTGACGTCTTGCGATGTCATCGTCGATGTTGGTGGCCTCGCATTAGCTCCACCTTCGGCGTCCCCGCGCCCGTTCGCATTTTTCCGAGGTCTGCAATTTGGGGACATGGCTGCAAGAAATCTGCAGATGACGTTTCTGTGCATCCCGTTAGAACACGGGAATGGGATAGAGACCGCCAATAACAGACCAGAGTGCATCCATCCACATTTTCTGATGCGTCGGTTCGTTAGGATCCAACTTTGAAATTGCATGTCCACCATGTTGACGCACTTGGATTGCATGTCCGAAATCGTGTGTTGACTGATTCTTCTCCCTCGCTAGGCCCGTTCGGCAATCCACTACTTTCCTTTCTTCACGAGCCGTACATTTACAATTGAATATTCCTATTTCATGCAGTTGAAAGCAAACAAAGCAATTTAGGCTGTAGCAATCGGGGAGCACTAAGCACAATCCACAGCAATCCGTCCCCAAAGGTGTACCTGCAAAACTGCAAAGCCGGGCACACGCACAGGGTACACGCTCCATGGCAGTGTTGAAGGAACGTCGTTGGGCCAATGAGAAGGTGGCACGCGGCGAGCAGCAGCGGCGGCACCGGGGGGGCAGACAAAGAAAAGCCCGCGCTGCCGTGAAAAAATAAGTGAAAAACATGACGTCAAAACTTGAGCGGGGAGCGGAATCTTGCAACCAGATTATGAAAACGGTGGCTGTGGACGTGAGGAGAACGTGTAAAATTTACAGTATGTTGCTCATCGACGGACCAATGAACGTCACCGTGACAATCTGATGTCACGCATGCGCATTCTCCTGTACACTGTTTGTTCTTCACTGTCGTGGTGCGAAGACAACCTCTGCACCAGCACCTGGACACCCACCACCACGAACAACAACAACATGAGCATGTGTGTTCTAGTACAACAGCCGTCGCCACCCATCACGCAAGCGGCCGCCGCCACCTCACTGAACATTCTCGCGGGCGTGGCGGACACCACACCCATGGTGCCGTCGCTGGATGTGGCCATGGTAGATCTTCACAACGCCACATTCGCCAAGTTTGTCGTACGACGCGGGCGTTTCTGCCCGCCACCCGCACGACTGAACGCCACAATACCGCGTCCTGCGCCCACAGCGACCCCTGGACAACAACGACCGTACAAATGTACGGTGCCAGGGTGCACGTCGTTGTTTGGCAAGGCCAACCATCTCTCACGCCACATCCGTATCGTGCATAACAAGGAACGGCCATTCGCGTGCGACCGACCGGACTGCAACTCGCGTTTTGGTTCGCGAAGCCATCTGGTGGATCATGTGAATGCTGTGCATAAAAGATTACGAAATTTCCGGTGTGATCGATGCGATGCGGCATTCTCGAAAAGTTTCAATCTTGCCAAACACAAACGGCTCATGCACACCAAGGTGGCGAAGAATCACCGCTGCCAACATTGTGACTTATCTTTCGGCACTCGCTCGCACTTGACCCGACATGTGACCAAGGTACATCCTTTGCGCTTGCTTTCTGATGTCTCGTCGTCTTCAAATTCGGACACGGCGTCGATGGAGCTGGACGAGTAAGATGGCGGGCGTTGGTGTTCCCTGTGTTTATATTCTGTTTTCCTGTCTACTTTGTCGTGCCGTTCCAACTTGGCCTTGCACATTTTTTACTTTCGCTTCGACCTGTTCAAGACCTCACATATCACACACTATCGCGCTACATGCGAACTTGCTGTACATAACATACTGTCAATTACAAGCGTCATTCACATTATCACGGCTTGCGCCGCGTGGTGCGACATGCGTCTGCACCAGTGGCGAAGCGCTACCCTACGCACGCGCGCGCAGCCCTATCTATTACTTCATTCAGTCCGCTGTACAGACGGAAATGAACATTATCTATAAAATCTCACTTCGCAGCTTCCACACACCGCGCCGCCGCGCGCACCTTCCCCCAGCACGCGCCCGCCCGGCGGTGGCGGTGCACAGAGAGCGGCATCGGGCGCGACACGGTGACGCGTCTACGTGACCACGCGTGGACATGTGTAATCGGTGACATCGCCCGACCAATCGTTTCCCGCACGCCTCCTCGATACGTACTCGCCTCGTTGTTGTTGCGCGTAGGCTGCGACCCCTATCCGCCCGGTGCGGCACGTCGGGGCACGCCTCTTCCTCGCGTGCGAGCGAGCACGTTGCCGTGGGAGCGGTGGCATCGTATGAGCCCGCCGTGCCACTCGCTCCCTGATCTCTTTCGCCCCACACCCCCCAACGCAACCGCCGCCACCGAGTCGTTGACACGTCAATCCGTCCCCCGTTTGCCGCATCCACGCGCATGGCGCGTTTTGGTGCGAACGACGTGCTGTATGCGTGCGTGTTTCTCGCACGCACCCACTGTACCCGCACGATATTCGACGCGCGTGCGTCGTACGTCGTGTGTCTCATTCACGGATGTGCCCGTTCACCCCTGCGCTGGCCCGTGGCGTCGTGTCTTTGACGCTGCGTGTGAACTACCAGGTTCCGGGAATTTGTGATGTGTACTGTACTGTACTGTACTGTAGTGGGCACTTGTTTAAGTGCTCGCCTCTACATCGTCACTGACATGGCACTGCGTGTACCGGACTGGGCCTGCGCTCGTACGACCTGGAAAACATGCACCTCGCGCTGGACTGCACTGTTTAGTACCACAGCCATATACCACGTGCTTGGCATAAGTTTGTTGGTCGTGTCGAGTTGACAAACGTTGTGTTGTGTAGTCGTCCCGTCCCACTTACGGTTGGGCGCTGTAGCGAATGGACAAGGCAGTGGACAAACGGGAATCAGAGCCAATAGACCCATCGCACATCAGTAAGGCATAGCTCGACTCCGTTAGAGTACGATTCAGTAGGGCCTAAGTTCAGGTGCCAACGCAGAGTGAGCTGACTGCCAGTGTATCGGGACAGCTTTTCAGATCGAGTCAAATTACCTATCGATTCACTATCACAGATTTGTGTCATGTCTCAGCTGCCGTGGATGGAGTAGCAGTCGGTCCATGTTTGCATAACGTGATACATCTTCGCAGGTGTCATCGTTTTCGTGCAGATTGCCAGCGAAGCTAGAACGAAACAATCGCGTTATTTCACGATGCTGCGTTCCCTCGAGCACGTTGCATTGTTCTGTACTGGACTGCACCTGCACAAAGGTGCCAGTTGTGCGTGGTGACTGGGAATTATTGAGTTGCGAGTACGCCGATTAAACGATCACACGCTGTGTTTTTATCTGTACAAGCTGGAGAGGTTTTCAAATGCGCTATGTTACCCTCGTGATTTGTTGTTTCCTTGTCAGAAAGCCTCGTTGCAGCTCTGCCTTCCTGTTGCGGCCTGGAGCGAGTATTTAAGACCCTTCCGGTGGTTGAGCGCGGCTGCTGGCAGCTAAGCTTCATCTATTGCCTCACGCATGACAGCATATGTTGTCATGACAATGACGCTCGCTGTGGATTAAATGAATCAGCGAGTATACTGCGAACGAGAAAGTCCAGAACCTTTTCGCAATGCTATTTAAGTAGATGCGAACCGAGTAATCTTTGGCGAATACTGCTCGAAATCAATACCTTACAACCTGTCCCTACTTGCCAACCACACAGCCACACATCACTCGGTGCTTCTTAGTACATCATGCCTAGTAGCATGGATCGATGCGTGGCATGAACGAATGTAGAAGTTTCGCAAAGTGTCTTGCGCGTAGGAAAAGAATTCCTCGTTTCTGCAGCGAGTCACGTTCTACGAGCTCCGTTTTTCGGGACGTGGTGAAATGGCACCTCATTTGCCTATGAGCTAATATCGACGATGACATCGTACAATGCAAAACGTCAGCTGATTTCTTCTCTACTTCACACCACGTCTACTGTACGTCGCAGCCCACACCAGCAACCTAAGTCTCCGATGACGCGGTGCGCTTCTTCTACGACACTGATACTGTATACTATGCAGCTCGAGTTGGATGCTACCCAGTAGCAAGCGTCCAACTCACCGGCGACGACACGAACCCTGCCCCGACTTGACGCATGTGCTTACGCAGGACTTCGATCTTCAGCCGTTTTGCACTTGTTTGAATGTTTCTTTGTGTTGCTGTGCCCGATGTGACGGTTGCCGTATTTTTCTTTGTGGGTATTCCTTCTCAGGTGTCGTTCGGAAATAGTGCTGTACGAAAAGATTGAGAATCGCAATAGCATTCGGGCAGATGCGGCGGCTGTGCGAACGCGGGGACGAGGGCGATGTGCGCGTCACGCGACTCGCCGTGTAGGCATTCAACAATTGCATTGTTCTGTACAGAAACAGCAGCGTGTTCGAGAGGGCATTACCCTCGCAGGCGACTGGGGAGGTGAAGGTGCGCCCGTGTGTGTGGTGTGCGAGTGCACAGCTGTGATTGCGATGCTGTCCGGTGCTATAAAACGGGCGGGTCACCTCACGCGCGCGTGCCACTTTCGCACGCGAACGATCATTCGATCGTTGTGCGGTGGAACACATTTGTCGCGTTTGCGCGGAAACTATGAACTCTCCTTCATTTCGCCCTTCCACTCGATTCGTGCGCACGTTCCCTGGTCTTGCCTTATTGCAGTGGAAACGTGAGCAGGCTAGAGCATTGCGCGGCGGACAGCATTGCTTGGAATTGGCAATGGTACAGTACAGTACAGCACTGTAGCGTGGTGTCAGTGACCTATTTGTACGTCCAAAATTGCTTCGTGCCGGTGTGGAAAGGCTCCTCTCAGCGAGTCACGAGGCCTGTACACAAATGCCCTCGTGTTGCAGCTATGCTGTGACGAGTCCACTGTAGAACTGTGGCTCTGTATTGCAAGAGCAGTACATCTGGTGAGTGTTCCACAGTTGCTAGCAGGTAATCAGCGTCCTTCTGATTATTCTCGTCGAAAGGGAGCAACGCTCGACAATTCATCGTCGTCACGTGAATTGCAACTCAAACCTCAACAAATCCCTACTGGCACCCTGCAATCGCGACGACTACGAATTGCGGAGATCCTTGCGAGGAATGCGACCTGTGGTTGGCAGCAATTCTCGCCACGAACTTGTTTGTCTATCGCACAAGCAGAGCTCTGGTTCCTCGTTGCGGACGAACGACCAGTTTGTCACGTACTTATGTAGTTTCGTTTCAGAAGAGTCTGTCGAGTATGGTGTGGGGAAGCTAGATCTTGAAGCGCCAGCAGTGCCGAACCATATTGTCAGCGACTTGCCGTCTAGAATCTTGCATTGATTGATTTTTCTGTGATGCCAAGTTAGCCGTGGATAGTAACAGTCGATGTATCGGTATTGCTTCTGTACCGTGATCTCATTGTGTGGATTGGAACAGTTGAGCGAATGTTGCTCGCTTTTGTGCGTATTGCTATTGGTGTTGAGCAAGACAATAGCAAGAAACTTTATATTTTCGGTTATTTTTCGGCGAATTCGGCCACTTGATCTCAAAAGCGCTGCTTTCATCTGACTCTCGTCGTAAATGTCGCAATGGTCGCTATTTTTTTCACTAAACATCCTACACGCTATTTCGCACAAACGTGGTTTCGTTATGCTTTCAATTAATCCAGTCGTCTGCTTGGTGGGAAAACCTTTGGTAAGGGACTGCTCCAGTACGTACGGGCACGGGTGAAATGAAGTACATTTGTTCCAGTTCGATGAGCTCTCATGATTTTAAAACGTTAAAAGGATGGAACGGAATAGAATCTTTTGATATCGCTTCTAAAAACACAGTATGATGCCCGCCAGGATGTAACTCATTCGATATTGGCATGTGTTTCTTGCCCTATGTTTATTCATAATGTGTAAACAAACCAGTTTCAGATGAGTGGAACGGATAATGTGGCTCGCCATTTGGCTCTATCTATTTGACTACGAGCAATGATTAGAAGTGATCTTTTAGTGTAACTTCCTCTCTTGTTCTACGGTCTGTTTGATCAGATTCAATCGTGAACCATATTCCCAAATGTTAAACTTCAAATACCCGTGCACATTTGTCTTTCCCGCACTTCGTATATATTGGATTGATTAGTTATGTGGACATTCTTTTGAATGCAGGACTATTTGTCGAGATGAAAATGGTAATCAGCTTGCAATTGGTCGTCTCCTGTTTATTATCATGCACAGGTGCTCGAACAAGGTGAGCATTATCATGGGATCATTTATTGCCGATAGGGTGTATAAGTGGCACAAACATAAATTAGTTGGTAACGTTAAAAACCAAGTTGAAGTTCTTGTAGAACTGGACTATCCATATCAGTGAATTCGAGCGCAGCAGCACCTAGCAAGAAGCACGGGTACTGCATTTAAATATCGTGAAAGGCGCACTACAATTGCTTTGCTCGCTTCTGCTGCAAGTTTGATGATTCATAAGACATTACCCTGGTTTTCATTGAAATAGGTTCAGCAACTGCATTCTTCTTCAGCTTCACTATAGTGCTGGAGCTCATCCACTCGAAGTAGTGTACCATCCAACACCTTACTACGCACTCGGCCTATGCTCAGGACCCGCGCCCGCAACTTTTCGAAATATTCGAGAACCACACTCATGAATTAAAAAACTGTTTCGCGTTCGGTGATTGTTGAATTTCATACTGCTGTGGCACTATATGTAGCTTCTATCTAGTTGGAATGCTTGACCTAAGGTCATTTCGTGGTCGAGGGCTGACTCTACGAAGTAAATTCACTTGTACTATATCATGTTTCTGTGATGCAGCAGATTGTTTGCTGCCGGACGTGGGTGTCGTAACCCTGGCTTCGTTAAATATTCGAAAGATTCAAGAGGTGGGCTAGTAGAAAACCGTCCTAGTTCATTCGGTTTTCAGCTTCAAGCTATTTTCGTTTTCGACGCTAGTGTGATGACTTTTTTGATGGACCATTCTGCTGCGTGCAACCTCGCTTTCAATTATTCTACCATAATTGACTACACTGAAACCTGCAACTTTCTAGATCTACACACAGTATTGTGAAACAGTTCCCTGGTCGTGTGAATTATGAATTCCGCAGTACAAGAATTGGGTCCCCTCCTGACAACTGAATTGTGACCGTATATTTGAGTAAGTAGTGGAAGGATGTAGAAGGAAAGACCAGCACACATCTAAAAGTAAAAGAAGAGCCCATTCGAGTACATTGTTTCTTAATTGAACACAAAAGTTTCTGGGCAAGCACACAAGTTGCCACACCGCATTCAACCTTGCTATTTCTGCATTTCTCACCTCTGCTCACTGAGAGGTTTCTCCCTACATCTAAGGCACAAAAGTTGCCATCAACTTTTTACTCGACACACAAGAATGCTGCCTTTTCTAGTACTGACTAATACCGAATCACAAACACTGATATCGAAGGTTGACGCCGTGTTATGGCCGACTTGACTAGCAGCGCTAATTTTTTGCACATAGTTCCTTCTTCAGGTATGTTTGTAGAACGGCAAATACGAAATGTGTTTATTGCTTTAATTCGATAATGGAATCCATTAAGAATGTGCAGTGGCACTACCGTGTTTCCAAATCAGACGGGACATCGCGCATCAAAAGGTGACGTGAATTACTTCGAAATCTCGTAGAATAATAATGAAGCCCAATTTAGCAGATCTAGTATCCATTTATTGGAGGCCAATGACGTATTGTGATCTGTGTATCAGCAACTAGAATACATACAAAGCGCTCTAAGATACTATATATAGGTATCGAATATATCAGGGCTTAAAGAGGCCGGCGAGGCGGAAAGCATGCAATCACATCGCAACATTCATTGGCCTTCTCGATCAAGAAAGCAACTATGCTCATGCTCTCCTCCACCACCGCAGCTTTCTTCAGACACTGCGCGTTGCATATCGGGCATTACTCGCGCCAATAAGTGCGGTCCGGACCTCTAGTGCAACGTAGCCAGAATAGTGTACAAAAGCACATGAGCTTCTGCTGATTCTTGAATTGCACTAGTCTCAGTCGGCCATCTACTAATAGCGGTAATCGCAGTTGAGCTCAGACTCCGAGCTACGACGGGAACTTTCGTTCTATCTAATGCGGCGTCTACACAAGTCTTGATAGCGCGCAAATTTTTGATGTTTTCGACGCACAAGTCGCGATAAATGAGCTAGAGGTTGAGTTGCGTTCATTCAGCTTGCAAAAGTTTTGGCAAGCCAAACAGCATCCACTGCAATAGTTTCTGTCCGAATTGCTGACATGACGGTGCTCAAAACGCCATATTAGCGTGGAAGGTCGAACAAATTTTAGGCGGTATCGCTACGAGTGTGATATCGATGAAGAACGACGTACGCACAGCGACTTGAACCTTTTTCATTTTAATCGGGATAAGAATTGTGATTATCGGTACCCTTGTTTATGCGATAAGAGCGAAAGTCAAGTTAAACGGCGGTAATTGTGGATTCAGTGATCACAACATCGACTTCCTCATTTTAGTCTGACCAATTACAGCTAATTTTCAGCCCGTGTGTGTCGTGATGGATAGTGTAAATCAAGGTAC
>JAAUYH010035563.1_pt1 | contig 12250 bp, 10 predicted proteins | sample 7278061 | NCBI WGS metagenome assembly JAAUYH01 (sample SAMN14350203, study PRJNA611818) | marine sediment metagenome | isolation source: surface marine sediment (0.6m) | place: French Polynesia: Moorea | collected 2018-08
AGTCGCGAATACGCTGCACTTGTTGTCCAGTTTCTCGATGTCTGTGAGCTGTACGCGTCATGAAAAATTCCGCCAGTTCCACAAGCATCCCAAAACCATGCATCGAATACTTCTCTCGTGAAAGCTTGCTTAAGGTTGTCACAAAATATGGCATCGTATACTCTATCAGAGGGCGTAAAAGTTCAGTAATGAAAGCATCTGATATCCACGAGTTTTATTGGAAAGGTTCCAAGCAAAAATGTGTATAGATAAAAGTCATGATGTATTTTCGATTCCAAGTTAGTTGTAATTGTAACGTGAATACAACTACTGCCACTATTTCTGGGTCCATACCCACAAAAACGGATAAGATTTACTACCACATGCCGCGGAACGAAGCAAAGTTTCCAAAGAGTCTCTGACTGCTGTACGCAGAAACTAAATACGGGTGGCCGTTGACTTAAATGGAATTTCAGACGCATTCATTTCATCTGTAATTAATTCTGTCTTCATGTATTCCAAATCAGATTCATCAGCACTGACGTATGTATCGGGTTTAATATGAGCTGAAACAACTTTAAAATTGGGTCTTTTTTGTTACAGAGATATGGACTTGAAATGAATTATAACCTCAGTTTCATGAGCAAACAGCATTCGGTTTGTAACGGCTCTTGGACGCAACAAACATGAAGCATTTTGCAGAGCAAAATCGAAGCAGCTACTTGTCACATCGACATCTTTACTACAAAATTGTGATGTCTTTTTCTATGTTATAATCCGCACAAATACAGCACACATAACAGTGGAATATGGCCAAGCTCCTTTTCTGAATTGCAAACATAATTCTATGGTACCGTCCCAATTTTTTCTTAAAGAAACGGCCAAAATGGCAGCTCTTCAATAGTTTCTTTTGACACGGATATATTGTAAAAGCGATTCTCGAAATTTGAAAAAAACTTTTAACGAAGTATTTGGAAAAACACCATGAGTTCTTGCCTGACTGTTTCGATACCGGATTGTAGCATGCACAGGTGTCTCTTTTTGATGCGTTCGTAACCTTTTCTTTGTCAATTGCTCCATATTTTTTCCACACGATACTATTTTGATGTCACAGTTTGTATTGCTGCGCTCTGGTTCGCTTCACAATTAGTTGTATAATTTTTTCACTGAAATTCGCCAATTTTTGACTTTTGTCAATCTGTTGCGTTCTAGAGTTGTTCGTGAGTGCTTTAGAATCGGTATCTTCATCCATTAATCACCAAAAACGTTCATGATTTGAGCATGCTTTTAAGCTTAGCAGATGCCATTGACATCGTCGTTCAAGTCCATTAATATTAATTGGTATTCTTTTATTATTCATAATTCATCGACTCTGGAAAGTTTATCCTCTAGCAGTCAGGTATGTCCTTGAAGTTTCTGACTGTGAAGTCCTTCTCATTCAACACGCATAGCACTGACCAAATTTTTGCGCTCACACCTGGCGGATCGATGTCAATCTGAAGCTACAGAATTGATTTCTGCCTTGTCGTACAGAGACAGCCCGATATCCGTCTAATTTTCAGTCTTGCATGTGCTCCACAGACCTCACCTATTGCATGACTGTAAGTTCAATATGTCATCGAAGCAGTCACACAAGTGACAGTATTGATACTATAAAATCGGCTCCAGCAATTTAACACGTATTTACGGGAAAGAGCAGTTTGGCCGTTCCCGCAGTTCATAGTTAACGAAACGGACCTCCTTTACAACTTGTGAATTCCAAGGCACCGGCAAGTCTAAATTTCTGTCCAGGGTATTTTGAGAAACATTCCGTCACTCTCTGCCCATTTTAAATTGGGGATCAAAGTTTCCCTCCGATATTTGTCGAAATAGGAACAGGCAGATTCTCAATTTTGTGTTGTGCACTATCGCAACCGGCTGCAATGTGCATAAAATGGTTGTACATTGCAGGGTAGCTGATTTGATTGCCGAGATCCTCGTTCATCCAATCGTTTGGAAGCGCAGAATCATGCTTCTGAACCATTCAGACAACGGGGATATTGACAATTATATCTGCTACCGTTTACTGTACGACCAGGAATGCACATTGGAGTCGGTCGCGATAGTGCACCGTGCAAAATTAAGACTGTGCCTAGTTTTACAGTTATTTGCACCAATTACTGCAATCACCTCAGCTCAACCATCGCATACCACATGTCAGAGATGTCGACCTCGCTTGAGCAGTAGCAGAACAAGCACTAGCACTGGACATTGCCAATGCGCACGGGGCGCAACGCACAGCGGTAAGAAATGCGGTAGAGTCGTTCCAACGCACGCCAGCGGACATGGAGTGGACAGAGGTGCAAATCACGCTACTGACTGCGCACGTAGCGTCTCACCGAACACCACAAAAGGCACCGCAAGAGCAAGACCTGCACGCGCGTGGTCGTCGCGCTAGTTCAGAAACGACTGTCACGAATGCAATATGTACTGCGGATAAAACTTCAACTGCGTTCTCAAAGAGCGCGCCGCTTGGCGCTAAGATGAGACCTGCGCCGTCGCATTCATGAAATGAAAGGACGCTTTCGGCGTTGCGTCTCGTTGTACATGAGTGCGTCATATTCGTTGACGGTGCGGCGATGGGACGAAGCGCGATGGTTGATTGCTAGCTCCAATGACAGAATAGAAACAATGCTGTATGGACAAGTAGCAGGGCTGTTTTCGTTTGACCTTACGGTAGAATGGGATGCGAATCGACTTGGGAGTCTGTTTGTCGGAAATCTTGCGCCTGTCGGGACATAGATACGCAGTCGATGAGATTGTTTCCTCGCGCAATGAATAATTCGTTTCAACACGAATTTCTGAAGGTTTTGAGTGATATTTGTAGTGGGAATAGAACGATGACTGGGTGAAAGCAGACTTTGTGTTTCTGGGTGAATCTAGTGATATGAGGACTCGTAGGATAAATGAGAGGTGGAATATTCTCGGGATTGAAGTGTCGAAAACTATGTGACGGTTAAGGGAAATTGACTGTGACTGGTACGCTCGTTTTTTGCAGAATCGTTCGTCCTTGGATGCATCACTTCATTGAACGATTTGTCGGAAATTTTCAGATTGCTATGGACATTATTCCGTCGGAAAGCAGTGAATTCAACGCATTTGAGGTGTGCTCGAATCAATTAGTTATTCATGGTGGATCTCCCCATTTTCTCCCTCTCAGCAATTGCCGACATCTTTTCGACGTGTGCACCGTAGAGTATCGAGCAATAAATTTAGGTATGGATTCGCACATATTGTCAATGGGTCCAAGGATATTTCTTCCTGATTGGAATTGCGGACTGTAAGTCAATGTGTTGAACGGTACGGTACCGACACCTTACTGGATGAGTTTGGATGAGCATTTTGAGGAGGTCGGTTCATCCTTTTGCTGCAATACGTTCTGTACGCAAGAATTCGCCATGACAGCTGAAATCGACTAATTATATTGCGTGTTTGCATATTGCATATTTTTTCTTTTTGCAAATTTTGAGATGCAACATTCAACGGCAACAAGGCGTCCTCCCTTGTTTAAAGTGGTCAAGTGATACCGTTCCCAAGTGAAATCGCAGCATGAAAGACAATTCCATGAATCTCCAAGTCTACCATCTACCGGAGACCCGTTCGGAGCGTGTGTTATGGGCGGCCTACGAACTAGGCTTGGAGAGTTCGATGACGGTCAAAACGCTCGATTATCTGAAGGGTGAACTGCACAACGATGAGATGAAACGACTCAACCCACTATTGAAGGTGCCCGTCATGGTTCTCACTGACATGAAAGGCAAGCAGTACACAATGACGGAGAGCTGTGCGATACCTGCACTTTTGTCGGAACTGTGCGATAACAAGTTTGCGCCGGCGAAGGATGACACCTTGTCGCGTGCCTCGTATCATCGAGCAATCATGGTGGTCGCGGCGAGTGTCGATAGCATGGTCGAGGCTGTGCTGATAAATGAATATGTGGACATACCCGGCAAGGAGAAGAATGTGGGCGCGGCAGAGAAGGGACGTGCAGACTTTACGGAGAAAGGCGTTCCAGCCATCAAGCAGATCCTAGGCGATAATCAGTTCATTTGTGGGCCTGACCATGACGAATTCACCATGGCTGATGTCATTCTCGGGTGGATGCTGTGGGTGGCCGAGAGATGTGAAATGCTTGAGGAGGAGCCGATTCTGAGAGAGTACTTGCATCGTTGCCTCGACCGACCTGCGTGGAAGAAGGTACGCAGTTTGTAGTAGTTTCCTCGCTATAATACTCAATATAGCCTCCATTGTGATACGGTTTCTCATTGACTTTTAAGTAACGAATGCATTTTGAAATGGATCGTAATAAGCAACAGAACATTCTTTTTGCAATGGACCGATTTGCCCTCTTACTGTTAGGTCGTTATTAAATGAGTAGAGTACCGGCACAGTACGGTACAGTGTGCGTATCAGAGCGCGACCGTACTCGACACATTGTCTCGCTCACTATTATTAGTTCACTGTCGTCGGTCTGCTGAATGAACCTGCACGTGCTGAACACGTGGCTGGAATGCATCCAAAAAACAGGTCGAGAATGCAGGAATGGTTCTTCCATAGTCACATATTATGAGCTCAACTATGAAATTTTCTGAGAACAGATTGCCGCACGCAAATCTTCCGCACTATTCAAATACCGGTAATGTCATCCACTCCGCACCCCTACAGTATCACTGTCTGAAATATAGGGCTTGTCAACAGAACACAGTGCCGACACATCTTAGAGGATAGAGATCGTTTAAATATCGCGAGACAGTTGCTCGGTTGACACCGTTTGATTTTCATGGAATGAATTACCGTAGTCTTATGTCTTGGCATCTTATTTCTCATAACTATAGGAAACTAAATGAACTACGTATTAAATAATACTAAGAACGATCTGAGAAACAATGAAACATATTACGCCTGTATTATTTTATGTTTCTTCTATTTCCAATTCTTAGTGTTTCCTATCCCGCTGCAGTACAGTAATAAGCTGTTTTCTTCCCTATTATCTTCATTGCGCAGGCCGCAGTATTCTTCAGGTATTCGTGCGTTTCTTCCATGTTGTACAGTATTGCTCTGAATGGACAAATCCTACACCTAACACGAAAGAATAAACCGTATGGCGAGAGTCGGAGAGGGGAGCCGAGAGGTCCAGAGCCTACTGACCATTCAAAGGATGAAAAATACTGTAGATCATGAACTGGTTTCCTTATGCGAGCCGAAAAGCTCAAGTTTGAATAAAGAACGACCATTGATCACTGCGTGCTTCCTAAAAAGAATGCGAGAAGTCACGCTTCTGGCGATAATTATCAAGTTGAATTACTTCGAAATTTCGATACCGAGCACGCCGTCGGCAAGACTATCTGGACTACGATTTCCTTTACCCTTCCTTGTAGGCTAGTGGTGTGATACTAGCCTTGCCCTACTGTAGAAAGGGGCAACTAGAGTTTAATGTAATACAAAACTATAATCTTAACAGCCGAAAGTTTTCAAAGTCAAATGTAACATTCTCTGCTATTCAGAAGGCGTAATTGACGACTTCATTCGCATGACTTGCCATGATCTCCTAGTTTTCAGTTGATACTCGCAGTCAATCAGAAAGGTGTGGTTAAGGGATTTGACCTGCACTTATTTCGTTCCTCATACAGAGGCACCAGTTTCTTCTATTCAAACGAGATTCTTTACTAGATTTCGCGAATCTCGTTCAGACCTAAAAAGCGTGCCAGTTTCGAACGCAATCGCCTCATTCTGCTGAGCAAGTGAATCATGGGGAACATTATTTACTTCGATGTGACAGAGCACCTGAGCACCATAAAAGGAATGAAGTTGTCTGCGGACATTCTACTGTCCCCTCTAACAAATGGGTTCTTGGACATAGCTGGGTCACATACCGCCACACCATCAATCATTGAAAGATACTTCTCTTAATGGTCATACTTGTAATGACGGGGGTAACGTCGACCACCGTATCTCTTGTAGTAGTGGTGCTTCTTGTAGTAGTGGCGTCCCTTGTAGTAGCCATATCGATGACGGTGGTAGTAGGGCTTCTTGTAGTAGTAGGGCTTCTTGTAGTAGCCTTAGCGATGACGGTGGTAGTATCGTCTCTTGGGGTAGTAGCGCCTCTTGTGATAGTAATAGCGGCCATATCGGTAACGCTTGTAGGGACGATGGTATCCACGAACAGCGGTGGAAATCGCATCTTTCTGGGTATCGATCACTTTCTTCTGGGCTGCAGCGACGGTGGTGGGAGCAGTAGCCGCAACATCGGTCTTCTCGGCGACGGAGAAGTGAATGAGAGCAGCCACGAGGGCTAAGGATAGAAGGGTAGTGGTCTTCATGGTGTGGGTGCTTGTGATGAGAATGAGAGAAGTTGAAGACGGCGATCCCACTTTTATACCGAAAAGTTGTGGATGTGAGATCGATGTGTGCTAGTTAGTTGTATCAGCTTGACTTCAATTTTTGAGTGGAAGTTCTAGAGCAACGACCACTGTCTGTCTCGAGTGTGGAGTAACTAACTTCATCTGCTGCAGGTTCTATCAGAAAGGAGTAATTTTCTAATCGCGACCTGCGAGATTACTGCGGCCGTGCAACCTATCCCTAGTCTCAGTTTTATGCATTGTCGTACAGTCTTCTAGTATGGTAGTGAACCATGGCAGCAAAGTATCTCCTCGAGTTGTGGATGTCGGACTCAGCGTGGAATCACAGAAACTCGCTTCACAAATGAATCGTCTTAGGGACTTGACCTGTAAGTACGCGCGTTGTTGCTAGTCCGAGATTAATCAAAACTAGTACAAGTGCCGCAGCAAATTCTACGTTTCATTGCTGTCAATCAGGGATTTACTGATAATGAGGAAACGATTCTTGCCTAAATCAACATAATTTACTCATGGCCCTCTTAGCAAGGACTATCCTGCTACTTTGGCACGAGGTGACGTGTGGGCCTTGCCTCCCTCAAGTTGTATGATTCTGTGTGTTGTGAAGTTCGAGAAACGTTGGTTGGTCGAAATACTACGATATATTTTCTCCGATTCCTTGATACACTCTTGTTGTTTAAACTGGCTCCTCAACACACAGCACGACAGAGCGTCTGGAGAGCAGGTGTGGGCAGAAAAAATACTTGCGCAGTTCCTCCGAAATTATCATAATTTGCCAGACTGTTCGTCTGTAGTTCATGGATCTCCTATACCTTCAACGCCAACTTTATGCTACCGTGGCAATCTTCGAACCGACTTGAGATCGCTCGAAGCACAGTATCTGGTTATGTATAGGTTTCCACGGTGGACTGTTGCCAATCTCGGTGACATCATTGCAGCAGTAAGAGTACACGAAACGCAAGTCTATCGAAGTAAGCAATGATCTTCCCTTACTCAACACTGCAGTAACAACACATTTCGACGAAACGGCGTTGATCACAAAGTATGAACTGCCTTCAAAATGTAAAAAAAAATGATTTCTCGCGGCTGTAGTCCTTTTCGATCCTGTGTTAATGGGTCAATAAGCTTTACCCGTTGCCATGAGCCTAATTATATCAACGGGCATGACACCCATAGAAGATGAGAGATCGCACAATCCCAGTAACAAGTCTGCAGGTCTTCGATCTCAGAAAGTAGGCAACGGGATTTCGGGTATATTCTCCGAAAATAGCACAACAATAGACATGGGATGCCTAGTAATTGGACAATGGCTAAATTGGCTTTTCCTCATTTAACAAACGAGGTTCCTCAATGATCAAGTAAATACCTTCTCATAATCGAATAACGGTTTTGTTTTGGTATAAAAGTGAGATCGCTATCTTCGAGATCGCTCATTCTTATCACAATCGCCCCCCATGAAGGCAGCTACCCTTCTATCCTTGGTCCTCGTGGCCGCTGTCCTCCACTTCTCCTCCGCAGAGAAGACTGAAGCTGCCGCTACGGCTCCCACGAAGGTTGCCGCCGCCCAGAAGGATGTGATTGACACCGCTGTCCATAGCGGGTACTATCACCGTCGCCGCAGGTACCATGGAGGTTATGGCCGCAAACGATACTATGGCGGCTATGGCTACAAACGTTACTATGGCGGCTATCGCTACAATCGTTACCATGGCGGCTATGGCTACAAACGTTTCCATGGTGGCGGCTACTATGGAAAGAGACACTACTACGGCCGTCATCATTATGGCTACTACAAAAAGCCCTACTATGGCCGCTACAAGGGCTGGCGTTAAAGCGAATTCCACAGACATCACGCAAAGAAGAGGTGCTGTTAGTGATCGGTGGTGTGGTGGAGTGCAGATCAGCTGGATCGAAGGGCCCATTCGTGAGAGGGGAAGATTAGAATGTCCGCAGACAGCTTCGTCGCCTTTCTGGTACTCAGGTGCTCTGTTAGACCGAAGTAAATAATCTTTTACCTGTAACTAACTTGCTCAGTAGAAGAGGTGTACATTCGAAATAGCAACAAATTCAGACATAATCTGACGCAGAAGTGAGCGGTACTATAGAACTTGCAATCGAATCAGACAATTTAGAGATGAGATATAGACCAGTCTCCATTCAGCAGCCTTCATAATAAGTATCCATTAACTGCCTATAAAACAGAGTAAGAAGTCAGGACGAATCAGTCTCGTGGTATCGTTGAGACCGATATGACTCGGAACATTTTCAACCATCTAATGATTCGATTCCTCACGATACCGGTAAAGTTCTTGAGATACCATTCGAAAGCAGGGAGCTCCGTTACACATCATTCTTCAACTTGATTCGTGTAAATAATAGAAGATTGATAGTACTCCCCCCTTTTCAATTGGGTCGCAATGCATGGATAAAGGTTAGACCACGACTGAAAATTAACAGTCTCAGAAGGATCCAAATCTTTCCTGTTAATCGGTTAGCTTTACCAGCTGGGATCTTGATGATTCCAGAAGTTAAAGAGACAGTCCGATCCGCATTGATTCAATCTACGTCCAGGAGGCTTCTTCCGCAGCAAGGAATTTTGTTCAGTGATACTCAGGTAGTCGTAGGTAATGTTCAACTCGGTTGTTCTTCATTTATTCACAATATCTGGTCTGACATTTTTATTACTTCTATGGATGAAATCGGCTGATGAAATCATTGTGGTAATCAAGTAATCGAAGATGAGTAAGATGACTGAACTTGCCAAGCTCCATTTTCTGGAATATACTGAATCGATAAGCAAAGATACGCCAGTACTGCTACAGTATGTGGGACATCTCCATTAAAAATCCAAAAATGGACGTCAAAAAGTTTTAAAATCCAAACGGACGTTAAATAAGACCCCTTAAATGCTTCCTCTCTCGAAATACTTACAGTTCATAAAAAACATCATTTAAGAAGGTGCCTCACATACAGCGGCAGTACCCGAGTTCTGAAGTTCGACATTCAAATCTTGCCTACATGGGAGTGACTGACGTTGGTGCTATTTATACTCCGAACAGCATGAATGACTTCTTCTGACATGCTTTGCCACGATATTTACTCCAGATTTGACGTACTGTCTGCGATGCCATATTTTTGGCACAATTCGACGTATGCCCCTCGTCATGGTTTCATACCCACGGCAAAGGCACTATCTCATTGTAAACACGATTGCTACTCAACACTATGTACTTCTTTGAGTCATCCACGCGTATTCAGGTTTAGAAAGCTAGTATTGGAGTACACAGATATGGAAGACAGCATGAAGAGGAAGCAAATTTATAGCAAATTTTTGCTAGCATCTGAACAGTTCTAAAACTAGCATGACAAAAGGACACCTCAAGTGGTGTGCTCGTCGCCGACAATAAAGATGACAGTACAGGAATGAAACCAATCAATTTGAAAATGAGCGAGCATTTTGATTGTGGCAAAATATCGCATTCTCGTTAAGTGATTTCCAAATCGAATTTTTCGACCCCGATTTCCAGGCAGCGTAGACAATTGTGACAGCCTTTCTGCAGACGTGAAAAGAAAATTGCTGGATAGTCGCTTTTATACGCATGCCTTTGCATGTGATTTAGATCCAACTCCATGAGTAGGTGCATGATCGTCTCACACTACTGTATACTGTAATCCATTTAAAACTGGATCGGTATTCCGACACAATACAGTATTCAATACAATGAAAGATTACACTAGAAAGAGAAATTAATAAAACGAGAGTTTTGGCGAATAATGTGGGACATTGTGGAGTTGAAAAGGTAGAAACATTGCACTTTTTTACAAGAGCAAAGGTTGTACAGTAATAGTATTGAAGCATATTCGTGTGAAGACTTCCAACTTGAAAAGTAGTACAGCATTTCAGATGCTTACTAGTTGTCGACTCACAGTCCATGAATAGACTGTTTGATTCACGATGGTATCAGAGGCGTGAATAATAGGTACAATTCAAGAGATGGTTCGAATTAACTGTAATTACAAATAATTTCCAGTTAGAATAGTGGGGGTCACTAAATGATGTGTATTTGCTGAAAATATTCGGTTGGACCACTCAAGGATCATTCAACCACAAAACAGGATTCTACACATCGATTCGAAACACTCATGTACAATCACCTATGCCTATGTCTTGGAATACTTTAGTGTATTGTCTCTTTAATGGCACGACTTGGTGTATACCTTCTGTTGTCAGCAGCCATCCACCAAGAACAACTATGTGTAAATAGAAATTTAGCAACCGTGAACTTAAAGAACATATCAAAATCAAAGATCTCGTTCATTTCACAAGAGGACATTGTATATATCACTAGGTACACTTGATTGCCAGCTATGTAACGACGTAAACTATATTACAAAACACGTATGTTGAACAGCAATGCCGCGAACAACTAATGTCGACATATTCTCTTATTCCACTCGTAATATTTTTTCAAAGTACCGTACATTAAACAAATCATCGAAACACAATGTACTGTTGGACTACGAGTTGAATTTATCGTCCCCACTGGAAAAGAATTCGTATTACAAACGCGAGTTCCATATTTGCATTTCGAAACGCATGATAAGAAATCGTTTCGTGTCTCTGGAACTCTACGCAGACCTCAGCTACCGTTTTGACAGTCATAACCACAACGACGAAATCATATTCTTCCCAACGGCTAAGAGATTTACTAGGTGCAGCCAGAAATTTCAATCAGTTTGATTCCAAACCAGAGTCCGATGAAAACCGGCGAAGTGTTCGAAAAAATTAAGAACCTTCAGTTTTGGCAAGGGGTAGCTGATGTTAGGAAAGAAGTCAAGCAGATTTGAGAACTAATTGTTGGTTTTCTCATATCTGATACAGTAAACAGCAAATCAATTAAGCACTAAAAATCGACCTTAATCCAAGAGAATAAGACCGTTTCTCAGTCTAATACGTTTATTTTTGTATGGTTCCATAACCCCGCTCATTATCATTTCAGTTTAACAAATCAGCTTTCTTGCGGAACTGAAGAGGAAAGGACAGACTATGAGTATACTGCAGTCACTTTAGCATACTTTTAGTCTGTCCTTGCCAAAGGAAAACTGCTATGACCCTGTGTTATTAAGCTACTTGATTCCGGGGGATATATGTTCGATAATCAAATTCAAAATAACAATGAACTTATCACATACGCACTACTTGACAACTAGATAGTCGAAAAAATATACTCGCATTCCAGTTATTAGAGTAATTTTCTGAATTATTTATTCTGCATCCATGGTCTATAGTTGAGAATTTATTCCCAAGTTGATCAACACAGAATAATTATTCAATAATATTCCCAGACCGTGAAGAACCAGAATCAGAGAATCAGTGTTAGTCAGTCAATGTCACGCAACCGAAACATGTATTAAACTATGTAGCATGCAACATTAATAGTAGATATGATTCAGTCCTTGTTGCTCTGGGATTTGGAAGATGTCAATAACGTATTAAATCAACAGGACTTGGCCTCTGAATAATTTGTTTCCCAGGGAATAATTGTGTCTGACCTGCATGATGAATATAAATATTTATTTTCATACCTTTTGTCAGTGTCAAAGAGCTATTCTTGCCTGACAAAAAATCGAACAATAGTAAAAGAAAAATAATTTCTAACCTTTGTCAATGACAACGCCACAGCGGTATAAGAGAACAAATTTAATATCAATCGAAATACAAATCTCTAGCTGAAGCATTCCTAATGACCTAAAATAGCCTAGCTGATGAACATGGTTCGAGGTATATCCATGGAGGTATCGAACAGATTGTTCGGGATAGGGAATATATGGTCGGTAGGATTTGGTATAATTGGATTCATGATTTTAGATCAGTA
>JAAUYH010036840.1_pt1 | contig 12249 bp, 8 predicted proteins | sample 7278061 | NCBI WGS metagenome assembly JAAUYH01 (sample SAMN14350203, study PRJNA611818) | marine sediment metagenome | isolation source: surface marine sediment (0.6m) | place: French Polynesia: Moorea | collected 2018-08
AAGAAACAAAATCTAATCCAATTCAAAAGGAGCTGATTGTCGCCGAAAAAGCGACGATTTTGTTTCTTTCATTTCTAACGGGCATTCCCAATGTCCGTAGGGAGCTGTATTTCTTCTCTGTTAGATTGTCCCGGCTTAAGCGCCAGGCGTACAATTTAAGTTCAGATAATCCTGTATTCCTTCCTCTCCAGATAACCTGTCGCCTAAAACCTGTCGCCTAAAACTTGTCGCCTAAAAGAGATAGCCTGGCGCCTTATCAGGGTGAAGTCGGACTCAGGCTTATGTAGTGACCTAGCAGGTGGGGATATCTCACCTTTGCTGGGTTGCTCAGACCTTTTATTCTAGTTGCATATAGCAAATGCTTAGATAAGGCAACTTTAAGCGAATAGACTATCCAATGACTGAGTGCGATCGCCTTTCCTGTGGGATGTTTAAGCAAAGATGCTTAAGCCAATTCCTGGATTCACCTGAAAAACAGCCAGTGATTTTCCGGGCGTCAGCAAATAATGCGCAGTTTCGGAATAGGTCTAGTTCAGAGCGTTAGCGTCCCGTTAGTATGGCACGGTAATAGGTTAGGTAGGAGAAGGATGGGATTTTTTGATTCTGAGATTATTCAACAGGAAGCGATGAAACTGTTCCAGGACTATCAGTCCCTGATGCAGTTAGGCGGCGATTACGGCAAATTTGACCGTGAGGGTAAAAAGCTCTTTATAGAGCAAATGGAAAATATCATGGATCGCTATCGCATTTTTATGAAGCGATTCGAGCTGTCTGAAGATTTTATGGCTCAAATGACAGTCCAACAGCTTAAAACCCAGCTCAACCAATTTGGAGTGACTCCTCAACAAATGTTTGAGCAGATGAATCAGACCTTAGAACGTATGAAGTCAGAAATTGACGAACCCTCTTAGGAATTTGCGTAGAAAATAAAGTCCCATCAGAAGCCAGTAGATGGGTGGATGGGTAGATGGGTAGATGGGATGCTATTTCACAGCAGATCCCTTAGGTAAAAGCCGCCCTAGGACTCGGAGCCCTAGGGCGTTTTTCGGCATATCATCCAAATCGAGATACTCCGGCGGGAAAAAATACAGAATGTAAAGGCCTGTTAGGAACTGGATTCTGTCTCCTGACTCCTGTATTCCTTCCTAGGGAAAATCTGTCGTTTATTAGTTATCAGCTTATTTCCCTTAAGGTCTGACAAAATCGGAGGGTCGCCGGAATTGTTCCACCGGAACTCCAGCTAACGCCTTAGACATAAAATCTCGCCAAATAGGGGCGACAAAACCGCCGCCTGTAGCGCCTGCTCCTAGAGGCGTATAGTCATCGTTACCCACCCACACCGCAGTGGCGAGTTGGGGAACATATCCGACAAACCAAATATCCCTTTGTGAATCTGTCGTCCCTGTTTTGCCAGCAGCAGGACGATCAATTCGGGCAGACGTCCCCGTCCCTCGATTAATCACCCCCTGCAAGACATCCGTCAGCGCCGCCGCCGCCCAAGGATCTAACACCAGTTGAGGTTTAGGGGTATTGTCCAACAGCACATTACCTGAGCTATCGGTCACTTGAACAATAAAGGTCGGCTCTGAATACCAACCGTTACTGGCAAACGTGGCATAGGCGCCCGCCATCTCCATCGGCGTTAAATCCACAGCCCCTAACGGCAGAGAAATCACGGGATCCATCGGACTCTCAATTCCAAGCGTGCGGCATATCTCCACAATTCGACTGACACCCACTACTTGCCCTAGTTTTACAGCAGGCACATTGCGAGAAACTTCCAGCGCTTTCCGCAGGGTGATCGATCCCATAAACGACCCATCATAGTTTCGAGGAGCATAATACTCATATCCATCGGGATAGCTGACAGGCGAATCGGTAATGGTGCTGTCAGGGGTATAGCGACCAGAGGCAAAAGCAGCGTAATAAACAAAAGGTTTGAAGGAAGATCCTGGCTGACGATGGGCCTGGACAGCTCGGTTGAATTGACTCGTTTGATAGTCAACCCCGCCTACCATGGCCTTCACAAAATGGGTGCGAGGGTCAATGGCCACCAACGCAATCTGATCGGCGTAAAGTCCCCTTTGGTGCAAAATCCGATGATTGCGTTTAACCGTCTCCTCAGCAAATTTTTGAAATTTAAGATCAATGGTGGTTTGAACCCGAATACCGCCCTTGACGATATACTCCTGCCCGAACTGTTCAATGAGTTCCTGAACGACAGCTTCGGTGACATAGGGAGCTTGACTTGACCGAAAAGATGTAATCTGACCAAGGCGGATCGGCTGAGCTTTAGCTGACGCCTCCTCTTGAACCGTAATCCACTTTAGCTGGCGCAACCGGCTAAGGACGATCGCTTGGCGTTCTTTGGCCAGGGGATAATTTATAAACGGACTATATTCCTCTGGAGCCTGAATCAACCCTGCCATCATGGCGGATTCGGCTAGAGTTAAATCCCTGGAAGATTTGTTGAAGTAGCTTTGGGCGGCGGTCTCTACTCCGTAAGTGTTGTGTCCCCAATAAACCTGATTCAGATACATTTCTAGAATCTGGTTTTTATTGAAAATCTGCTCTAGCCGCAGCGCCAGGACAGCCTCAGCAATTTTGCGGCTCATAGTACGCTCGGGATTGAGGAAGAGGTTTTTCACCAACTGCATGGTGATGGTGGATCCCCCTTCAACCGTTTCTCCCGCGCTCATGTTCGCCAAAAACGCCCGGGCCACACTGCTGGGATTAATGCCTTGGTGATTGTAGAAGTAGCTATCTTCAATGGCTAAAACGGCCCGCTTCAGATGGGGAGAAATGTCGTCCAGGTTAACCACTTCGCGGTTGACTTCATCGTGAAGGCTATCCAGCAATGTGCCGTTGATGTCATAGATGTAGCTGGTTTCAGTGGGAATGTAGTTCCGCAACACCCGAACATCCGGCAAATTGCGAAAACTGACGGCCAACCCCACCAATCCGCCTGCAATCACGGAGCTTGAGAGCATGGTGACCCCCAGAATGGTGGCCGCAGTTACTTGGCCCACATCTTGAATAAATTTCAAAATATCCGTTGATTCTTCCGGCTCTCGCGATCGCGCTTGCTGAATAGTATTCGATGACACAGTTGGGCTACTTCCTGGCGAATGGGTGTTCGGTCGTCTACGAGTTCTGCAATTATAGAAGCTTGATAGTTAAATGATGTTGGATTGATCTAAAGATGTCGTCTTAATCTAAAAACAGAGCATTAAGCCTCGAAGCTGGCTAAATCATACCCATCTATCCTGCGCCAATTCGTTTTTTTCCGTAACGGATCGATCTGGTCTTCGATCGGTCAATGTCCAATCAAAAAGTTAAGATGGCCCTTAGAAAAATTAGACAACCGAGGTCGGTCTCCCTCAGGGATAAATTTGCAAAGATTGAGATGCTCTCCTAAAAAGTTTCTAAATGTCCAGTACTAACCCCATGAAAGATATCCACACCAAAACTGATAATGATGCGGTTCAATCCGCCCAGCTTCCCGAGGAACTCCAGTGGATATACCGGGGTGTGAGTGAAGTGTTCCCCCATCAGCCTGACACAGAGGACCCGAACCAAAACTTAATCGCCCGCATCCAGCAGAGCGATCGCCCACTCCGAGTCAAACTAGGCATTGATCCCACTGGTTCAGAAATCCATTTGGGCCACAGCATTCCCGTCAGGAAACTGAGAGCATTTCAGGATGCCGGACACAAAGCCGTCCTGATTATTGGCGACTTTACCGCGCGAATTGGCGACCCAGAAGGTAAATCTGAAGTCCGCCGCCAGTTGAGCGAAGCAGAGGTGAAAGCGAATGCCGAAACCTATTTGGAGCAGGTGCGCCCAATTCTAGACTTTGATTCAGATCGGCTAGAAGTGCGCTACAACTCCGAATGGCTCTCCCAGTTGGATCTAGCCAAGATTCTGGAAGTTCTGTCCACCATGACGGCGGGGCAAATGCTCGCTAAGGAAGGCTTCGCCCAGCGCTACCAGCAGGGCAATCCCATCTACCTACATGAGTTTCTCTATCCCTTGATGCAGGGATATGACTCGGTTGTCGTACAGGCGGATGTGGAATTAGGCGGCACCGACCAAAAATTCAACATTGCGGTGGGTCGCGATCTCCAACGTTTCTATGGCCTAACGCCCCAATTTGGCATGTTGACGCCGCTGCTGTTGGGGACCGATGGCGTCCAAAAGATGTCCAAATCCCTGGGGAATTATGTGGGGCTGAAGGAAGACCCCCTCACCATGTACTCCAAACTGGAGAAAACGTCGGACAACATGATCGAACAGTATTTCGAACTGCTCACCCGTTGTTCCCTCGACCAATTGCCCGAAGCCCCCCGCGATCGCCAAAAACTCCTCGCCTTTGACATCACCGCTCAATTTCATGGCGAAGAATCCGCCCAACAGGCCCAACAGGCGGCAATGGCGCTGGTGAAAGGCGCCGGCGAACCCGCCGAAGGCGTCCCAGAGTTCTCCCTAGCGGCGATCGAATTCCCCGCTAAACTCTTCTACATCTTGAGCGCCAGCAAACTCTGCGCCAGCAGCAGCGAAGCCCGACGCCAAATCCAGGGAGGAGCCGTCAAACTTGAGGGAGATCGCATCTCCGACCCCAACCAAATCTTTGACTCACCCACTGGTTTGCAGGGCAAGGTATTGCAGGTGGGAAAGAAGAAGTTCATCAGGCTGGTAATTTGAGAGTTCACCGCTCAATAATCATCCTTCACCCTACTCACGGCCCTCACCCTAAATCCCTCTCCCTAGGGAGAGGGACTTTGAATCTTACCCCATCCACCCATCCACCCATCCACCCATCCACCTATTCAACCATGTCCCCCCAAGACCGCATCATCGTCCCCCTAGATGTCGCGAGCGAGGCAGACGCGATCGCTTGTCTCGACCAACTGCCTGACGTCACTTTCTGGAAAGTGGGCTTGGAGCTGTTTGTCAGCACAGGGGCGGGGATTTTAACTTTGTTGAAAGACCGCGGGAAGCGAATCTTTCTAGACCTCAAATTTCACGACATCCCCAATACAATGGCGGGAGCTTGTCGAGCGGCGGGCAGATACGGGGTGGATTTGCTCACGGTCCATGCGCCAGCGGGACAGGCGGCTTTAAAGGCGGCGCAAGCAGCAGCCCAAGAGGGAGCGGCGTCTGCAGGATGTGAACCGCCCAAGCTAATCGCCGTCACCCTACTCACCAGCATCAATTCTCGAACCTTGGCCTTTGAGCTAAAAATCCCGCTGGAATTGCCGGACTATGCGCTGCAAATGGCGCTGTTAGCCCAAGAGAGCGGATTGGCGGGGGTTGTCTGCTCACCCCAAGAGGCGAATCAATTACGGTTTACCTGTGGGGATGATTTTTTGCTGGTGTGTCCAGGGGTGCGCCCCACCTGGGCGGCTAAGGGCGATCAGCAACGCGCGTTGACGCCTGCTCAAGCGCTTAAGACGGGGGCGGATTATCTGGTGATTGGCCGACCGATTACGGCTGCTGAGGATCCGCAGACGGCCTTTCAGCGAATTTGCGAGAAGTTAGGATAATTGCAAGATTTTACTCCGTCAAGCTTCTTTTGACAGGTGAAAAACCTTTGAAAATCCTGAAAATAGAATCAGCGATATCCCGTCAAGAATCAATTGACAGAGTACTACAGCACGTCCGATTCTGAAGACCATCTCCGGGGGCGACTCCGGAGAGGTCTTTACCAAAAGATCTGATATTTGAAGGGCCAGTTCTAACAATTTCCTCGGTCTGCCTTGCTTTGCTGCTTTATAGCTAAAGTCGAGTTCAGGATAAACCATGGAATCAATTTCTCTTATTATTACTGCACTAGTTGCTGGAGCTGCCAAATCTGCTGGTGATGCAGTTCCAGATGCTTATAATAGTTTGAAAGCTTTGATTAAGCATAAGTTTGCTGATGAGCCAAAAGCAAAAATGGTTTTAGAAGAACACGAAACAGATCCTGAAACCTATGCAGCACCACTCAAGAAGAAATTAGCTGAAGCTGGCGCTGATAAAGATCAGGAAATTATCAAAGCAGCTCAGAAATTGCTAAAACAGGTAAACCCTGAAGAATCAGCAACAGGTAAGTACAAGGTGGAGTTTCAAGGTGAAGTTAAGGCAGTCCAAATGGGCGATCGAAACACACAAACAAATACATTTAGCTCTTAATTACTGAAGAATCTAAATGGCTGAAGATAGTTCAAAATACAATCCAATATTTGAAGCTCAAGCACAAGGTTTTGCGGTTGGCAACAACAATATCATCTATAACTATTTCGGCTATAGAGAAGAGTTAAAACCTGCACTTGTTGATGCTGATGATGATAATCTTCCAGGTCCTTATCGTGGTTTATATCACTTCAATCCTAATGATGCTGAGCATTTCTTTGGACGCGATGTTTTTATAGAAAAAATTTTTCAAGCAACTAAAAGACGTAATTTTATCCCCGTGCTGGGTGCGTCGGGAAGTGGTAAATCTTCAGTAGTTCTAGCGGGATTAGTGCCAAAGCTGCAACAATTAGGTCACTGGAGGTTTACCCATTTTCGCCCCGGTTCAGATAGTGGGTCAAATCCTTTCCTTGCCCTAGCAAGGGCACTAGTTCCTCTTTATACAAAAAATCTGGATGCTACCGATAAGATAATCCAAGCTCGCAAATTGGCGCAGTCTCTTGGTAATGGCGAAATTCCTCTGACTGATGTATTTGCCCAGATTCACCAAAATTACCCCACGGATAGGGTGTTGCTGATTGCCGATCAATTTGAAGAGATTTACACTCTATGCGCAGATCAGACAATTCGCCGTAATTTCCTAGATACTTTATTAGCCAGCTTTAAATCTTCTAGTGGAACATCATCTTCCACCGTACTTGTAGCAACGATGCGGGCTGATTTCTTGGCAAACGCCCTTTCTTATCGTCCCTTTGCGGATATGTTGCAAAATGCAGATATTAAGCTTGGCGCAATGAGCCAAGAAGAATTGACTGAGGTAATAGAAAAACCTGCCCAAAAGTTAGGGGTTACGTTTGAAGCGGGCTTAGTAGGACGTATTATAAATGATGTTAAAGATGAGCCTGGAAATTTACCCTTGCTTGAGTTTGCTTTAACTGAATTGTGGAAAAAGCGAACAGGCAAACAATTAACTCATGACGCATATGAAGCTATTGGTCAAGTCAAAGGAGCTTTAGCTGATTATGCAGATGATAAGTACAATGAGCTGACGTTAGAAGAAAAAGAGCAGGCGCGACGTATTTTTATTCAATTGGTTAGTCCTGGTGAGGGAACAGAGGATACACGACGACAGGCGAATCATACGGAGTTAGGGGACGAAAATTGGAATTTAATTACACGCAAAGATGGCTTAGCTGACAGTAGACTTGTTGTTACAAGTCGCAATGATACTAAGCAAGAAACAGTAGAAGTTGTTCACGAAGCTTTGATTAAAAATTGGGGTCAATTGCGGGAGTGGATGGACATAGACCGTGACTTTCGCGCTTGGCAAGAACGACTACGGTCAGCATTGCGACAATGGGAAGAGACAAAAAGGGATGAGGGGGCATTGTTGCGAGGTGCAGCTTTAATAGAGGCAGAAGAGATACTAGAGGAAAGCCGAAAGGACTTGAGCCTGCCTGAGCAGGAACTAATCGAAACTAGCGTGACACTGCGGGATAGGGAGCAGAAGGAGCGAGAACGTAGACAGAGGTTTACTATCTTAGGGCTTACTAGCTTCTTTGTAGTAGCATTAGGTCTGGCTGGAATTGCAGGGTGGCAATGGCGAGAAACAAAACTCAATGAGATTAAAGTCGCGAATAACTCGTCAAAGTTGCTCTTTGCAGCTGGTCAGGAATTAGACGCATTAATGGTCAGCCTCAAAACCGGAATAACACTAAAACAAACACCCTGGCTAAAAACTGATGCTAAAACTCTAGGTCAGGTAACAACAACGCTATCTCAAACCCTTTATACAGTGAAAGAACGTAATCGTTGGAGTAATATAAACGGAGATGTAAGTTTAAGTCCCGATGGCAATACCCTAGCGTCAGTCAGTAGTGAAGGTAAAGTTCAGTTATGGAACTTGGATGGTAAAACACTTAGATCTTTCTCGACTGGGAGCAAAAATGCAAAGATAACTTGGAGTCCTGATAGCAAAATCTTAGCAGTGTTCGGTACCGATTCAGGTGTTCAAGATCAAGATTCCATCAAGCTTTGGAATACAGATGGGCAGATGCTCAAAACCTTCTCAGATGTAGGCGGAAATCATAGCGGATCGGGTCCTAATTTCAGCCCAGACGGCGATCATTTTGTCGCTCCTGTGATTAGCTCTCAGATCAATCTGTGGAGCGTTGATGGGCAGTTACTAAGAACCTTCAAAACAAATCAGAATTTGCTTCACGTCTTGAGTTGGAGTCCCGATGGTGAAATAATTGCCTCTGGCGGTAAGGACCGTACAGTCAAATTGTGGAGCGTTGATGGGAAATTGCTCAACACTCTCTACGATCCTCCGCCCGATAAAGATAGAAAGTTTTTTGGAAGTAGTACTGGTGAGATCACTGCTTTAGCGTGGGATTCTACTGGGTCAAGGTTGGCATCTGGTGGTTATCTCACTGTTATCCAGCTGTGGGATCGCAATGGAGAACTTATTCAAAACCTTCGGGGTCACACAGATGCCGTTACAAGCTTGGATTGGGAGCAACACGCGCCCCACCTAGTTTCTAGCAGTCTCGATGGTACAGTTAAGACATGGCTACATAGCGCAGGCGAATGGATATATACCAGAAGTTTCCAACCTCATGGTGGTAGAAAAGTTACAAGTATTTACTGGCTTCCCCAAAATGAAGATATTAGTGAAAAATTTATTTCTTCAGGTGAAGATAATACAGTAAGGCTTTGGGATTTTAATGGAGTTTCACCATATAAAAGTTCTGATAGAGTTTTGCCAGACATATCTCAATCTAAATGGAATAGTCAAAACAATAATGATAGTCAAAAGCTTTCTAGTCCTGATGGCAAGATATTTGTCTTAGCTAAACCGACTGACAAAGTAATAGCAATACGAAGAGCAAATAATCAGTTACTTAAAACCTTTTCTGTTAAATCTGATGGACCAATTAAAGAAATGAGTTGGAGTCCAGATAATAAATTTTTAGCTCTTCTTTTTTGGGATTATCTTCAGTTAGAGGGCATAGATGAAGAAGTATCCTTAGCACTCCCTTTATCAGCTGGCGGCAGCAGCAGTTTGACTTGGAGTCCTGATAGTCAAAAATTTTTTGTTTCCGATAGTCAGGGCAATCAAATAGCCTGGAATTTGGATTTAGATAGTTTACTTGTGGAGAGCTGTGATTGGTTACGAAACCATCTAAAAAATAGCTCCGATGTTAGTGATAGAGATCGCTACCTGTGCAATGAAATTGCCCCTCAGAACTAGCATAGAGTTGGGATTACTAAAGAAAGGAAAAGGCCCTTGATAACTGGGTTCTTGTCAATAATAGATACTGGTGGCGAAATATCTGTTAATGTCTAGAACACTCATTCCGCCGTTGATGTCATTACAAAACCACAAGTTGCTTTCATAGCTGATATCGCAATATCAGGGCTTTCAGCATGTAAAGCAATGTTTCGCCACCAGTATCAAAATTAGTGAGTAATTCATTAGGGTGTGCATTACCCACATTGACTTTTCAGCGTAACTGTGTTTCTTCCCGATTCTCCTGACATTATCGATCATATTGGTAAGTAATGGCAGGGTAGGTGATTAGGTATCTCGTGAGCAATGCCCACCCTACGGAGACTTCTCTGCAAGTAAAAATATTCCAGGATTAGCAACAGAAGCTAACACAATTGAAACATTCAGTCAAAAGTTCCGGCAAATGATTCCATAACTCATGGTTTTAATATTGTTATTTCATCTGACTATGCAGGTTATATTTTATTTCAGATAACCAGCCATTGGGAAAAACAGGTTGAATGTAATTGTTTTGAGACAACCAGATGTATCACAAGAAAAAGGTGCTAGAAATTGAACAAGAGAACGCCTCTGTTCTATCAATTCACTATCTAACAACGTATTCTTCAAAATTACAAATTCTGGGCGTTGGGCTATTTTTTCTGATTATCATAATCTTCAGTGCGCCAGGAATTATACTGTCCCAGTTCCTGTTACCTTTTGTCCCACTTTCGTCTGCAAATTTAGATTTTGATGAGTGTCTGAGTTTTGTGAACGAGATTCGGCAGTTTATCGGAATGGACACACCATTAAGAGGCGCTGACCAATTAACTGTCTTTCCTTTCAATTCCCATCCCAGATAGCGGATTGCAATCGACAAAGATGAGTGAGTCTGGGGCTAAGAATCCTGCGATCGCCATCTCTAATACAGCTTCTACTGAGTACTCAATCTCTACGGCATTGCGATCGCATCTTGGTATAGTGAATTGTCAGACATCGCCTTAGTAGGCGCCTTCAAAGAATAGTCAGTATCAAATGGGACGCCTCCATCGATTTACCTATGCTCTCCCTTGGACCGTTAGCTTGAGTGTGGGCTGCCTGTGTCTAGTCAATCTTATTCCTCTAAGAGTAGGGGCGATCGCCGCCTCACATGCGCCTGACCCCACCTCTGAACCTGCTCAGCCCTCAGCCCCATCAGCCCCCCGACGTCCGGTTACAGCTTGCCCGAATGATCTAGAGACCCTAACCACAGGGTTATTGCGAGATCTACCCAGCTACGCCAACCGAGTGGCTTATCGCAACTTTGGCAAATTTCGCCAGCTCCAACGACCCAGCACCGTCATCCTAGCCAGTCAACCAGACTTTGAATCGTTAGGACTCCCCTCCCCATCCTCCTCCCCTGCGCCAGCGGCGGAAGGCGGTGTCGATCAAATATTTCTCACCACCCTAGAGCGCCAGTACAACCAAGTCGAAGCCGTCGAGCTACAGCACTATCACTGGCTTTTTTTAACCCAAGCAGAGAGCGGCTGGTATCTGGCGTTTATGTTTTCCCGGCTAGGAACATATCCTTCCGCCCAGCCGCTGACTCCTCAGCTGCTGACTCCTCCCCGTGACAGCAGCAATGGCTTGATGGCTGAAGCGATTCGGCTTTGGTTAAGGGACTGTCGCGCCGGGTCGGTGTATCCAGTAGAGTCAATTGAGAATGGGGATTAAGGGTGACTGTCCACAGCTTTAAGATATCCATCGTGCTAAAGAAATTTGAAAAGCATCCAGCCCTCGCATTAGGAGTCTCCATTGCCTGGGTGCTCTTGATCTGTTGGATTGCCTTTGGCTGGCAATTAGGCAGCGTTGGTCTGGTGGATGAAACCGAGCCGCTGTTTGCGGAAGCCGCCCGACAAATGGCGGAGACAGGAGATTGGATAACGCCGTATTTCAACGGCGTCACCCGCTTTGATAAACCCCCCCTAGTCTATTGGTTAATGGCGATGGGATTTCAACTGCTGGGGGTGAATGAGTGGGCGGTGCGTTTGCCCTCAGCCCTGGCGGCGACGGTTATGACGGGATTGGGATTTTATACCTTACGCCGATATGGATTTCCCCAGCCTCATCTGGCGACAGCAACGGTTTCAGAATCCGCAGCAGGCGACGCCCCCCTCAGTCGGCGGAGTAATCGAGCGCTCTGGCTATCAGCTTGCATTGGCGCCGCAGTAATGGCGCTTCATCCTGAAACCCTAGTTTGGGCGCGGATTGGGGTGTCTGACATGTTGTTAACGGGGTGTATCGCCGTTTCGCTGCTGGCCTTCTTTTTGGGATACGCCCAGCCTCAAAAACCATCGACTCAAGTCCGCTGGTATGGCGCATTTTATGTCTTCATGGCGCTAGCGGTATTGGCCAAAGGTCCGGTGGGGTTGGTTTTGCCCGGACTGATCGTTGGAGCCTTCTTGCTTTATACCGGAAAGTTTCGCGAAGTGCTGCCGGAACTTCGATTGCTGCCGGGAGCACTTCTATTTGCTGTCCTCACCCTACCCTGGTACGCCCTCGTTATTCGGGCAAATGGTCAAGCTTATATTGATTCATTTTTTGGGTATCACAACTTTGAGCGCTTTACGGATGTTGTGAATGGCCACGCAGCCCCCTGGTTCTTTTACTTTCTGGTGGTTTTCATCGGCTTTTTGCCCTGGTCGCCGTTCCTGCCCCTGGCGATCGCGCGCTTGCAATTTTGGCGGCTCGGATATTGGCGACTGCAACCCCGGGCCAGTCACTTGGGCCTGTTTGCCTTAATTTGGTTCGCAGTCATATTCATT
>JAAUYH010186528.1_pt1 | contig 12248 bp, 10 predicted proteins | sample 7278061 | NCBI WGS metagenome assembly JAAUYH01 (sample SAMN14350203, study PRJNA611818) | marine sediment metagenome | isolation source: surface marine sediment (0.6m) | place: French Polynesia: Moorea | collected 2018-08
ATTCGAGCCGATCTCGATCTCACACTGGAAGCAAATGCACTCATCGCCCTAGTAGATGGAATTGGTACTGGAGTCGTTATCAACCCCAAGCAGTTTTCTCCAGAACAACAAGAATATCTAGTACGACGACATATCAATACTTTAATGGAATAGAAGAACATTGAAATTACAACAAAGTCAATAGCCTAGTACATCGCGGCGAAAATAAAGCACCCACTTATAAAAGGTTAAAGCTAGTAAAACACACTTTTGCTGTGCTTAACACCCCACTATAGCTAGAGCCTGCGGCGACGGCGTTAAACCTTACGGTATGGCTGCGCTTACGCCGTAAGGCGCGTCTTTGCCTCTAGCTGCGCTACCTGCGGATCCGGTACGCTTACGCTAGCCGCTTGCGCGTAGCGCTATATATTTGCGTTGATTTGATTCCGAATCTGCTAATTTTCTTCTTGATGAACGAAAATATAATTTGCAATATATATTGGCTCTTTGTTAAAAGAAGAGACCAGTAACTAATTAAAAAAGTTATGACTTTTATACTCACCAATGATGATGGAATTGACGCTCCCGGAATTCAAGCACTCTACAAAGCTGTAAATTCATTACCACAACGCAAACCACCAATTATCGTTGCAGCTCCTAAAGAACATCACTCCGGTTGCGGACATCGAGTAACTACAAACATTCCCATCCAAATTCAAAATCGCTCCGAAAATGAATATGCAATTTCAGGTACTCCCGCAGATTGTATTCGTGTTGCTGTAAGTCACATCAGTCAAGATATCAAATATGTACTTTCAGGAATCAATGCTGGTGGTAACATGGGAGTGGATACATACATTTCTGGTACTGTTGCAGCAGTTAGAGAAGCAGCAATGCACGGTGTTCCAGGAATTGCAATTTCACAGTACAAAAAAAAAGATTTACAGTTTGATTGGGATGTGTCATCCAAGTGGACTGCGAAAATTTTAGTCGATTTACTCGAACGTCCTATAGAAATAGGTAGTTTTTGGAACGTAAATTTGCCCCACCTATCTCCGGAAAGTCCACAACCGGAAGTGATATTTTGTGAATCATGCACAAAACCTTTACCCATCAACTATCACATAGAAGGGAATAACTTTTACTATACCGGTGAATATGCCAAACGAGAAAAAACTCCCAATAGTGATGTTGATGTCTGTTTCTCAGGAAAAATTGCTGTCACCAGACTGAGATTGTAACTTTTTCCTACCCACTATTTTTCTGTCCCTTCAAGTATATCCATTAAACGGTTGAGACTCTGGGTCAATCCAGTGATTTTTTTCAGCGAGTCATCTTGGTTGTCAGCTAGAGTCTCAATGACATTGCAAAGCGCCAATATTTGATAACCTTGCTGCTGGATTTGCTTTCCTTGCTCCTCAACTTGAACGCTTAAATTATCAATTCTATTACCAAGATTTTCGATGGTTTGGGTTGTGGCTAGGACAGCTTCCCCTATTTGTTCCACAATAGACTCTAAGCCATTAACTCTAGCATTCATTTCTTTGACTTTATCTTCAACCTCTGTTGGAATCATATTTTTCAAACCTTAATTCTGAGATAGCACCACAAAAATTTATTTGAGCAAAAAATTATTTAAGCAAATAAAAAGTAATAGTAGCACTCGAAGCATTCAAAATACTAAGTGAAACTTACAGCTTATACGGAAGTATAACTAAACATATTGATACCAGAATTAGATAATTTAAAGTTAGATAAAGCAAGTAGCTAGCATTCAATTATTAAATACAACTTAATTTTATAATTCAAACAAAACAACTAGTTAAATATATTACTCTAAAATCTATCTATTCATCAAGCAGACAAAGGTGTTTTATCCCCTTTTCTCTGCATTATACGCAGATTAACACTCAGAAAACATTAATTTATATTTTTAACTTTAATTAGTTTAGTGTTTTTTTTGACTGACACTACAACTAGTGAATTAATAGCAAGCAAGAAGACAAATAAAAAGAATTTTCAGGTCACTATGTCAATTATCATCCCCCATAAGAAATATTTTTTTCGCTTTATCGTAAATTTATTAAAAGCGATCTGATAGATTATCTTGATGAAGATTAAGTAAATATACTGTTTAACAATGATTAATTGAGTAAGACTAGGTCTATATTCATAATTAAAGACTCATAAATATATTTTTTATCTATTATTTCGCCGAGCAATGTACCAGACATCATTAACAGCATATTTTAGGGGGGGAAATTCCAGCACTTGGAAATTACAACCCGAACCACATCCTTCTGCAACATCAAAATTTAAACGTTGTTTGGACATTGTCGGTAGTCTGGTTGGACTAGTAATTTTGGCAATTCTATTTGTACCGATAGCTATTGCAATCAAGTTTGACGATCCAACAGGTCCAATATTTTTCGAGCAAGAACGTTACGGACTTCAAGGACGCCCATTTCGTCTTCGTAAATTTCGTTCTATGGTGAGTGACGCCGAAAAGCTCAAGTCTTTAGTTGAAAACGAAGCAAATGGACTGTTTTTTAAAAGTAAAAATGACTTTAGAGTCACAAGAGTCGGTAAGTTTCTTCGAAGCAGTAGTTTAGATGAGCTACCACAATTTTTTAACGTTTTGGTGGGTGAGATGAGTTTAGTTGGAACGCGTCCACCAACAGCAGATGAAGTAAGCAAATATCAAGGTCACCACTGGGAGCGTTTAAATGTCAAACCTGGTTTAACGGGAGAATGGCAAATTAATGGACGTTCCCAAGTCAAAGATTTTGAACAAGTTGTTAAATTAGATTTGCAATATCAGAAAAAGTGGCATCCACTATATGATGTACTCGTCCTTATTAAAACATTTCGTATTCTTTTAGGTCGTACCGGAGCATTCTAAATAAAATATCCCTTGTGGGGTTGAATTGCTACTGAGCTGTTGAAATGAAGTAGGTAAACGGGAACGGAAAAATTTGTAAATGTGAATAGAAAAGAATAAATTTCCGAGTGACAAAAAATTTATTTATAAGCATAAATTTTTAATTAAAATTTTTTCTGTTCCCTGTTATCCATCTTCTAGTCCTCTTTCGGGGGACTTTGAATTATTATGAAATGGGCGATGGGGATATAAACAACAAAACTTTTAATCTAAATATTTAAGTATTATTCTTTACAGGAGTTTTTAGAGATTCTCTATTTTCAAGTAAATCGGTGGTTGCATCAACAATTATTTGTGCTGCACCTCTAAAAAACGAACGCTCAATATTAATAAAAGTATCACTAGGTTTATGGTAGTAAGGTGTACGAAGATTAGCGGTATCTGTGATTAAAACCGCTCCTATTCCCTGATACCAAAATGGAGCATGATCGCTACGCAATACATCAGGTGTGAGGATACCTTTAAGAGGGATCGGCAACTTTAAAACAGATGGTTGAGATAAGGTTTTTAAATAGCTGGCTTTTGAATTCCCATTTGAGTTTTCAGACTTTGAAGCTAGTAGCTTGGGAGTACCAAAGGAATTTAATAAAGGTAAATGTTCTATATCGCCAATGACTGCAAGAAAATCACCCTGATCGCTAGGTGGAGTTATAGGTAAATTATCGGGATATTTTTGACAACCTGAAGTGTAACAGCCATAACCCACCATATCCATTACAATTACCCCTGCGAGGTTTTCCATATGTTTTGGCTGAGCAGTAAAAGCCAAACTACCTAAAAGTCCAGCTTCTTCTTTATCAAAAAAAACTAATTCTAAGGTTCGAGGTGTTGGAGTTTTTCCTAGAATTCGAGCCATTTCCAAAATGACAGCAACACCACTAGCATTATCATCGGCTCCAGGAGATCTAAACACCGTATCATAATGAGCTCCAATCAGAATTGCTCCAGCATTTTCTTCAGTTCCTTGACGTTCGGCGAAAATATTAATTCCTTGGGGAAATTTTTCTAATTTTGGTTCCCATCCTAATTTTTTTAGTTCATTAACAATATAACTACGAGCGCGTTCTCTTTCTGGGGAAGTATAACGCTGAAAATTTAATTTATTCAGGTGTGTAAATAAATTTGTTTCAGATACTTGAGGATAATTATTTACTGGTGTAGAGTAATTTTGAAGCTGGTTTTTGTTAGTTGGAGGTTGGGCTTGTAAAGTAGTTTTATTACTTTTGCTTGCTGAAATAATTTTAGACTTTGGTGCTTGCGAAAAACCACCATTTCCAACTACGAAAAATACTGCTGCTAATAAAAAAATTAGCCATATCCATTTTTTCATTATCTTTCCCACTTGAAATTTGGATGATGTGATGTGTGCTTAGGAATATGGATTAAATAAAGTACAAAAGTAGGGTGCTGTTAGCATTGCGTAACGCACCATTCCAGATTTAAGAATTACAGGTTATTAAATTCTCATTCCTTAGATGGTGAAGACGATAAATATTTAATCCAGTTTGCTCTATAGAAACCAACAATAAATCAGTAAATTTTCAATGCAGTAGTAGTATATAACACCTTGATTTCTGTTTTGTCTTATATCCTTATAACTTTTCTTAATATATTTGCTTTTACCTCTGTAAGTCTTATTTTTACTAGGATTAAGACTGGAAATTTTTTTAAGTTTGACATTATGTCTTTTGACTTCATGCGTATTTACACGTAAGGTATTTGGGATTCTCTACAGCGTAATTAATTTTCATTGCAAACCATGAAGAATAAATCTTTGGTTGCTGTGCTCGGATTATCCTGTTTCAGTTTAATTTGTTTGACAAGCTGTCTTGCTAATGCTAGCCCTAAAACTGATAAAGGCAAGCATCACCATCATAAACAAGTAGAAATTCCTGCTACTCAAGATGCACCAAAAGTAGATTTAATAGTCCACAAAGATACAATAAAGGGGTGGAATTTAGAAATCAAGGTTGCTAATTTTAAGTTTGCGCCAGAACGAATTAATAAAAATTCAGTATTAAATGAAGGGCACGCTCATTTATTTATAAATGGTAAAAAAATTACCAGGCTTTACAGTTCTTGGTACTATCTCAATAATCTCGAACCAGGTAATAATGAAATTAGCGTTACTTTAAACACTAATAAACATGAAGATTTAGCAATCGGCGGTAAAGTCATTAAAGATACGGAAGTTATTCAGGTAACAACAGACAAGCCACAAGGTCACAAAAAGCATCACAATAACGAGCATCAAATGTAGATTTTTTATTTTACATGAATCAGTTTGATTACTGATGCTTTGTATTTGATCATGTCAAGACATCGGGTTAGCATCAACCTTACCTTAAGTAAAGAATAATCTTATATCCTTGTTTTTTAGATTAGGAGTACATCAACCTAACTTAATATTTCTGAGTTTTGTTTTTGTGAGAAATGAATGTAGCGCTACGAGGCAAAGATTATTAAGGAATGAGAATTTATAATAAACTGCAACTCTGAAATTTGGAATGGTGCGTTACGCAATGCTAACAGCACCCTACTTTTGTACTTTATTTAATCTACATTCTTAAGCATCAATAGCCTTTAATTGTATAACAACATGATGCTGAATTTATTACTCATTATGACCCTAGGTTTTCTAGGGAGCTTCGGACACTGCTTGGGGATGTGTGGTCCCTTAACAGTGGCTTTTTCTTTATCTAAAAATCAACAAAATCCCCATTGGGTAGAACAGTTAAGGTTTCACTTATTGTTAAATGCAGGGCGAATACTAAGCTATACACTTTTTGGCGCTGGAATTGGAGCCTTAGGTTCGGTATTACTCGCTGGGGGACAATTAGCGGGAGTAGGTAGCACCTTACGTCAGTGGATGGCAATTATCGGTGGTTTAATGTTGATATGGTTTGGAATTCAACAAATTAAACCCGATTTTCTTCCCCGTATTCCTCTATTACACCCAATTTTACAGAGGAATTTGCACAATCGCTTGAGTGCAGGGATGAGTAAGCTTTCTTTGCAAAATAGATGGTGGACTCCGGGTTTATTGGGAATGACCTGGGGATTAATGCCTTGTGGCTTCTTATACGTAGCCCAAATCAAAGCAGCGGAAACTGGTGAATTAGCAATGGGTGCTGCAACTATGTTCGCGTTTGGTTTGGGAACTCTACCTATGATGTTGGGTGTAGGGGTCTCCACATCCTTGGTAAGTAAGGACAGACGCTCTCAACTATTCCGGATGGGTGGTTGGGTAACTATAAGCATCGGTATCATTACTCTGCTGCGAACCGGACAAACAATGGTGGACTACACAGGACACGCAGCATTGATGTTTTTAGCTTTAGCCTTAATTGCTCGTCCTCTAAGTGGTTTGTGGGCTTCCCCTTTACGTTACCGACGCGCTCTGGGTGTGGGTGCTTTTGTACTTTCCCTTGCACATACTATTCACAAAGTCGAACATTCGTTTGAATGGAACTTAGAAGCTGTTTCTTTTTTTACAATTGAATATCAATGGGGTACTTTAGCAGGTTTAATCGCATTATTGTTAATGGCTCCAGCTGCTTTTACCAGTTTTGATAGTTTACAAAAATACTTGGGTCATTTGTGGCGCAAGATTCACTTACTCAGCGTTCCAGCTGCAATCCTAAGTGTATTTCATGCGGCAATCATTGGTTCTCACTACCTTGGTTCTTTCGATGTCAATTGGCACAATAAATTAGCAACTTTGATATTGATTATTGTTAGCACTGGCGTAATACTGCTCAGAAGTAGATATTTTTGGTCACTTTTTGGTTTACAAAAGTTTTATGTACCCAGTAAAAAATTCTAACAAAATTGTTTATACGACCAAAATAATTCACACAACCAAAAATATTTTGAAACTTTGCAACACCTCATTCTTTGGTTCTGGGATTTGTTTACTTTTGATTCTGACTTCAACTACTACAAATTTTTCCTCAGTTTACGCCCATAAAGTTAAAATAGACTCCGATGTTGGAGCAACATTACATATCGAGCCCAATGATAACCCCAGATCTGGCGAACCTGCAAAAACTTGGTTTGCATTAACCCGCAAGGGTGGTAAAGTAATACCCTTATCAGAATGCGATTGTAAATTAAAAGTCTATAAAGAACCTTTTAAAGTTGACAGTCCTCCCATCATTGAGCCAGAGCTAAAAGCAGTTGACGCTGAAAGGTATCAGGGTATACCAGGTTCTGAGATTGTTTTTCCTCAACCAGGTGCGTATCAACTCAAACTTAGTGGTTCTGCCATTAATCCAGGTAGTTTTAAAGCATTTGAATTGAATTTTCCTGTAACAGTTGCTTTTGGGAAAAAAGTTGCAAAAAATACAGATGAGTCAAGGATAATTCCTCAAGAAGATAAAGCTGTAGATCGAAAAGAAATAAAAAAGCCTGGAGAAACAAAGACTATTACATTTCCAATCTGGGGTATAGGTTTATCTGCGATCGCAGTTATGGGAATATTATTTATCGCGTTGCAAAAAATTAAGCAGTGATGGGATTGGGTATGGAAGATGAAAAAATATTAGATTAGTACCCTGAAAAATATATATACTAGTCGCCAGTCCCCAATCCGCAATCACCATTACTTATGCCGCTTTTGGTGCCAATTCCAGGCGTGGGCAATAATATCCTGAATATTTGGATATTTAGGTTCCCAACCTAAAATTTGTCTCGCCTTATCACTGCTACCAATTAAAGCTGGTGGATCTCCAGGACGACGATCGCATTCTATAGCTTTGATATTTTTCCCTGTCACTTGCTCGGCTGCTTGAATAACTTCTTTGACAGAAAAACCATTGCCATTACCTAAGTTAAATACAGCACTATCCCCACCCTTAAGTAAGTATTCCAAACCTAATACATGAGCATCAGCTAAATCATTAACGTGAATGTAGTCTCTAACACAAGTCCCATCGCTAGTGGGATAGTCAGTACCGAAAATAGAAATTGACTCCCGCTTTCCTAAAGCTGTTTGTAAAACCAGAGGAATCAAATGGGTCTCGGGATTATGATCCTCTCCTAATAAGCCAGAGGGATCGGCACCAGCAGCATTAAAATAACGAAAACGTACTGATCGCAAGTCGTAAGCATTGTTAAAGTCAGAAAGGATTTTTTCTACCATCAGTTTGCTTTCCCCGTATGGATTAATTGGATTTTGGGGGTGATCCTCGGGCATAGGAACTGTTTTGGGGACGCCGTAAGTCGCACAGGTAGAGGAAAAGACAAATTTTTTCACAGAAGCAGCTAGCATCGCTTCTAGGAGGACTAACGTACCGATTACATTATTTCGATAATATTTCGCCGGATCTTTTACCGATTCGCCCACATAAGCATAAGCACTAAAGTGTATAACAGCAGTAATATCTCGACTGCTGAATAATTCATCCAATAATTGGCGATCATTTGTATCGCCCTCAATTAGTTCTACCTCTAAAACCCTTTCTACCAAATCACGATGTCCATAGACCAAATTGTCCAAAATTATAACTTTATACCCAGCTTTTTTAAGTGCATATACTGTATGAGAACCAATATATCCAGCTCCACCTGTTACCAAAATGGTAGGATTTTCTTGTGTCATAGTTTTTCCTTGTAGCTACGTAGTTGCTCAATTAATTTAATTTAATTCATCAAAATTACGGATCTAGGATTCATAAATACTAGACAGATCCTAGAGGAATTGCACTAAAATCACTACGACGGTAGTCTTTGTGTGTGAGGCGTGATGTGTTTGAAGTTAGTAAATGGTAACAAACATCATTTGCACGGAAAATAAATCCTTCGCCGAAAAACCACAAGCTGTCCGCGAAACGAAGATTTGAGAGTAAATCTATGTTCGTATTACTAAGCCGGGTTTTATTGTGGCTGCTGATCGGGACCATTATTTTTTCGCTATTTCGGAGATTTTATCCGTCGGGAACATTTTTAGGACGATTATTACTAATCATCCTGTTAGTAGTTATTGGCTTCGCTTTCTTTACTCCTGGCGAACCAGTGATTTCTTCACTATGGGAAGTTGTATCTTTCCCACTTAGACCTCTGGGGGCGGCGATTTTACTGATGATTCTTGCCTCACAGAAAATGAAGAAAGGTGGAGACATTGGCGATCAGGGAGGATATTTGGTAGGTGGAGCTTTGGCAATATTACTATTTGCCAGCACGCCAGCAGTTGCTTACTTTTTGGTTAGAGCTCCAATTGCTATGACTGGCGATACACAAATAGCTCGCCAGGAAGTGATTCAAAATTATCAAAATGCTGTTTTTACAAATTCACCATCGGAAACCTTGGTAGCTTTTGGAAATAATACGCAAAATAATTCTGTAACTGATATAGCAGGCGATAGCATATTTACTAGTGTAGATACTGATTCTTCTGTTTTGGCTTGGAATCCGGCAAATTTGAAAGTGTCGCCTTATCTTTTACAAAATCCTCAAGAAATCGGCCGCAGAGGTTTGCGTTTAGAAGATTTTGTCCCTAACGCTGAAACCTTGCAGCTAACAACCCAGGTTTGGGACAGTTACCTAAATCAGGTTTCTTTCTTCTTGCGTGGTAACCGTAACTAGAATTAGGAGGTTAAAAAATATATCCATCGGGGTATCCTGCTACGCCTTCGTAGCAGAAAGTACTCCAATTTTTTAGTTCTAATTTTTTTAGTTCTAATTTTTTTAGTTTTAATTTTCGCTAACTTTTTATTTCCGCAATATGTTTAAGGCGTAATTTTTAGGGTGCATCATACTATAACCCATAGTTCAGTCGGAGATAAAATACGCTCTTTTGATTTTTATTCGCCGTCAATGATAGAGTTAATACATACTAAGGAGTGTCAAAAGAGACAAATTTCTACATTGCTGGAATGGCAAAATCACGACGACTTACTACATTAGGTAACTACCTACGTCCCCATTGGCAAGAAACAGCACTAGGAATTTTTGCTCTGCTGGCTGTCAATGGGTTGGGCGTTTATATCCCTTTACTTATTCGTAACTGTGTAAATAAGCTTTCATCTAACTTTAATTTAGAGGATATTTTTAATTATGTTGCCATTATTGCCCTACTTAGTTCGGCGATGTGGTTAATTAGAATGGCTTCAAGAATTTGGTTGTTTGGGGTCGGACGTCAAGTAGAATTTGACCTCAAACAAAATATTTTTGAGCATTTGTTGACATTAGAGCCATCTTATTTCGCTACAAATACTCCTGGCGATCTAATTAGTCGCGCCACTAATGATGTAGATAATATTCGTCGCTTATTAGGTTTTGCCGTATTGAGTTTGGCAAATACCTCTTTCGCTTATGTTTTAACTTTACCAGTAATGCTATCGCTGAGTTGGGACATTACCATCTTCTCATTGGCAGTATATCCGGCAATGTTTTTACTGGTGCAATTGTTTAGTAACCGTCTTCGCAACGAACAACAAAAAGTACAAGAAAAGCTCTCTTCTTTAAGCGATTTGATTCAGGAAGATATTAGCGGAATCGGTGCCTTAAAGATTTACGCTCAAGAAGAGAATGAACGACGTGCTTTTGCAGATAAAAGTCAAAGACTACTGGAAGCAAACCTTGATTTAGCTAAAAGTCGTAACACTCTTTTCCCAATCATCGGTGGACTTGCAAACATCAGTTCCCTAATAATTATTTGGCTGGGTGCTGGTCGTCTGATTTCTGGAACAATGAGTGCTGGCGATCTAGTTACATTACTAATTTACATTCAACAGCTAGTATTTCCCACAGCACTTTTAGGATTTACCATTACGGCTTACCAAAGGGGAGAAGTGAGTGTAGATCGGGTTGAGGCTATTTTGAGCGTTCAACCAAAAATTAAAGATGCTGGGGATACCGATAATTTAGAGCGATCACAAGTTAAAGGTGAAATTTCTGCTGTTAATCTCACTTACACCTATCCTGGAGCTAGCACCTCTGCTTTAGATGGGTTGAACTTCACAATTAAACCTGGTGAGATCATTGCAATTGTTGGCGCGATTGGTTCGGGAAAAACAACCTTAGCTAACTCTTTACCCCGACTGCTAAACATCTCACCCGGACAGTTATTTTTAGATGGTGTAGATATTACCAAGTTATCTTTGGGCGAATTAAGGGGTGCGATCGCCTATGTTCCCCAAGAAAGTTTTCTTTTCAGTACAACAATCAAAAATAATATCCGTTACGGGGATCCGGTTAGCGAGCAGGAGGATGTGGAAACAGCAGCGAAACAGGCTCAAATCAGTTCTGAAATCGCTAATTTTCCCCAAAAATACGAAACTGTAGTTGGCGAACGCGGTATTACACTTTCTGGAGGACAGCGTCAGCGTACAGCCTTAGCGAGAGCAATGCTAGTCGATGCTCCAGTTTTAATCTTAGATGATGCCCTTTCCAGCGTTGATAACCAAACTGCTACAGCTATCCTGAAAAATCTTTCTAAAGGTGCGCAGCGAAAAACTGTAATTTTTATTACCCACCAACTTTCCGCAGCAGCATCAGCAGATCGGATTTTTGTCATGGATAAAGGGAAAATTGTTCAGACTGGAACCCAAGAGGAATTAATACAACAACCAGGACTTTACAGAACTCTTTGGGGTCAACATCAGGTTGAAGAGTTATTGCATTAGAAAGTTTATCTTCGATGCTTGTTTTGTACTTAAATAATCTGATTACCTATCCCACAACTCTTACTTTTCCCGTTAAATCTGTTTTGCTGCAAGCTGTTAACCCTCATACGGGTGGTGGAATTGTAAATAAGCTCTATAAATTTTTACTATTGTTGCAATGAGTATTTTAATAAGTTTTAGTCTGATTAAATTTGCCTAGCAAGCAAAATTTATCCACTGCTATACAAAAGTCGAATTCAATCATTAAAATCTTCACTAATTTCTGCCCAAACAGCATCATAAGTAGAATTGATTTGAATCTTCTTAAGACTTTGAATTTTGAGCTTGGAATCTTCAGGAAGAATACCTTCAATAACCCCTAATCCTCTACCAGTTGGAGCATTTTTCCTTAGATTCACTGAAATTGATGTTTCAACTATCGCATCAGCTGAAGGGACTTGATTACTCTTTATAGTTTTGTCATCTTCTAAAGTAAGGCTGCCCGATTTTACCTTACCAAGATAAACCCATCCAACTATTTTAGTTCGCTGTTGTGTTAGTTGCTGTAATAGTTTTTTTTCCACACTTGCTTGTTTTGCTATTTGTGAATGACTTTCAGTTGTCTTTGAATCGCTGCTAATCGCAGTCAGTCGTTTACCCAATTTTGTTCGTATTTGCTCTTTGAATTCATTTGTTGCAGAAGAATCTTCTAAAATTAAATC
>JAAUYH010124442.1_pt1 | contig 12247 bp, 5 predicted proteins | sample 7278061 | NCBI WGS metagenome assembly JAAUYH01 (sample SAMN14350203, study PRJNA611818) | marine sediment metagenome | isolation source: surface marine sediment (0.6m) | place: French Polynesia: Moorea | collected 2018-08
AGTCATGAAATCCAATCAGTGCAAATTTTATGCGAAAGGTTTGTGTTAACTATTCATTGCATACTAGCTCGTGATTCTGCCTACATGCAACGAAGTCCATCAGATGAAAAACGATCTAGAATCAGGAATCTACTCAGCAGAAAAATGCAACTAGCAACTTCCTTTGGTCACCTAGAAACTCATTCTACGTCTTGCGGGACTGTATGTTGTTTTAAGGGAGCTTTCCAGTTTGTCTCTCTTCTATAGTATGCGAATGAAAATCTTTCGGGTCAAATGCTCTGCATTCGCATATTTCTGATTTTTTTGATAGCTTCTCTATTTATATTAGCTTGCTATTAAGAAGATAATTGCTTGATTTTCGTGACTAGAGTACCTAGACGCCTTATGCTATTAAATGACTGAGATTCAGTGCTTGACCAATAGGAAGTCTTCTTGAGTACGGGTTAAGAGAAAATGTATTGATTTATAGATCTGTTCACTTCGTTTGTTCTAGTGAGTCAAAACCTTTACAGCTCCACGAGATAATGGAATTTCAGCAATGATTACTAAAACACTGAAACTGAAAGAACGAAGCCTGTAAGATCAATACTGCCTAAAAATTTTAGTGATTATTCTCGTTTCGGAGGGCTGTACTGTCATACCCATTGCAAAATATGGTAGGGAGTTTTACATAAGATTTCACTAGATACAGGTAGAGACAAGATTGATTAAAGTATCCAAATACGCTAATAAAAATTTTGAGGAGGGACTTTGCAGGTATGCGGAGCGCATCTGATTTCAGCCGAATTGATAGTGCATTACCAGCTTACTGAATATTCTAAGTAATCTTTAATTAAATTACATCTACCGCAATCATTTTTGTTATGGAACAGTGTGTCGAAAGAAAAACTGCAAAGAAATTCTTTTGTACCAGAAAATGCTAATTCGCAGTCAATTATTAGCTTGATTATTTCTATTTCATAGCTGTATCAGACTGATACGCATCAGTGACCGGATAATCGAAATAAGTTTCGCTAGCACAATATGCTCCATTAATTTGCTTTAAATTTTAGGGAACAAACTGAATCATCTTTCAATTAAATTGCTGTAACTTAAATATTTCGCTTTGATCGTGCGTATGCTAATGAACTTCAAATGACCACAGAACAAGCCGACAACGAATCATTGAAGAATCGAGTAGTAAGTACGCATTCTCATGGTATCAATCTTTCCTATCTATCATAATTTTTACAAATTATAGCTTCGACTGTATTTAGCCGAGTCGCCCCCAAATAAAAAGCATCAAAATTTTGCTTTGCCATCGAATTTTGATTCATATTCGCAATAATGATTAGAACAGAACCAAATTTTATTCTGCAACTTTGCAATTACTTTACATCTTTTGTACAAAGCAACGATCTCGCTTTACTCATTGATTCATTCTTTAAAGACTCATCATAGAATGGATTCATATCAATGTTCCGTAATCCATCTATTATTAGACATCCTTAACTTGCCTCAGCGTTCTTTACATAATCTACATTGCCCGGGATTATTTAAGTACATCAAATTCATCAACTGGACTTTGGCAAATCGCAGGTGGCTTCTTCTTTCCTGTTTGACAAATGCCGACTCGTTCTTGATCGTTGTTAAATATATACTTCGACCCGCCAACACATTGCTTCCTCTTCTTTTTAATCGAAACGCTGCTGGCTGTCTTTGCAGAATGCGAATCGTATACTTCTGGTTAAAAGATAGAAGTCCCCACTATTGTATAATATAGGTATACAAATATAAATGCGACTATTTGGCTCATTGAAACTTCATCATTGCGTGCTAATTCCGTACCTATTCATCTCGCCAATGATACCCGGACAGATAGAGAAATCCATTACTTTGCATGTACCATTCCATGCGATTTCCTTTCACTTGCTCGTACAATATAGTAGGGCTCTAGACAAACGGTGTCCCATTTTTGTGTACAATTCTTTTACACTCAAATAGACTCCAATTTTACATAATGCCGAAGTGCCTGCAGTATGAGCAAACTATAAATACTTGCAGACAAAACAGGTTCTGGAACAGAAAAGTATATTCTGAAGTTTGTTTTTCTACATATTGTCGAAGATTGCTTACACTGGTACTCGCATATAAGCACTTGTCAAATTCTAGAGACAATGTAGTGCCAAGGATCGAATCAATCTTTCTTGTTACACGACAATTACGTTTGAGTACATAGTGGTATTTTGTTGGATTGCGTCCTCTGCAGCATTTTTACGTATCTCTCCTTCTCTGCGTCTTTAATTAACCATTGTGCGTATTTTGAATCTGGTTCTGAGAAACTAGCTAATAGATGCATTTTTTACAATCGGTAGTAACCTTACCCAAAATGGTCTGTCTTACTTCATCTTGATTCTGTCTTTTTCCTTCATTTCGGTCAATAAGCCACCAATGGATTGTCGACAAATTCAAAGGAATACAGCTTGAAAATTGAAAGGCACCGATGAATTGGGCATTGCATTATTTTGACTTCTTACCGCACAGGTCCGATGCAACATAAAAATTATGTGCTCTCTTATATAGCAATGACGTAGTACTAGGTAGGCTTTGCCGTATTGATTCATATTCATCAATCGGGGTAATGGAAAAATATTGAAATCTGTTTCAGTGATATACGAAAAATTGATTTTTATAATATTCTTTTCATTTAAAAATTAATCCGCTGTGGACGATAAGCCTTTTAAACATATAGAATTGCTTCAAAAAAGCACGAGTTTGCTCAGTCTGAGAATTAACTAGCAGTTAAATCGATTTTTCTAAATTTAGTTCTCTAGTCATCCACCCTGCAACAAGGCCTCAATTACGATGCAATCAATGGGTGAGAACGACGCAGTGAGGTTTCGATGAAAGATTTTCGACGAGCTGCGGTGGTGAAGGCTAGTCACAACCAGACAGTTAGGAAAATTAACGAACTTACGTTAAATGCAAGGATCTTCAACCGGTACGCTCGAGAAACATGTCAACAATGGCAACTATGCAATGTCAGCAGGAGATCGGTGGAAGAAATTGGAATGGATTGGCAGATTTCTGTCAGGAAAGAAATGAAAGTGTATCTGAAGAGGAGGACTCTGCAGTTGTGAAATAAGAGAACACGTGCATGCAAGTCATCATCAGGTGTAACTTTGGTGAAATCTCGCAGCTAGAGGAAGCTGTCCAAGTGGAAAGTCTGCAACAACAAATCAACAAGCTTCGCGTACTGTCTAGATATATAAATCAACTTGCGTACGGGTTTGTTACTCGGAATTCGTATAAGAAAACTAGAACGAGCGTTTAATGGCGTACTGTACTGTAGTCTTGAAGATGGGGCACCGAACAGCGTGTTTTTCAGACAGGAAAGTGCCATCGTGCTGAGATGACACTCTTTTACTGTACTTTACACAACAGAACAATGGAAGCAAGTGCGAAGGTTATTTCCTTTTGAGTTAGTCAAACTAGAAATAAATGCGCGTGTTACAGTAACAACGAAGAGCCGCAATAATTTCGTGAAAGAGCGTTTTCAGTTAGGAGATCTATGGCTGTAAGCACTCCATTTATGGGTCTATCATAAACGAAGCAAAGCGGGCCAATAATTTCGACTCTTAGTTAGACACGACATTTCCAATGTTGAAGACACGCGCTGAACCCTTGTTCATCGCCCTAAACGCGAACGATTACCCTGCTACGCGGCTCCCGATACAACAACCAATAGTCGGCGGACGATTCCTCTATTTATCGGATGCATGAACCAGCATCGATCATCAATTCAGCTCGCACTACCGCTCCGCTCCACTTCGCCCTCCTGCTGAACTTAACGATCCTATCGGCAGACCTCTATGTCCGTTTGTTTCGCGCTAGCAAACGCAAAACTGCACAAGCATCAAGTTCGTCCCCCTCCAACCAACAACTATCACGATGCTGGGCAATGGCAGTCATCGCTCGAGAAGAATCCAGTCCGAAATGCATCTTAGTTCTTCCTCGTCTTCGTCTTCGTCGCGAAATAGTGGACGCGGATTCTGGGACGTCGTCATGATTCGCGATGATCAGGTCCAACGGTGTCGATGGGCTAATTGCGGTCAAACGTTCCCTAACTCGGCAGCGCTCAAACATCATCACGATACAGTGCATCGGTCCATCTCACGACCGTTCCAGTGCCAACTCTGCACACAAGACTTCACGCAGCGGCAACACTTGAATCAACACATCATGACTGTTCACAAACGACTAAAGCCGCACGCCTGCGATAAGTGCTCTCGTCGATTCGGAAAGAGATTCGATTTGATGAGCCATCAAGCGGCGGTTCACAACAACGAACGCCCGCACGTCTGTCCTGTTTGTCGCAGTGCTTTCGCAAAGAAATCCAACCTCGCTCGACACGAGAAGACACTACACCGTGAATTCTACACCGCCATGCGCGCACGGCAGGCATCATGATCCCTGGTTACGACTGGAGAAGCACTTGACTTAAGGTTTCGGGAATGATGTAGTCCATTCGCATATCACGAGGAAACGTTTGAACCTGAGAGGAACGAGAGTTTCTCATGAAGATTGAACGGGAGTACGCATGTTCCGTCCAGCATGCCGACGAATACATTAGTTTGTTACTGGATAAACGAAAATTCGAATTTTCTGAATGGAAACCATGAGACTACCGACTTCATCACCGCAGATCGATGACCTCCCTTCCGTAGTTCCGCTGTGGTGTTTCGGAGATTATGGCGATTGCTCGCCCGAATGCGTCAGCATTCTCAGTACTGTAGGTCGGTAGTACTGTACTCACACACTTGCACGCCCTCCCTTGTTCAAAATACGAGTCGTGTCTTCCTGTAGGAAGGTTGTACGAGACGTGGAAAGAAGACGAACAACAACAGTGAAACGTTCAGAATTTCGTTCATACGTGATCGCAGGTGCATTCTGCGAGTTGTGGAAACTAATGTCGAATAGAGAGCACGGATCGGGGATGGTGGACGAAAATGTAGGAACTGTACAGTAGGGCTTGTCCTCGACGCATTCTGCACCATGAGTACGTTTACGAAAGAAATCGAGGCGATAGGGAAGGAATTGCGGGAACCGAACAACAACAATTTCGTTTCTGTAGCGAAGTCGACGGCTGCATCGGCATACACTTCGTTCCGCTTGCAAAGGATGTGCAATGAATTGGCAGTAGGTTCTCCTATCACCCCCCCAGAGAACCCTGAGTTCCAAGTGTGGTTTATTGTTGACACGTGCGCGGGGCAGAACTGTTGGCTAGTGAGAATCCCTGCGAGATAATCAGAACCCGCCTCCGTTCCAAACCATCGAACAACTCTTAACGACTGTTTCGCGTGTTCTCCCGATGACAGCGCGGGAACAATTTAGGGTATTTATTGGTTTAATATCTCCCAGATTGGTTCCACTTGTTCGCAGTTGCCTTCCTCAGTTTCGAACAAGTGTGCAGTTTCATTTAATTGAGCTCGTTCGATACAAGTTATGAAATTGTGCTTTGTCCGAATTTTCAATTCATTCGTTTTCATGTCGGAGATACGCGAATTAAAGGAGAGCTTCGGTGTAGTTCCTCACTTTGGGGAATTGAGACGTGAATGCCGCATGTAAGCCGTGGCGGCGGCAATGAGTCATTTGCTTGATTGCAGTACGCGCCTTTGTGAATACTGTACTGTGTAAAATCATATGAACGGAATATTGACCTCATGTTTGCACCAGCATTTAAGATGTGTCGTTTGAGACGCCTTCCGATGGGTCCGCCTCTCACTTTGCTTATTGTAGTTTAAATTTACAAGAATGATCCTAGGGGTTAAAGTGTTCGGGAATGCAGCGCAACAAAACTCTTGCTGACTAAACAACCTGGCTGTATTACGTACAAAGCCATCGTTCTTCCCTCACATCTACAGTATTCTTGGCCGACATTCGGTCGACAGCTCCTGGCCATTCCCACGGCAATGGATCTTTAATCCCTAACGACTCGCATGTCTCTAACATCCAGCGGAAAGTAGCGCCGTCGCACTATATGTTATCAGAGAGAGCCACCAATAAAATGGGATCATCCAGATCAAAAGAGAAGATTTCTTATCGATTTGCTTAAATTAATCCCAAGAGGTTCTTCTAAGTAACCTCGTGACTTGCTGGATAAAGAGTACGAGCATTAGCCTTTAATGGCAAATTAACAATGGTTCGGTAGGCAATTCCAATTATTTGATTCAATACGATACGATTCCTTGCACCACTTGCTTTGGCATCTACCAGCGTTCAATTGTCAGCGAACGAAAATAGCTACAAGATGTTCGAGGATTCTTGACTGCTACTATAATTCAAGTGACTGCTGTAAGAAAACATTCTACTCAATGTAAAGTAGATTGTTCTATTTCTAGCGCGATGAGTACGGCAAGACTGCAAAAAGTATAGGAGATATGAGTTTTTCAGTTAATTGTGAATAAATTATTACAACAAGTTCCAAGAATTTATATTCGATGTTGCAGTATTAATGGCAATTTAGAAATCTACAATTCTTTTACTTGTTTAGCTCTGGAATATCTTGAAGCGAACTGAATGCCATAGGAAAAGTGTAGAATACCAAAGGACTGTTACTCAATTTTTAGAATTGCAGGTTAATGATCGTTGCCAAGTACTTATTGAAATTGAAAAACTCTGCATCTCTATCTGAGAGCTGCAATCATCTCGCAATGAAAATGAACTGTGTTACCTGATCGGATGAGTAGAACAGAAATTTGATCTTGTCTCTTCATTACGTTGAACTTATTTTTGGTTCTAAACTTTGCTGGATATTTCATTAGTGGTGGTGCATTCTGTTATTGAGTATAGTCTTCTTAGAGAATTGCTGTGACAGCAAGGAAACAATGATGAATCAGAATATTGAATTATTTGAGAGGATGGTTTGGAATAGGTTGAAAAGCCAGACGATGGACGATAATGGAAAATGATGTGCACTTATTTTTACATTAATGAAGGAAACCATATGTATAAACGCAACTCTAGACATATTTCGCTTCATCATACGTCAAAAGGTTTGAATAAGTAATTTTGCGATGATAATTTTATCTGCAAGACTACTCATGTCTCTCTTCGATTTTATTAAACATAACATGGTAAGCCATACCGATGTAACACATTATGAATGGTCTGGTTCATGTCACGTCAGGGAGGTATTGAGAGTGCCTATCAGTTTGACGTATCAATCCTTTTTGAACTCTTCGCGAAATAAAAGCCTCCAACTTGTACCGAAATTGTTTAATATCTTTTACGATTAATAACAGCAGTGCATAACATTATTTGGGCGGAAAATATTTCCCGGATAAACTGATCAGAAATTTCACTGAGTTTATGCCATACTGCGTTTCCGTTTTTGCAAATTGTGAAGCACAGGAAGGTAAAGGGAAGAAATGATTATGATGAAAAATGTGTGTTATTTTCATTATTCATACAAAAAGATACTATTCTTATTGTTTGTTTAAGATATGAAGTTCATTATCTCAACACGAAAATCACATCTCTGAGGTAACATTGCCTATATTCTTTGGGAAGGCTTTTGAAAATTTAAATACAAGCGTTCAATAGCTCAAAACAGTAGTCATTCGAAGCATGTTTTGAGAACGACTGAAATTTCGAGTACAATAATCAGCATATACCTTACGTTTTCAGTGCGTAGGTAAAATCAAATTCCAAGAAATATCTCGTCATATGCATCTAGAGGACGGTGGGTGGAGTAGCAATTAGATCTACTCGCCGTGCACATAACTGGTTTATTGAAAAAAATGAGATAATTGTGATAGTGCTTGTAAAGTATTAGTATATGTGTAAATTCGGGCCTTTCTGATAACTATAATTCGTATATGATCAAACGTTGTTTCAGCTGGACAAATAAAATTTCTAGATTGCAGATGATTTGAAATAATTGGAAGGGCTCTCTATTAGATGCATAATGGTTCAACAATGAAATGTTGGTTTTTCTTTTAAATATCGAATTATCTTGGTTCCATTGATTCTATAAGGAAACTGAATCGATGGATTGGCATTTACGGATCGTTATTTCTTACCTCAATGTCTGTAATGAATTTGTCCTAGCTGCGATCGTAGCCGAAGTAATAGCTCATCCAGGACTAAATCGGTGGACTAAGAACATAAATTAAGTGTTAATTCGCGCAGCTCAGCAAGTCAGTGTGCTGCGGCCATTCTTTTCATTTTTCGCAGTCTAAAACCAAGAATGAAACGAATAGTGCAGCCTTGCTCTTCAAACAAGGAACTCTCACGAGAAGAGGATTGTATGTAGGACTCAGGCAGCCGTTTCAAGATATTTTCGCTAGTGATTACAATACTGAATCTTTTCAAATTGCGTCGACAGCTTTGTTTCACTTTTCATCACTTCTGTAATTTGAAAATCGAGGGCAGGTTCTCGGTAGAAATGAAATACGAGCTAAACTCAGTGCTCAGTTGTAGATCGAGCAGACTGAGTTTCTCACACGAAACCTGACGAACACTGGACGTGCACAACTGAATCCTTTTTGATTACTGTAATGGCATCAAGGATCAAGCCTAATACTAAGTGTAACAAAACGACCAGTCAAATGGCAAATGCAGCATAGCTGTTTCTTCAACGCAGGGGAACATATGCAATGAAAAAGAGAGGAAGGAGATTTACTTCCAGTACAACACGACAGAACTTAAACGTCTCGTAATATGAAACAGGAAAGTTACTTGTTACTGCAGAATTCAACCACATCTGTAGCTTACAATAGTAGCACAGGTAAAGCACGAATTTTGTTTAATTTTCTTGTCGTAGAGCAAACTACTTTCTATGCGAGAAATTTGAGTAACGAGCGCTGTCGCATTCTAACTTTCAGAAACATCAGCAAGGTGTTCAGGATCGCAGCATACTGTCACCACTAGAGTCCGCCAATTCAGTGATAGTAGCATCCGTAATAAATCTGTTGCTTCTTGCTGCCACAGCGATATTTCCAGCACTTGTGTGACTTGCACTGGTAGTTCTTGTAACACTTGTAGCAAATAGGCTTCTTCTTCGGCTTGTAGCACCCGTAGCGAATCTGCTGCTTCTTGCTGCCACAACGATACTTCCAGCACTTGTGCGACTTGCACTGGTAGTTCTTGTAACACTTGTAGCAAATAGGCTTCTTGTACTTGTGACTGCTGCGGACAGCGGGGTTCAATTCCTGTCCGGATCCGATGTCGACGTGGGCAGCCGCCGAGATGATGAGGAGTGCAAAAATAATTGCTGTGTACTTCATGATCGTAGGCGAGGTTGAGCTGTGGAGTGTTGATGGGAATGGTGTGCTGAACCTTTTATAGGCATATGCTCTCACATTTCGAAATATTGGATGACGCTGCAACAGGAAGGATTTCTACCACTGTGGAAACAGCGACACCGATTATCCCAGTCATATTGTTTCAATTGGTTTACGTTTATATACTTTGGAGGCTGGAGTAGAGCAGTGACACGAGGTAACCCGCAGAGCATGCGTCGAATGAGTTTTTGGCCATCTACTTCACGATAGCATTTTATGACCTACTGTACTGATATCGTTAGACCGCAACCAAAAGCAAAAGTGATCCTGAGTAGGGTGGGGTAATCTGGTCGAAATTAGTCAGTTCAAAGCTTCAAAAACAAGTAATATGGTTGGCCAGTTTGCCCTCAGGAAGCGAATCTATCTCAAAAATGACGAAAATTAAATGGGAATAGTCGATTAATTAGTTGGTTTCCGTTGCTAATTTCAACTTTCTGATCAGTTAGTCGGCTGAAATCGATTGATTACCCTACTGAGGCTGCCTGAGTAGGCGAATCCGTACTTTCGTCTTGAAAGTTTCTTCATTGTTTTTTACCTGCTACTGGTCGTATTTTTGATGCAGCCGAGACCTGATGATAATTCTGAAACTCATGCATTTGACTGATATCCTCGCCAGTGCTTCGGATCCATAGCTTCGGAATTCTGGGTATCAATTAGCTAGGACGATTACCTGTTGTCCGATTGCAGCCTTCTACCCGTAAATACCCTACAACATACCAACGTTAATGAGACACTTCGAGTAAGAATTTTTCAAACATCAAATAACAGTAGCTCTAGTGTCTATTCTACCTCAGTCATCAATTGATTCCCCCGGAATCAATTGATAATTTTTTGATACGTAGCAGTAGCAAAAGTACTTTCGACACCCCACAATTCTTTATGGCTCATCTCAACAAACAACACATATGCTTTGTAGGAGAGCCGTCAAGGTGCGAGTTTCGAAAGCAATGGATCGCGCAAACCCGCTTCTCTCATTTTGTCCCAATTTGTATTCAGTGAATGGCTGCCTCACGCGGAACAGTTGGAGCAAAAGTACATGTAAACAAAAAGCACGTGACATCGTTTGGTTAGTGTCGGATTTAGTGTGATATGCATTCAGAGACAGCTTATCTACCTGCTACACTCCAAAATATTAGAATATTTGAAGTAGATATAAGATGGGAAGTTTGAAACGGTGCTGCTCTCTAAACTCTAAACAGCCTATTCAATAACACCCATTCTCTACAGATATTCTCGATCAATGTGAATTAAAATTTCCTGATGAAGAAGGCCAGTCTGGAACGAGCTGGTGTGATTGTGCACTGAGTCTTGCTGATGGAGAAGACCTGATAGATTTTGGGGGTAAGCTTGTCCATTGTGGTGCAAGAGCGTCAAAAACTCGTTCGAATGACAGCAAACTAGTGTTGTTCAGAAGATAGTTCAATGGTAGATTAACTCGCAGAAAGGGCCCTATTTTTCAGATGCGTGACGGTATTCCGTTTGTTCTAACACTTAATTCCAACTATTCGATTCGAGAAGCGAATAATTGTGAAAAGTAAAATATCACGAAGTTGATTGATGTTAGAAGTGCAGGTCAGAAAGTGTGTCGGAAAGTGAACATGATACCTAATCAAGTGTATGGGAAGTGTGTGAGACAGTGGACGGAGGTGGGGGAATGACTGGTTCTCGGCGCTGAAGATGCGACGATGGCGTTGTGGCGACAAGTGGGAAAGATAGAGATGTGTGAAACAGACGACAACTAAGCAATGAAGAAGATGAAACAACTGGAGAAAGTCGACACGGATTAGTCTCGGGCGTTGAAGGAGCTGTGTCGAGGTAAAGGAGCGTCCGGTCTCGCCGGTTTGCCACTTGGGTCGGTACTAGCAGGAACATGCATGGCAAGATTCGAGTGTTCATTCCAGGAGTATCAAGGTACGATCGAAATTGCGAACAAAAAAGAGGACATGCAAGATATTATGAAGAACACAGAGGAGCTGATACCGATTCGAGCATTCCAGAGATTTATTTGGACGAAGTGGGAAATCAGCGCGAAGCAATTGTCGAGGAAAGCGTCCACTGCATTGCGAGCAATAACAGTGTTGGGATCGGGTGGTGTTAGTGAAGCGGTGCTGATGGGAACATTCTCACAATTGAAATAAAAAAGCACCCTTGAACGCACCCAATTTAGCATACTACTTTCCTTGATAGGTTTCTTCATTTCCATTTATTTTCAAAGCGCACCTTTCGGAAGGTATTTTCACAAATAGTAAAAATTTCTTGTTAAAGTTTCTCGAATAAAACATTATCTTTTCTTAAAATTAGGGTGGAATAGAGAGGAATAGAGAATTGTAATGCATGGAAATATACAACCCGTGGCAGTGGCACCGTCGTCGCACCATCCGCATATATTAAGGTGGTAGGGTCCCCTATTCTGGTGAGACAAGAAGTATCAGAACCGGAAGTGCTCCGAAAGCCCCTGTTCTAGTGTTGTCCCACGCGGTTGCTTGCGGGGCGACCGCGTGTTCAATGCCTCCGCAATGCCGTTTTTTTCTGCAGTTCTTCGCGACGCGTATGAACCGCTGCGCAGTATTTTTTGCCGTCACGTGCGTAGCTTGTGAGTAAACCATCATTTTTCTCTACATCCTTCTCGTTCGTCAGGACAGGAATAGATGCATATTGATGAAGGGTATATGATAAATTTTTATCCGAATTTTCCAAACGGGGGAATTAGCAGATCGTGGCCAGAATTTGCAACGTGAATGACATCAAAATTTTTGCATTCATGGTACCGCGTATCGTGCATTTTTGCATGCTGATTTATTTGTAGAATTTGCTGAAACAAAATTTTAATTATCTACTTAATTATGTTCCAATAATATACTCCAAGTTATAGAACACATCTCTTATTGATCAGATATCTCCAGGCTTAATAATGTTGTCAG
>JAAUYH010188744.1_pt1 | contig 12247 bp, 12 predicted proteins | sample 7278061 | NCBI WGS metagenome assembly JAAUYH01 (sample SAMN14350203, study PRJNA611818) | marine sediment metagenome | isolation source: surface marine sediment (0.6m) | place: French Polynesia: Moorea | collected 2018-08
CCCATCTGGATTGTTCTGCCTCTCACATCCAGAGGTTCGACTGCGAAAGGGACCACAACGTCGTCCCCGGCAAAGGAAAACTCCTCAGGTTCAAGGTGTTGTTCACTCATTTCAAAGTCCAGCCAGGCACCATTTCAGAATGCCCTTTTGTGCGTGAAGCCTGTTTTCCGCTTCGTCAAACACCACGGATTGCGGCCCGTCTATTACCTCATCAGTAACTTCTTCGCCGCGATGTGCTGGCAAACAATGCATGAAGATTGCTTCTGATTTTGCATGCGCCATTAAAGCGCTATTGACCTGAAATGCAGCAAAAGTGTTGTGACCACTCGCCTCATCTTCAAATCCCATGGATTTCCAAGTGTCTGTCAAAACACAATCTGCGTTCTTTACTGCCTTTTCGGGATCATTGGAGATCGTAATTGAAGCGCCTTTGGCAAGCGCACGGTCGATAAATCCCTGATCAGGCTCTCGTCCTTTTGGCACAGCAATATCCAGTTCGAACCCAAAAATAGTGGAAGCTTCAATCAGTGAATTGAGAACGTTGTTGCCATCACCAGTCCATGCCAGCTTTCTACCCTTTGCACCACCGAGTTTTTCTTCAATGGTCATGATATCGGCCATTATCTGGCAGGGATGCGTGTCATCGGTCAATCCATTGATGACCGGCACTGTAGCATTTTCCGCCAGTTCGAGCAGACGAGAATGCGCAGTTGTTCTGATCATGATCGCATCGACATAGCGCGAAAGCACCTTTGCAGTGTCAGCAATGGTTTCGCCGCGCCCCAATTGCATGTCATTGCCAGAGAGGAACAAGGTTTCACCGCCCAACTGCCGCATACCTACATCAAAGGAAACTCGAGTACGTGTTGACGGTTTGTCAAACACCATAGCCAGCATTTTGCCTTCGAGCGGACGAGACCGTATGCCCTCAGCTTTCATGTCGTGCGATGCGGACAGGATATTTTTCAGCACATCCGCATCAACGCTCGAGAGATCGAGGAAGTGATTAACCGGCGCAGACATTTCCTATCCAGTCATCTTTGCTTGATAGGCATCAAGGCCGGCTCGCATGCGGTGTAGGATTTCCCGCATGTCGTCTTCGTTCACAACCAGTGGAGGCAGAATTCGGATGACGTTGCTACCGGCTGCAACGACCAGCAATCCTTGGTCACGCATAGAAGCAACAAGTTCCACATTCGGAACTTTTGCCTTCATCCCCAAGAGCAGTCCGCTGCCACGCACATCTTCAAGCAGATCAGGATAGGTATCTAGAAGCTCAGACAAATATTGACGGAAGACAATCGCCTTTTCATTGACACCTTCGACAAACCCTTCTTCTAGAACCACATCCAGAACCGCATTACCCATGGCCATGGCAAGCGGGTTGCCTCCATATGTCGATCCATGGGTTCCCGGTCCCATAGCAATCGCGACTTCCTCTCTCGCAAGACATGCGCCAAGCGGAAAGCCGCCACCAATGCCTTTTGCGATACCCATCAGATCCGGCTCAACATTGTGCCATTGGTGGGCAAAGAGCTTGCCTGAACGGGCAACGCCGGTTTGTACTTCATCAAAGATCAACAAAATTCCATGTTTATCGCATAACTCGCGCAAACCTTTCAGGCACTGGCCAGGAACTTCGCGAACGCCACCTTCTCCTTGTACCGGTTCAACAAGGATTGCCGCGGTTTCATCGTCGATGGCAGCCTTAAGTGCGTCATGATCTCCGAATGGAAGTGAGACAAAGCCTGGAGCCTTTGGTCCAAAACCTTCAAGATATTTCTCGTTTCCGCCAGCTGCTACTGTTGCAATTGTTCGACCATGGAATGCGCCTTCAAAGGTCAGGATATTAACCCGTTTGGGATTACCTTTCTCAAAGTGGTAGCGCCGGGCAGTCTTGATCGCACACTCCATCGCTTCCGCACCGGAGTTGGTAAAAAACACGCGGTCGGCAAAAGTGTTTTCGCAAAGCCGTGTTGCGAGTTTCTGTTGACCTGGTATTTCAAACAGGTTGGAAAGATGCCAGATCCCTTCGGCCGCTTTCTTCAGGCTATCAACCATGTGCGGATGACTATATCCAAGACAATTTACCGCAATGCCTGCAGCACAATCCATATACTCGCGGTTTTCCGCATCAAACAAGCGAGCACCCTCACCTCGAACGAATTCAATCTTCGGAGGAGAATAAATATCAAATGTATGTTGCTCTTTTCCCATAAGGATCACCTTGATGCTGGAGGAGTGGCTACGCTTTCAAAAAGAAAAACCCGCCTTGCGACGGGCCTTGTTTTCGTTCGAAGATAAATATCGTTTGTATTGGCCTGGGTCAAGAACCCGGGCCAATGCCTGCAAATTGAGACTTGAACCAAGTTATTCACAGCCTCAACTCTGAATACCGGAATTTTGATTCAGCTTTCCACAGCATTCTGAAAACAGATTCCGGAAGCTGGGGATATTCGGGAAAAATGATTCGCAAGCCGTTACAGACTCTTGTTTTGGGAGTCTCAGACTGGTTAATTGCCTCAACAGTGGAGACGGACCCTGCGGCGGACCAAGCAGGACCATTAAACAGAACAGGATAGATCCAACCCAGGATGTTGCGTTTTGGGAATGCGGTTGGCTTTGCCTGATTTAGGAGCAGTTGAATGTCCTGGACAGAGGAAAGAGTAGCATTACTTAGCAAGCTTTGGGCAGATGGATTGAGCGCCAGTCAGATTGCTGGTGAGCTTGGTGGGGTTACCAGAAACGCCGTTATCGGCAAGGTTCACAGACTTGGTCTTTCTGGAAGAGCAAAGCCGGCGAGCTCAAGCGCAAAGCGAGTGAAGCGGCCGCGTTCGACCTATAACTCGAAGCCCCGCACCAATTCGCGCAATGGGCTTGGGCCACGGGAAACCGGCACTCAAAACCTAAGAACAATTGTCGAGGATCTGACAGCGCCTGAAAGCAAAAAGCTCAGCCTTGTGGAATTAACTGAGAAAACCTGCAAGTGGCCAGAGGGCGATCCGGCAACCGATGACTTTCATTTCTGCGGCAACAAAACCAAGGAAGAAGCGCCTTATTGCGAGTATCATTGCAAGTTGGCGTATCAGCAGAATATTGATCGCAGACGTGACAAACAACGCGCAAACGCTGCATAGAGCAATAAACCCAATAAGATTGAATTAAAGAAAGGACGTGTTGTGCGTCCTTTTTTATTTATGGCTTTTCAAGACCAGAAAGGGATGAGCAAACGCGTTATCGCACTGAATGTGTTTACGCAATTAAATACAATCGCCTGCGATTGAGCTCAAACTGCTCTAGCGGAAAATTTGTCGTCAAGTGCATAGCCTGCTCCGCGAACAGTGCGGATAGGATCAATTTCCTTGCCTCGACAAATGCATCGGCGAAGCCGGCCCACATGCACGTCCACCGTGCGCTCATCGACATAGTTGTTTCTTCCCCAAACTCCATCGAGCAATTGTTCTCTTGAGAAAACCCGGCCTGGAGAACTCATCAGGAATTCCAGCAATTTGTATTCGGTAGGGCCCAGTTTGACTTCGCGGCCATTGCGATGAACCCGCCTTGTTTCACGGTCCATCTCTAGGTCCCCCACTTTGAGCAGAGAGGAAATCTTTTCTGGATTTGCACGACGCAGCATAGCCTTAACGCGTGCCATCAACTCAGGAACAGAAAACGGTTTGACCACGAAGTCATCAGCGCCTGTCGACAGGCCGCGAATGCGTTCGGATTCTTCACTACGCGCTGTGAGCATAATTACCGGCAGTGCTTCGGTCTCGTTTCTCAGACGCAATCGACGACACAATTCTATGCCTGATAATCCGGGCAACATCCAATCAAGAAGCAACAGATCCGGCACCTCTTCGCGAAGTCTGATCTCGGCATCGTCGCCACGATCAACGACCTCAACATTGTATCCTTCAGCTTCCAGATTGTATTTTAGCAACTCCGAAAGCGCGCTTTCGTCTTCAACAACCATCACACTGGGGTGCATGTTCCTGATCCTCTTAAGGCCCGCTACTCTTCATTGATGTTGCTGTTACCTGTCACGATGTAATGAATATTTTCAGCCAGATTGGTGATGTGGTCGCCGATCCGTTCCATATTCTTCGCGCAGAAAAGAAGGTGCGTGCAGTAGCTGATATAGCGAGCATCCTCCATCATGTAGGTCAGCAATTCGCGAAACAGAGAAGTGTAAAGACTGTCAATCTCATCATCACGGTCCCAGACTTCTTTTGCTTTCTTGATATCCTTGGAAGCATAGGCATCCAACACATCCTTGAGCTGCTCAAGCGAGACGTTTGTTAGATGTTGCAAACCACGCTGCAGTTTCTTTGGCGGGAGGTTATCCTCGATCTGGAAGGTACGTCGGCCAATATTCTTGCCAAGATCGCCAATCCTTTCAAGGTCTGTTGCCATGCGTAGAGCACCAATTGCTTCCCGCAAATCCTGGGCCATGGGTTGTCGTTTGGTGATCAACAAAACCACATGGCTGTCTATTTCTTCCTGCAAAGCATCCAGCAGCTTGTCATCTGCAACAACGGAGTGCGCGATACCCTGATCAGCAGTGAGAAGTCCGGTGACAGAGCGCGCCACCATGCTTTCCGCATTGCCACCCATTTCGGATATCTTGGCAACAAGATACTGAAGGTCTTCATCAAACGCTGTGACCGTATGATCATGCCCACTTAGGGGATTTAAAGGATTTTCTATTGGATCGTTCATTAGCCGTATCGACCTGTGATATAATCTTGCGTTTTCTGATTGGTTGGGTTGGTGAACATTGTGTCCGTATCGTCCACTTCAACAAGTTCCCCCAAATGGAACATGGCTGTCTGCTGTGAAACGCGTGCTGCCTGTTGCATGGAATGCGTAACGATGACGATCGTATAGTTCTGGCGAAGCTCGTCGATCAGCTCTTCAACCTTTGCGGTTGCAATAGGGTCAAGCGCCGAGCAGGGCTCATCCATCAAGATTACTTCCGGGCTGACAGCAATTGCCCGGGCAATACACAGGCGTTGTTGTTGTCCGCCGGAAAGTCCGGTGCCCGGTTCATTCAGACGATCCTTTACCTCATCGAACAGACCAGCCTTCTGAAGGCTAGTAGCAACCACTTCCTCAAGTTCAGCTTTGCCGCGAACCAGACCGTGAATACGTGGACCATAGGCGATATTTTCAAAAATGGACTTCGGAAAGGGATTGGGCTTCTGGAACACCATGCCTACACGGGCACGTAGTTCCACCACATCAATATCCTTGTCATAAATATCCTCGCCATCGAGCGAGATATCCCCATTCACACGACAGATATCAATCGTATCATTCATGCGGTTGAGACAACGCAAAAACGTGGATTTGCCGCACCCGGACGGGCCAATCAGTGCCATCACCTGACGTTCAGGGATCTCCAGATTAACGTCAAACAGTGCCTGTTTCTCACCATAAAAAACCGAGACATCCTTACCGGACATTTTGATTGGATTTTGGACCATTTTGTTCACTGCGTCTTCTTGTTGCCTTTTACTCATCACATTCATAGCAGTTCTCCTTACCAGCGACGCTCAAAACGTTTGCGCAACAGGACTGCCAATGCATTCATCAGTACCAGAAACACCAGCAAAACCATAATAGCTGCAGCAGTTTTTTGTTGGAAACCGGGCTCAGGTGCATCAGCCCACAAAAAGACCTGAACCGGAAGAACTGTGGACGGATCCGTAAATCCTGCGGGGATGTCCACCACGAAGGCAACCATGCCAATCATCAGCAATGGCGCAGTCTCGCCAAGCGCCCGCGCCATGCCAATAATCGCACCGGTCAAAATTCCCGGTATAGCGAGCGGAAGCACGTGATGGAAAACGGCCTGTAATTTGGAAGCGCCTACTCCCAGTGCTGCTTCACGAATGGACGGCGGAACAGATTTCAAAGCTGTGCGTGAAGCAATAATGACAACAGGTAAGGTCATCAATGCCAAGACCATGCCCCCCACTACAGGCGCCGAACGAGGCAGTTCGAAGAAATTGAGGAATACCGCCAAACCAAGCAGACCGAACACAATAGACGGAACAGCCGCAAGGTTGTTTATGTTTACTTCAATCAAATCGGTGAACTTGTTTTTGGGGGCAAATTCTTCAAGATAGATTGCGGCTGCTACACCCAAGGGAAAAGAAAGAAGCAACGTCACAAGCATTGTGAAGAAAGAGCCCACAACCGCTCCCCAAACACCGGCCATTTCCGGTTCGCGGCTATCACCATTTGTAAAAAAGATTGATGCAAAGCGGTTTTCGATCCGCCCCTCCGCAACCAAGCGGTCCAGGGCCGCAACCTCTTTATCCTTAAACTTTCGATCTGCCTCCGCCTCAGGAATGAGTTTCAAAGTCCAATCACCTGAGGCCACCTTATCCAGGCTGTTCATGGGGATAATGGAAGTACCGATTGCCTCATTGCTGCTAACGCTAGACAGTTTAAGAACACCGCCGTTCGCGTTAATCATCACAGTAGGCATGCTGGAATCCAATATCTCCGTGCCATCCGTAGCCTGACTACGCTTGATCAAATCATCATAACGGCTTGTTGCATCAGCAAGCTCCGCATTTAGCGACTGGATATTGGCATTGGCCTTCTCAACGCTTACCGAGCTCTCATTCGCGGCAACAATGGTGTTCTGTGTATCGAGAGCAAGCTTAATGTCGAAAATCCGACGATTTATTCGCTCGGCACGTTCGGCAAGTTCGTTTCTCACGGCTTGTAATGTATTAGCAAATACAGCCTCTTCTGCGCGGATCGTCACATCATCCGATGTTTGCGAGAACGCAAGTCCGCTTGTAGGGTTTTCCTGTGTCGATGTTGCCGTAAGGCCTTTCAAATACAGATCTACAAAGTCCGAAACAGGAACGGCATAGTCAAATTTCGTCCCGGCCAGCTCTGTATTTTCCAAGACATCGTCACGAAGCAAAACACCCGAAACGCCCGTTATAACCTGTCGCGCAATCTTTTTGTCTTTCCGACTGCTAAAATACGGCATCTCCCCGTAAAGGCCTTGCAGGATTGGTTTGCGGAAATCCGGGTAGCGCTTTTCCTTTTCTCCATCCGCCAGATTATTGTTGTGCTGGATCGCCTCTTCCAATTCAGCACGGTTGATTGAAGTCAGGTCAACAGGAACAGAGATATAATTATACGTAAATGCAGGTAATCCGGTCAGGATGAACGTTGACAAAAGCAAGATGAGAAATGCAACCGACGCCAATATCGCGCTCAACCCCAAAAGCTTGAAACGGCTCTCAGAAGCGTACCGCTTCTTCAATCTGGCACGATGCGCATCGCAATCGCGCTTGCCAGTCAATTGTGGCGAATTCGACAATACGTTTTGAGATGTATCAGTCATATTGTTCCCTGTATTTACGAACAACACGAAGTGCTATGACGTTCAGGCAAAGTGTTATTGCGAACAGAACCAAGCCCAAGGCAAATGCAGCCAGCGTTTTGGCACTGTTGAATTCCTGATCCCCCTGAAGCAGAGTCACGATCTGCACCGTAACGGTGGTTACCGCTTCAAGCGGATTGATGGTAAGATTTGCCGCAAGTCCTGCGGCCATGACCACAATCATGGTTTCACCAACGGCTCGTGAAATTGCCAGCAGGAGTGCAGCAACAATTCCGGGGAGTGCCGCTGGCAATACAACTTTTCTGATGGTCTCAGACTTTGTTGCACCCATTGCATAAGACCCATCACGCAATGATTGGGGCACCGCGTTAATCACATCATCCGAAAGCGAAAGCACGAATGGAATAATCATGATCCCCATGACCAACCCAGCCGCAAGCGCAGACTCTGAAGAAACGGAAAGGCCGATACTCTCGCCCCATCCCCGGATTGCAGGTGCAATCGTCAAGGCTGCAAAGAAACCGTAAGCAACTGTCGGGATACCTGCCAATACTTCCAGCGCCGGTTTGGCGTAGGCACGGAATGTAGGGCCAGCATAGTCTGACATGTAGATAGCAGACATCAGACCAAAGGGCGCGGCGACTGCAATCGCAATAAAGGTAATCAGGAAGGTACCGGTAAAGAGTGGGATCGCCCCAAAAATCCGCGAATTGTCATCCGCCAAAGTAGTTCCGCCAGCTGATTCAAACGCACTTTGAGGCGACCAATGATAACCGAAAAGAAAATCGAATAGCGGAACACGTTCAAAGAAACGGATCGATTCAAATATCAACGACAGAATGATCCCAATTGTTGTAAAGATCGCGACCAGTGAGCATATCGCCAATAAAGATCGCACAAAGCTCTCAACATAATGTCGTGTTCTAAATTCAAGTCTTATCCGGAAATAGCTTAGATAAAATCCGACTAATACGAGAATTGCCGCGGCAATTGCCATATACAAATCGCTTGTTCCCTGCAGTGAGACATAAAGTTCACTGGCATTGATTTTCAGATCATCCTTGAAACCAACAATGCCTCCGAAGGCCAAAGCCTTGGCATCTCGCAAAACTGCCTGTACTTGCGGCAAAGATAAATCTGCAAACTCACTGGCAAAATTGCTAGTAACCATTCCGTCCATAATGCGACCGGAGAATGCAGACCAAATAAGTACCAGAATTAAAGCGGGAACAACGCTGCAAATAACCAAAAACCAACCGTGATAGGTTGGCCTGGAATGCAACGCGGAAACATTGTTTTGGCAGACGGTCAATGCGCGGGATCGACCAATACCAAACGCTAAAAATGCAGCGACCATCAGCGTACCAACTATGTATATGGCCATTGTTCGTTCCCCGATTGCACTGATGTTGATTTAATTTGTGAACTCAATACTTGAAAACCTAAGTGCCGCCTAAACGAGAATGTCTTCAGGCGGCACAAATCTGTGGATTAGCGGTTCGCTTAAAACGCCAATGGCGTCATTGAAACCGCAGCTTCTGCGACTGCTTCGCGATCTTCGTCAGGCAACGGAATAAGACCTTTGTCTGCAAGGTAACCGTCTTCACCCCATGTGTCTTCAGCTGTAAATTCTTCAACGAACTCAGCAATGCCAGGAATAACACCTACATGTTCTTTCTTCACATAGAAGAAGAGCGAGCGGGAAATCTGATAATCGCCAGCTGCGATATTCTCAAATTCTGGCTCCACACCATTTACGGTAGCGCCTCGTACCTTGTCGGCATTTTGATCGAGGAATGAGAAACCAAAAATTCCATATGCGTTTTTGTTGGCTTCAAGCTTTTGAATGATGAGGTTGTCATTCTCGCCGGCTTCCACATATGCACCATCTTCACGGATTGCGTGGGAGATTTTCTTGAAAGCTTTCTTGTCTTCCTTGCGAAGCGCCGCGAGGACTTCGATTTGCTTTGCGCCGCCTTCCATGGCGATTTCAACAAATGCATCACGCGTACCCGAAGTTGGCGGCGGGCCAAGCACTTCGATCTTGATTTGCGGCAATGATGGATCAACGTCAGCCCATGTCTTGTTTGGATTTGGGATCATTTTTCCATCGGCACCTGGAATTTCTTTTGCCAAGGCGCGGAAAATCTGTTCGCGTGTGATGCTTAGCTCAGGCCCCGCTTTTGCATTCGCAAGAACAATTCCATCAAAACCGATTTTTACTTCGACCGGTGTCACACCATTTTCAACGCAAAGCTTGAACTCGGTTTCTTTTATTCTGCGCGATGCGTTTGTGATGTCAGGAGTACCTTCACCCACGCCTGAGCAAAAGAGTTTCATGCCACCGCCCGAACCGGTTGATTCAACAACAGGCGTCTTGAAAGATGTTTTCTGACCGAATTGCTCAGCAACTGATGTTGAGAACGGGAAAACGGTTGATGAACCTACGATTTGGATCTGATCGCGTGCATGCGCAGATGAAATCGCTGTTGTTGAAAGAAGAGCAGCGCCTACGGCATAACCCAGGAATTTTTTGAAAGACATTTGAAACTCCAGCTTTTTCGAAGCATTTTTCGTTTAACTATGAGAAACAAAAGGAAACCCTGCTTTCTACAAAAGAGATTAGCAAATGCGCCCGTTTTTTCCTCTACGTGCGCCGTTCTAATGGGTTATGACCTCACTTTTATGACAGTCTATCTAATTGATTTTATTCATTATTCTGTGTTTTCAACAGAAGCAAGTTTAAACTGAACGCGGAATTCCGTACCTTCACCCAGTTTAGAGCGGACTTGCAGCCGGGTTCCGTGCCTCTGCAGGATATGCTTCACGATTGCGAGACCAAGGCCTGTACCTTGTTTTTCACGACTTCTTGCAACGTCTACCCGATAAAATCTTTCAGTTATCCGTTGCTGATGTTCAGCAGCTATGCCGGGGCCGTAATCTTTGACAGACACGATGACACGATCCTCTGCCTCATTTTCCGGCGTGATGATCTCAACATCGACTTGTCCACCGTCCTGCCCATATTTGCATCCGTTCTCTATAACGTTCTCGAAAACTTGGAGCAGGTCATCGCGGTCGCCCACGATATGAACATCCGTCGACTTGTCGAAGTTTATGGAAACACCCATCTGACTGGCCAATTGCTCCAATGAGTCAATGACACTCGCCAGTACTTCGGTAAGATTGACCGTGTCAGAGGGTTTGAGGTGGGTTTTCATTTCAATGCGCGAAAGAGAAAGAAGGTCATTTACAAGTCTCGACATGCGTTCTGCCTGATCAAGCATTACGCCAACAAATTTTTCCTTTGCCTTTTCGTCGTTTTTTGCCGGCCCGTTCAGTGTTTCCAGATAGCCGACAAGTGAAGCGAGCGGCGTTCTGAGTTCATGACTGGCATTCGCGACAAAATCTGACCTCATCTGATCAATGCGTTTGGTTTCTGTCAGTTCATGGAAAACGATCACAAAAAGATCTTTGCGATTGTTACTGGCACTGGCTGAATCAGGGATCGGTGAAACCTCAACCATGAACCAGCGATCGTCCGGGACCGCCTCATTGTATTCGATGCTGACAATTTTCTTTTCTGACAGCGCTGCCTCGATAGCCCGGCGCAAGTCTGGCTGCCTGAACCGAACAGTAACCAACTCGCCTACAATGGGATTTTGAAACACTTTGGCGCCGGCGCTGTTCACATATCTGATTGTGCCCCCTGCACCGACAATGAAGACCGGTTGTTGCAGCGCTTCGGCAAATCGTCCGAAGCCTTTGGCCCGATCGGATATTTCCTTCGTATTGCGTATTGAAATCAGGGGATCGCGTTTATTCAGAGATGTTACATACCACACAAAAACGAGACAAATGCTTGCTGATATGACCAAAAGCAAAGACGCTTCAGGCATGGTCAAAATACCAAGCAACAAGAGAATCAACAGCGCGATAACTGCAGCGAAGGCCGCATAGGCTCCCGTCTTTGAATCATCTTTGTGAAATTCTGGATCGTTCATTCGGTTTCACCGTTAATGTAAAATGGAAAACCTGCTTTCATTTCTTCTGCACTTTACTTTAAGCTGAGCCAAGCATTTTTTAATCGGATTTTCTCCGGAGAAGGCCAATTATGATAGACGACATACCGAGCGTGGATATTTCAATTAACGGTTCAACCATTCCAGTCGATCTGGACATGCCTGAGCTGCCAAAACAAATTGAAGAAAACGCATTTTCCAGCGGCGGCTATCCCTACAAGAAAAAGCTGAAACGCTCCATCTATGAAGAAGAGCTGGAGCTGCTTCAGTTGGAACTGATCAAAGTCCAAACCCATTTGCAAAATTCCGGAGAGCGGATCGTCATTGTTTTTGAAGGCCGTGATGCAGCAGGCAAAGGCGGAACGATCAATGCATTCCGTCAATATCTCAATCCGAGAGAAAACCGCGTTGTGGCACTCTCAAAGCCATCGGATACGGAGCGTGGACAGTGGTACTTCCAGCGATATGTCTCGCATCTGCCAACAAGCGGCGAAACCGTGATGTTCGACCGCTCATGGTACAATCGCGCAGGGGTCGAGCCAGTCATGGGATTTTGTTCCGATGATCAGCACCAGCAGTTCTTGAGTGAAGTACCGCATTTTGAGCATATGCTTGTCAAAGAGGGAATTCATTTCTTCAAGTTCTGGTTAAACGTCGGACAAGAAATGCAAATCAAGCGTTTCCATGATCGCCGTCAAAACCCTCTTAAGCAATGGAAGCTCTCACCCATCGATATCAAGGCACTTTCAAAGTGGGATGATTACACGCAAGCACGCGACCTGATGCTGGAAAACACACATACGGCTCATGCGCCGCTTGTCGTTTGATCGGATGATGGTCCACGGCG
>JAAUYH010049883.1_pt1 | contig 12246 bp, 6 predicted proteins | sample 7278061 | NCBI WGS metagenome assembly JAAUYH01 (sample SAMN14350203, study PRJNA611818) | marine sediment metagenome | isolation source: surface marine sediment (0.6m) | place: French Polynesia: Moorea | collected 2018-08
ATTGGTATTAATTTAACTCGCCATTTTCTCAAAGGCAACTACAGTTCTGGCAAAAATACCGGTTTTGCAGACGAGCCGGATGGATGACTGTCCGACTTAGTTCAAGTGCGATTCGTTTGGTCGAAACCCAAAAAGGAGGATGACCAGCTTCTGTTGAGTAACCCCTGGGTTGAGTTCGCACTTTTAATCCTCAACAGATGACAACTTCATAATCATGTAAGTGAGTGAAAGTATCCTAATACTTCACAAGTCTTACCCTCAAGGTACTTGAGTGAAAGCATATTCCCCAGGTTTGAGACTAGCCATCAATGCCTGAAGCGGGAATAAAAGCGGAAAGATACTCAAAGCCTAATTGGGTATCCCGTCAGCACAACCTCTATGAATAGCGAAAGCAAAGAAGTGTATTAAAACCGTCGTGAAAGCCAACCAGTGAAATCAGGCTGAAACACTGGGAGTACCAAAAGGTCAAAGGTCAAAACAAATTTGACATCAGGGTGATAGAAGAGTTTGAATCGGTCTATCAGTACCACCCTAAAACTCGGCGGAGTGCTTCATTCTAAGGAGATTAAACCAATGATTATGAGGAACGAAGTAACCTATCTGATTACTCTTATGAAAGTAAAACTTCAATAAGTAGTCAGCTAAGACGCAAAACTCTACTATTTAAGTAGGTAACAGATAGGAAAGATTGGGTCAGAAGCCAATGCCTTTATGTAACGTAAAGGATATGCTGACGGACTCACGGTAAGACGGATTGTAAAGCTATGAGTAGCAATGCATAAGTTATGAACACGGTACAACCGATGTATAAATGGTCAGATATCCCCTGGCGAAAGCTAGAACGGAACATCTATAAGTTGCAAAAAAGGATTTACAAAGCGTCCCGTCGTGGTGATGTCAAATTAGTTCGCCGACTCCAAAAACTTCTAATTAAGTCTTGGGCTGCTAAATGTCTTGCGGTTCGTCGGGTCACTCAGGATAATCAAGGCAAAAAGACGGCAGGTGTGGACGGTGTTAAATCACTAACCCCAAAGCAACGTTTTACCTTGGTAAATAAACTAACACTGGGTTCAAAAGTCGCTCCCACTAGGAGAGTATGGATTCCTAAACCAGGGAAGGAGGAGAAGCGACCATTAGGAATCCCGACAATGTATGACCGCGCATTACAAGGACTTGTCAAACTGGCACTTGAGCCAGAATGGGAGGCACTCTTTGAGCCAAACAACTATGGATTCCGCCCTGGACGCTCATGTCATGATGCAATTAGAGCAATTCTCAATGCTATCAGCAAGAAACCCAAATTCTTACTAGATGCCGATATTTCTCAATGCTTTGATTGCATTAACCACAATAAACTACTTGAAAAACTGAATACCTATCCTACCCTACGGAGACAAATCCGAGCTTGGCTGAAAGCTGGTGTAATGGATGGACTTGAGTTTAAACCAACATTCCAAGGAACACCGCAAGGTGGGTTAATTTCGCCCTTACTGGCGAATATTGCACTACATGGGATGGAAAACGAAATTAAAAACCTAGCCGATACTTTTGACCTAAAGCGTTCTAATGGAAACCAATTAGGCAAAAGAGACAAAAGAAAATCGGTTAGGGTAATTCGTTATGCTGATGACTTTCTCATCCTCCATGAAGACATCAATATCTTAAATAGATGTACTGAGGTGATAACTCATTGGTTAAATGACATGGGATTAGAATTAAAACCCTGTAAAACCAGAATTGCTCATACCCTTAATTACTACGAACAGGAAAAACCTGGTTTTGATTTCCTGGGGTTCAATATTAGGCAATATAAAACAGGTAACTATACCTGCGGAAAGAGCAGAAAAGGTTTACGAGGGTTCAAAACCATCATCACCCCAAGTAAGAAAGCACAGAAGCAACACTACAAAAGGTTAGCAGAAGTAATAGACCAGCATAAAGGCAAGTCTCAAACTAGCCTTATTAATACTCTAAACCCGATTATCAGAGGATGGTGTAATTACTATGCTACGGTGTCCAGCCAAACAGTGTTTGAAAGAATGTACCATCTAATCTTCTGGAAGCTGCTTAAGTGGGGAATAAAACGTCACCGAAATAAGGGAAGAAAATGGGTAGTCAACAAATACTTTCACAAAATAGGTGAGAGAAATTGGGTATTCGCCACCAGAACACAAGGTTTGAAACCGATATGTTTACTATCACACCCTGACACAAAAACTATTAGGTATGTGAAAGTTAAGGGCGATGCTAGTCCATACGATGGCAACCTAATTTATTGGAGTTCCCGAATGGGTAAACACCCTCAGATGCGATCACGCAGTGCCAGGCTTCGCCTGATCGCGAACAGCATCCCTGCTCAAAAAGCAAAAGGGCAAATGTAAATGGTGCGGACTAAATTTCAAGGACGAAGATGTAATAGAACTCGACCATGTCATTCCCAAATCACAAGGCGGAAAGGATGAATACAAAAATTGGCAACTATTACATCGTCATTGCCACGATGAAAAAACCAGAAACGATGGAAGGGGGAAGCCTCACTTCCAACCCATGAAACTACCTCCAGATTGGAGATGGGAAAACGATATGCTGGTGACGTGCTCATGACAGTAGCCGTTTTATTGAGGAGCGGGATGACGCTAAAGTGTCACGTCCCGTTCTGAAGAGCAGTAGAGGAGGTGACTCCTTTACTGACTTTAATCTATATAGCCATTCTTGAATTAGTGAGATACATAAAGCTCTACTTTGGGGAACGGGGAATAGGGAACAGGGAACAGGGAACAGGGAACAGCGAAGTGTATCTCATTAATCTGAGAAACGCTATACGTTCTCGTTCATTATTCAAAAGGAGATTAATCGAATGGTTATCAAGATACATGATTTAGAGAACCAGCAATATCAAGCACAAGCAAATTGCGAAGAACAATCTAGCAAGTCTACAAAGAAGATCAAGGAGCCCAAGCTCGAAGCACTAGAACTAGAATTTTTAGATAAAGTAGCAGGTGGATTAGAGGAAGATGGATCGTCTATAGAGGCAAGATCTATTAACTAATTTTGGGTACCCCCTTACTTTAATAACAGGGCTAGCCTTGAGCCTTACTTATGGCATTTCAAGCTGGTTCAGGAATTCGTCAAGCTCATTACTGCTCTTGGGTATAACCAGCTCTTCTGTAGGAACATTATTCACGAAATCTGCAAATGCTTGGATCATTACGGTTGGAAATTGTGTTTTATATGAAGCCTGGGCACTAATTCTGTTTTTCCCCTTCAGGCTCACATCAACCCGATGGGTAACATCTGCATCGGCCACAGGTTCAGGTACTATGAAATCAATCCCATGTTTTCTTGCATATTGTGCGAACAGCTCAGCCCGGCTCTGAGACACAGCAAAATATACGGTTTTCCCCTGAGATACTTCCGTAGCAATGTCACCCACAGAAATATGATCCATATGACCTGTAATGCCATCTTTCCCAAAGGTAATAACTGCAATGGGCTCAAGTTCATCCATAATGCTTGTCAACTTATCACGGATCTCAGAGTAATAGCGGTCAACTTTACCATCGGGGTAGCGCAGAAAAACAGGAACTGATAACCCAAGAGCATTGGTGGCCTTGAGCGCCTCAGTTTCACGGCTCTTGGCCAAAGCTTGTCCAGTTAACTTAGCTCCTGAGTAATCGCTTCCAGCGTCACCTGAAGTTACGTACACTGGGGTAACTGTTAATCCACAGTAAGCCAATTTTGATAAAGTTCCTGATACCCATGTTTCATCATCTGGGTGCGCAAACACCGCTAATACATTATTGTCTTTTTTACTGTTCACTAGAAGAATCTCCCGGATACGAAACTTTGCCCAGCTTAATAACTTATATTACTGCATATTGATTGATTCCCCACGGGTTATTAGGTTCTCGCTGGGGTTTTTCCAGTTTCTTGGTAGCAATGTTTCTCCTTGAAGAGTGAGGATAATAGCGACCCTTTCTTCTTTAGCCTTCTTTATTTATAACGTAATTAGTTATGCGATCGTACCATAGCTATTGCTGCTACACTTCTCTTTAGAACATTCAGTAAAAAAGGTATGGCAAACGAAGAACATCTTGCCAAACTCAGAGAAGGAGTAGAAGTTTGGAATCTGTGGCGAAAGGAAAATCCTGATATAGAACCCGATCTCTCCGAAGCCAACCTTGTTGGTGCCAACCTCGAAGCTGCTAACCTTTGGAACACCAAAATCTCTGGTGCTAACCTAAGTAGCGCCAACCTCTATAGTACCAACCTCTATAGTGCCAACCTGGTTCGTGCCAACCTGGTTCGTGCCAACCTGGTTCGTGCCAAACTCGTTAATACCAACCTGGTTCGTGCCAACCTCTATAGTGCTAATCTCGAAAGTGCCTACCTCTATAGTGCTAACCTCTATAGTGCTAACCTCGAAAATGCCAATCTTTATAGTGCCAATCTTTATAGTGCCAATCTTTATAGTGCCAATCTCGAAAGTGCCTACCTCTATAGTGCTTACCTGGTTCTTGCTAAACTCGCTGATGCCCACCTCGTTCGTACCAATCTCGTTCGTGCTTACCTGGTTCGTGCTAACCTCATTTGTGCCAAACTCGAAGGTGCTAACCTCGAAAGTGCTAACCTCATTTGTGCCAAACTCGAAAGTGCTAACCTAGTTCGTGCCAACCTCGTTGATGCTAACCTCGAAAGTGCCAATCTTTATAGTGCCAATCTCGAAAGTGCCAACCTCGTTGATGCCAAACTCGAAAGTGCTAACCTCGAAAGTGCCAACCTCGAAAGTGCCAACCTCGTTCGTGCCAAACTCAAAAGTGCTAACCTAGTTCGTGCCAACCTCGAAAATGCCAAACTCGTTGATGCTAACCTCGAAAGTGCCAACCTCTATAGTGCCAACCTCTATAGTGCCAACCTCGTTGATGCCAATCTAGTTCGTGCCAAACTCGAAAGTGCTAACCTTGAAAATGCCAACCTCTATAGTGCCAACCTCGAAAGTGCCAACCTCAAAAGTGTCAACCTCGAAAGGATTCAAACATTAGCAACTAATTTTGAAGGTACAAACCTAACTGGGGCTTGTATCGAAGATTGGAATATTAACAGCCAAACCAGTCTACAAAATGTGCAGTGCGACTATATATATTTGAAAGTAGAGAATTATTCTGAAGAAGAAAAAAAGTGGATATTTGCTGATCGCGTTCCCCAAGATCCAGATAAAATTTTTGCTCCAAGAGAGTTTACCAAACTATTTCAAAAAGTCTTAGAAACCGTTGATCTTATTTTTTATGAAGGTATTGAATGGGCTGCTTTTCTAGAATCATTTCAACAATTACAAGCTGAAATTAAGAATAAAGAATTATCAATTAAAGCTATAGAAAAGAAAAGTGGTAGTGCTTTTGTTGTTTCTATTGAAGTGCCAGGGTCTGCTAATAAAGCGGAAATAAAAAAATATTTAGAAAGAGAATACGAAGCAAAACTAGAAGTTATCGAAGCAAAATATCAAAAGCAATTACAGGCTAAAGAAGAAATAATTCAAGTTAAAAATGAAGAACTAATTCAAGCTTATCGAGAAAAAGGAACGGATTTGTTGGAAATGGCTATAATAATGTCAAATCTTCAAAAAAACATATATATTAGCAACAATCCTAATATGTCAACTGGAGATACTTATAATCAAAATGGCAAAATTGGCATCGGTCATAATGAAGGTAATATTTACGATGATTCTGAAGTTGCAGAAATTAGTAACGAAGCAGCTCAACAAGATTCAACTCAAAATACAGTCAATATAAAACAATGACTGCACAAGAATTTCAAACAACCACCACTAGTGCTAATAATTCCGGTATTGCTGATAAATGTATGAATTAATATTACAATCTTGGCAAAATTGCATAAAAAGTAGACTGCATCAATAAGTAAAGAATAGTGATAGTTAATTATCAATATCTCAAGCTTATTTCGCGATGAATCAGATCTTAAATAGTCAAGCTAATGCTCAAGCTCCTTGGGGTGGAGTCAAAAATATTACCCGTGTTGCCAGAGATAAGGGGATTCCACCATCAGTAGAAAAATGGATGATCAAGCTCAACAAATTCTTGCGAGGTTGCCCTCCTTTTTTGCTCAGTGATGTGGGTAGAGCGATCGCGCCCCCTATAACAGGAGGTTTAGATAAGTTACCGGCAAATACCAAGAAAACAGTAGCTATTGTAGGTTCTGGATTAGCAGGAATGATTACTGCCCTAGAATTGGCCAAATTAGGTTATATAGTCCATATTTACGAATCCAAGGACTACCTAGGAGGAAAATTGGGAGCAAAAGCCAGTAATACTTCTCCTTCAGGTTTTTGGGAACATGGTTTGCATCACTTTTTTGTAAATGTTTACGATTATCTGATGCAGAAAATTGAGGAGATTGATGCATATAAATACATGATTCCTGTTAATGAAGTTTTACTAGAATTTGAGGATTATGAAACAGAAATACTTAAAGCAGAACCCAATGCTCAATTATTGAATATGTTGGGCATTGTATTGCGTTCTCCTAACGTGACCATACTGGATGCTTTGAAAAGTTTTCCAGGAATGATACCACTTTTCTTCTATAACCATGAAAAGGTCATAGCAAAATTCGATGACATTACTATGGTTGAGTACTCTAAAAATAAAATCGCTAAGTCTTTCTTTGATACTTTTATTAATACAGTCCTTACAGTTAGCCTAAATCGTCCTGAAAATATCAGTGCTGCTCAAGCATTACATTTTATGTGGGCTTTCTTTATTCGTTATCCTGATGCGATGAATCGAGTTGTTCCCACAGATAATCACTATCGCTCGATTATGTTGCCTTTCCGTAATCATTTAGAAAAGCTTGGGGTGACAATTCATCTGGAACATCAAGTTAGCAAACTAGAACTAGAAGATTACACAGTCAAAGCTATTCAATTTACCAATGGAGAAAGAGCAGACTTAGATTATTTAGTGTTAGCGACAGATATTCGCGGTGCTCAAAAAATTCTCGCCGATACCCAAGCGGCAGACTCACAATCTAATCGAAGTTTAGATGCGGTCAGGCAAAGATTAGGCAAAATGAAAACATCTCCTCCCGATGTCGTTGCGAGAGCCTATCTTCTAGAGAAACCCAATAATCCAGAACGACCAGATGTGATCGAAACTCCCCAAAATCAACCTGTAGATCTCATTTTTCAGGCTCATAAAACAGAAAAAAGTGATGCCGATTGGGTTAAAGCGGCTCCAGTAGGAGAAGATCGCTGGGTAGTTGAAGTTCATGGTTACGATCTTGGTCCAGCTTTAGCCAAAAAATATCCTGATAAAGCAGAGCAGTTAAAAGATTGTTCCAATGAAGAACTTTGGGAATTGATGCAAAATGTTTCTGATGAACAAATCTGGGATGTTCTTAAGGAGGAATTACGAGATATTAAGGGTTTAGAAAATCTTGCCGAGGCACCTGTTTTTCCCAATGGTGGATTACAAGTTCGTCGCTATTTTAATTTTACAGGATTTCAAGTCGGACAAGGCGATCGCCCTGCGCCATTTTTTGCCGAAGAATATATTCCTAACCTCTTCTTCGCTGGGGATTGGGTAGCCCTTCAAGGTAAAGATGGTTTTGAGAGACAACCAGGTGAAGTTTACCCTGGAGGTAATTTAATGGGTCATGCCGCCTCTGCTGCGGGCATAGCCGCAGGATTAGTAGCCGCTAAAGATAACGTAGTTGGCCCCTATGTTTCAGTAATTTAACTCTTTTTTGTATTGCAAAACTTATATAAGCCAATGAATAACAACAAAATATTAGGTTTATTGCCGAAAGCTATTATTTCTTTTAACAGACAAGAATATCTGCGATCGCCTTTACAACTAACGGTCAGAAAAGGCAGAACCAAAGAAGAAGCAACTTTACCGACCGAATTAGAAGGTGCAGTCTTTATTGTTAATGCAACGGGTTCTGTATCTTCAACCCAAGTTTCTATTAGCAATAACCAAGAAGATATTGTCTTACCCACTGATGATGGTTGGACTTCGATTCTTAATGGGGATGGACAAATTCAACGTCTGTCATTTAAAAATGGTCAAGCAGAATGGTCAACTGCATTTGTTAAAACACCTTCATTTTATGCAGATCGTTTAGTTCATCAAGGTAAAGATTCTCAAAATAGACCGTTTCCCAAATTAATGCGATTTTGGGATTTTAGTATTGCCAGAATTTCTATCATGTTAGGCAATTGCAATCAAGAAAATACAGCTTTTCTGCCGATGAAATTCCCAGGTCAAGAGAAAGAGCGATTACTATCTACATGGGATATTGGTCGTCCCTATGAAATCGATCCTCAAACCCTGCAAAGCATTGCTCCAGTAGGTAAAAATAAGGATTGGTTAGATATGGTCAAATTGCCAGTAGCTCGGGTATTTCGACCCATTAGCACTTCGGCTCATCCGACTTTCGATCCTAAAACAGGAGAACTGTTTACCGTTAATGTCACAAAATCTTTAGACTCTTTATTGCTTATTTCGAGTCTCTTTCCCTATCAGGCAAAAAGGTTTTTGCTGAAGTTATTACCCCAAAGTTTGTTGCGTATTATATTAAGCTTTATAATTCAAGTCTTGACTAAAATTGTCGTTTTTCTCACTGACTTATTCACAGATTTCTTAGAGCTTTTTAATCTTGGTGGAGATGATGAATTATATTTAATGCGTTGGCAAGGAGAGGATCAAGTCGATAAATGGAAAGTAGTTTTACCCAATGGTCGTAATGTCAAGATTCGCCAAACCACCCACCAAATGGCAGTTACGGAAAATCATGTCATCGTAGTAGATACGGCCTTTAAAGTCACTATTGCTAATTTTATTCCTAGTATTGATGATTACATTCCCGATCCCAAAGACCAATTCAAATGGCTAGAAGATCTAGAAGAAACCATAGAAGAAGCGGTAGAAGAAAAAATCAATACTAGACTGAAATTTCTTCGTGAATATTTTAATTATCCACAATTACCCGATAGTCGAATTTACCTCATAGATCGCCGACAATTTCAAGATGTTCCATCAGGCGGGACTATTACTGCCAAACAGATTAATCTTGCGAGGGAATTTACTCATTTCGTTGCTGATTATCAGGAAGAACCACCAAATCATGTTAGTTTACATGTCGCACATAATTGTGCCACTGATCCAGCAGAATTTCTTCACGAAACAGATACTTCTGTGTTTGCTCAAGATAAGAATAATCCTGAAGATCCCGAAAATATCTATCTAAGGAATGTAGTTGGTGCTGGAGTTGCACCAATGGATGTCAATCGTCCTGCCTATTATCTGATTGACGGGGAAAAAGGAAAAATTGTGACTCAAGAACTTTTAGACATCGATCTATGTCTTAAACATACTTGGTCCTTAGGATTTTATGCTTATCGCGATAATTATCCGACACAAAAGCATGAAGATATCTATTGGGGTGGTTTCGGAGGATGGCATAATATGCTACCGAATATAGTTTTTGAAATGTACAAAAATTATAAATATCGCGATCCCAAAGTATCTCATCAACTCATTAAAGACAGAACAGAAAAAGGCGTACCTACTAGTATTAACCGATTACATATTGATCGTCAGGCAGCATCGGGAAAAGTGCTAAATATCGTTGACCATTATAATTTTGAGCCAGGCTATTTTGCCAGTTCTCATCAATTTGTACCGAAAGCTAATACTCAAGGAGCAACAGATGGTTATATCGTTTGTACAGTGGTACATTCTGATAATTTATTAGCTCAAAATGGTAATTCTTCTGACCCAAAATGGTCTGATAATAGCGAAATTTGGATTTTTGATGCGCAAAATCTTGAGCAAGGACCAATTTATACTTTGAGTCATCCCTCATTAAATCTGGGATTGACTTTGCATACTACTTGGATGCAAAATCCTGTTACTGTAGACTCGCGAGATTATAATATTGAACAAGATTTTAGTGAGTTACTAGAGCATAATCTTCAAGGGATACCTGAAAAATTCAGACAACCTATGCAAGATTTAATGACTCAAGTTTATCAAGAATTTAACCGCGATCGGCGTTAATTCGCAACCTAACTAAGATAACTATGATCATCCGCAAATATTTTGGGCTCGCAATATTATCTATTCTGGGCAACGTTTCTCTAACTAATGTTGCTCAAGGGCAAATTGTTCCCGATCAAACCCTGCCTAATAATTCTTTAGTTAATGTTCAAGGACAGGTATTTACCATCGAAGGGGGGACTGTTGTCGGAGAAAATCTTTTTCATAGTTTTGAAGAGTTTTCTCTTGGCACAGGAGATAGTGGAATTTTCAATAATTCACCTAATATTAAAAATATTCTGAGTCGCGTTACCGGTAGCTCGCTCTCTGAAATCGATGGCTTAATCAAAGCAAATGGGGTAGCTAATTTATTTTTAATTAATCCCAATGGAATTGTTTTTGGGCCTAACGCAAGACTTAATTTAGGTGGCTCATTATTGGCTACTACTGCTAGCGAAATTTTATTTACGGATGGCAATAGTTTTCGGGCAGATAATCCGAATAATCCGCCCTTATTAACTATAAATCGACCTCTTGGGTTGATCTTTGGAGAGCGATCGGCAACTCCGATTAATCTTATCAATAATTCTTCTGAAAATATTCAAGTACAGCCTGACAAGACTTTAGCCTTAATAGGAGGCAATCTAACATTAGATGGCACAGTTTTATCTGCCCCTTCAGGCAAAATCGAATTAGGGAGTGTTGGGAATAATAACTTTGTCGGTTTGGACTATAGCAATCAACAATGGCAATTCACTTATGAAAAAGTTACCAAATTTCAAGACATTCAATTAAATAATTTATCGCGTATTGATACTAGTGGCATAGGAGGAGGTAGTATCAATTTACAAGGCAGAAATATTCAAATTCTAAGTGGTTCAGGAGTTATTTCCGATACTTTTGGTTCAATTGATGGACAACAAATTACAGTAAATGCTTCAGAATTATTAGAAATTAGAGGGAGTGATCCGACCCTACAAAATCAAGATCCATTTGTGGCAGGTTTTGGAGTTTTTGTCCCTTTATCAAGTCGTATCACTAGTAATACTTTTGGACAAGGTACGGGTAGTGATATTGTAATCAATGCTAAAAATTTGTTGCTCCTTGATGGTGGAGAAATTGAGTTACAGACGATTGAAAATGTTGAGCAACTAAACTTAAATAGTGGAAAAGGTGGTAATCTCAAGATTCAATCTGAATCAATATCCCTTAAGGGAGTTAGACCTTTAATTGATTTTAATAGAGCTCAAGTTGAACAAGCATTAGATTTTTTAAACATACCTATAACTGTCGATCGGGCGATAGAACTTAATTTAGGTAGTACTATTTCTACTGCTTCAATTAGTAATGCTGCTAGTGGAAATATTGATATATTTACCAAAGAATTGAATATTGAAGATGGCAGCGTAATTTCTAGTTCTCCTTTTAGAAGCGGTAGAGGGGGTGATATTAGTATTCAAGCAACAAATTTGTTAAATATCACTGGCACTACCCCACGTAGCAATAGCCAGAGTAGTATAGTTGCTAGCAATGCTTTTCAAGTAGGAGATGGTGGGAATATTAAAATTACAACTGAGCGTTTAACTCTACAAAATGGAGGTCAAATATCTGCTGATACTTCTAATCAAGGTACAGCAGGAGATGTGGAAATTGAAGCTTCAATTGTAGAAATAGTGGGAACCGGAAAAAACGCTCTATTATTTAGTGAATTAGATGCAGAAACTACAGGAAATGGTAAGGCAGGAAACATTATACTTAATGCTCAGACATTAAAAATATTCGATCAGGGACGGATTAATGTTCGGGGAACGAGCTCTGGTATTCCAGGTAATTTAGATATTACAGCGAACTCAATTGAATTAAATAATCAAGGACTTATTACTGCTACAACACGCTCAAAACAAGGTGGCAATATTAATATTGATGTGGCTGAAAATCTGATCCTCAGAAATAATAGTCAAATTTCAGCTGAAGCCAGTGGAATTGCTAATGGAGGAAACCTCAACATAGCAGCAGATTTTGTGATCGCTCTTCCTTCAGAAAATAGTGATATCTTAGCCAATGCTTTCCAAGGAAATGGGGGCAATATTCTAATCACTACAGAAGGAATTGTGGGACTAGAAGTAACGGAAAGTTCATTAAATGATACTCTTAGTGAAATTAATGCTAGTTCTGAATTTGGACA
>JAAUYH010076733.1_pt1 | contig 12246 bp, 9 predicted proteins | sample 7278061 | NCBI WGS metagenome assembly JAAUYH01 (sample SAMN14350203, study PRJNA611818) | marine sediment metagenome | isolation source: surface marine sediment (0.6m) | place: French Polynesia: Moorea | collected 2018-08
AAGGGTTTATGCATCAATAACTATCGCTTGTTGTATAGAGGAACTCCACGTTCCATTGCAATACAGCTCTGTCGAAAGTGTCCTATTTTATTGTCGCGGAGCGTACAGGTAATGCAGTATGTGGGCAAGTACGAGGCATTGCAACTGCTAAACATTGCTGATGATGTGCACGACCTCTGAATCGAAAAAATGGACAATTTGTGCTGTTTTTGTAACAACTGTTTGAAATAAAGGCACTTTGAACTTATGAAATGGTGGTGTCATGTGTGCGAATATGGATGACAACTCTGGCTTGAGCGCGGACACGAATATTCGATCATGAACTTTGTAGTCTGATGGAAACAAAGGAGAAATGCTCACTATAAGCAGTTTATTCTGTGAAGAGGATGTCACGATCGTCACTGCTCCGACTAGTGACAGAACGAAGACGATGGAGAAGTCAATTGTGTGTGCCGAACCTGGGCGGAGTGTACGAGAAGGAAAGTTGTTTGTGCAGACTTGTGACGGTCCAGTAACACCCTTGAATCCTCAGACAGCACGTTCTACTGAATTTTTCTTGGATAGCGCGAAATGCCACCCTGGAAAATCACATATTTACTCATCGTATGACGATGATTCGGTACGACTACTGATAGGGGTTATAAAGGGCGAAGGGTACAGGGAGAAAAGTAAGATGAGAAAGAATACATACGAATTTTATGACGAAGTGGCAAAACGTGCAATCAGGGAATTTGATATTGAGTGCAGTGGTAATGGATGGCGACAGAAGTACAGCAGATTACGTAAGAACTACGAGCAGTGAAAGAGAGAAATGAACAAGAGTGGGAGGGATGAAGATGATCACGAATTGAACAAACCAGAATTTTATGCTGAAATCGATGAATTAGAAAGAAACGCCGCGAGTAATACTCCGCCTGGGGTAATTTGTAGTGAGATGGAGCAGGATGAAAATGGGATATAAGGTAGACCTGTAACTAGCACCAGAAAGAGGGAACGTAACGAGGACAAGAAGAAATTAGAAGAATTAGAAGAACAACAGGCGTCAAGACATTAAGATTTGATGAACGAACTGAAAAGAAGCAATGGTACAAAAGAGAGATTAGAAGATTTGCTAGCTAGGTTCATAGACTCAATGGATATAAATAAATAACGATGTAATGGAATTATCAGGCAAGGCAAAAGCCATTGAAGGAAGCTCGTTTGTAATTGTATTAGCATTCGGAGTCTACTGTACATTGCAGTTTTTTGATTTTTTTGTGTAATATTTGAAGATTAGTGTCGGACTGGCGGCTCATCGTTGATCAAACGTTTGACTCAATTGTGATAGCCCTGGAAACCAAGAAAGAAAATTGATGGATTTGTAAAGTGGACTGGAGGAAAATCGTACAGTGACATTGTTGGGAGGATGTAGATCGGAGGTACTTCAATGACAACGATCATTCGGTCAGTTTCGTATGCTATACGCGATTACGATAGAAATTCCATCGCATTACCAAAGACTGAAACGGAAGTCGGAAAATAATGAAAGGTTTCAAGTACATAACTCTTCTTCCGTATTGTGTGAGATCAATTGATGGTAGCGACGTGAATTGCACTGCATGCCCTTCTGATCGATTTCTAGATTACAAATGCTTTCGGAATTTCAGTAACCTTGTAATTTTTACTGCTCGTGATTCGAAGAGGAAGTTCATGTATGCAGATGTTGGTGCACCTGGGGTGCTAGGTGATGCTACTTCTATTCAGAATTTTTTGTTGAAAAGACAATAGAGAATGTTGGATGGTTGGGCAATGAGATTCTTTTGCTGTTAATAGGCAGTTTTGAAGTTCGGCCATATCGTATTGGAGATTGTGCATTTCCGCCATTCCCATGTTTGATGAAAACTGTTTCATCGAAACAAATGAAAAGCGACCAGAATTTAAAAATTGGAATCGCATTGCAACGAAAACAAGAAATACAATTTTATTTGAGTAGAGAGTATTCAAAAGATTATTTTTCCTGCTCAAAACAGGCAATAGCCGTTAAATAGTAGGATATTGCTTCGAGATCTATTAGAATAATATGAGGTTTTTATACTTTATGTCTTAAAAGTTAGTGTAATGGAGAAAATTACCGCAAAACATTGCTGTTAGTATAGGTTTTTCATGTGCAATATTGAATTAAAGCTCAAATACTAGTGAGAAATTTATTTGGGTTCTTATTTTAGACACTTGATTGTAGGGATCGATGTACGATGGTTCAGTATACATTAGTTGTAACTTGTCAAAGATTTTGTACAAAAAATAAAGGTTTCAGAGGCATTACTATTTGGTAATTCTGTCCATTCACAAAAAGCCAAAAATGGTCAGATTGTTTTAGAAGATTTACACAATTTTTTTAAAATAAATAAAATTGAGTACTGAAGACCTGTCCTGAAATAAAGTGTTGTAGTGTGTATTAGGAATACACGACGGAAGTAGAAATTGTAATATTGACGTATGCATAGAGCAGAATAATACATATTCATGTAGGAAGAACTAAGAGAAATAGATTATATACTAGTCGTTCTATTTTGAGTGTTAATAATATAACTGCAATATGAATTGTGTGCTAATTTGAAAATTAAATTTGTTGCTCAGATTGATAGTATTTTTAATGAGAAATACTTAAATCTGACTATAAAGGTCAAACGTAAGAAGTGAAAGCTTCATGGATTAAAGCATTGATTTCCGATTCCGACTACGTAGTTATGGAGCTTTAGTATGGATGTATTTTGACGTCGTTTTTTAGCGGCATCTGTATTGACCGAAGAAAATCCAATTCTTGCGATAATTTGTCACAATTGAATTTTTGGTATATGCCATTTCCTTTAAATTAGCGGAACATTTAACTTAACCAGTTGATCCATACGTGTTTAGAAAATTGAATGTTTTTTCATGGGCAAGCTCAGTTCAAATTAAAGATTTGAAAAAAAGGTTGATATAAATCGGATTTGATCATAAAGATGTTATTTCTGAAAATTGGGTATTTTAATTATCCAAAATAGTGGAATTCTAGGCTAAACTACGTTTACGTTCAAACAAAAGCAGAATATGTACTAATATGTGTAAAAGCAATAGTACATGCGAAAAAAAATTTTTCTCTATCAGAAAACGGGTGCAAAAATAGTACATTTACAAATCCATTACTTAGATTTGTCTACATTCCTAACGATATTTTAAATTGAGCTGAACTTGAGTGAGCTAGTCAGGATGGGCAATCCCTCCATTTATATCCATTCTAGTTTGCTTGTAATTGTCATTTTTATGCTTCTAAGTTTTTTGAGATTCATAAGTAGCAGAGCTGTTGATTGATAACACTCATTCAATACTTCTTGTAAATTATCTGTGTTTCAATATTTATTTAAAATGAAGTACAGTATTGTACATTACTTGTAAGAATGTATTGGGATTAGAGTTTTAGTTATGAATTATTTAGAGAAAAAATAGATACATCAATGGTAAAGTTAGACAGGTTGGATTATGGAGAAGAACAAAATTATGAATTTCCATAACGCAATATATTTGTGATATTCATAGCACATTCACAGACAATATGAACTTCCTTTTAGGCGGTATTTAAATAAAAGCAACAAATTGGAACGGTACTTCTAAACTTGATGATTTAGTATAAAAAAGTGACCTTACTTTCGTTTGTAGTACGATAGTCTTCTGTACTATAACGGAGAGCATAGGGTCTTAGAAATACTATTGCAGCTGTCGTTTCTTAGCAATTAGAATAAATAATATATTTAAAATTGATTTTATTAAGGAAGAAAGTCTGTATACTTTGGAAGAAAGGCAGGTTAGAAGTCATGGGAATTGACTGAAGCCATTCACCAATCTATAAATTGTACTGAAATATTTGAAGTCGGAAATCCTGAAAAGCACGAAGAATTGTCTTTTGGGTTGAAAAATATCTACCGTTGATGTTGACCAAGTAATGTTTAGTCTATTGGCACTTAAGCTGATAAATGAATTTTGCGTTGCAATTTTAGGAAAGTGTAAAATGTAGAATATACAAAATTATTTTGTTGCAATCTTGAAATCTTTTCGTTTACGATATGTATTGCAGTATATTAACTCTATTTCAAGGCAATCGAACGTATTCTCATGTTGGTGGAAATTTGAGTTTTCTTCTTGCTCGGTCTTTGATGCTTGAACAATAGATCGTTCAAGAGTTTGTAATTAAGCATTCGAAATATTAGAGGTGCATTTCTCAAGATGGTACAAATGTGTTATTAAGAAATATGTGCCATACGATAGCGATGCGTGTCTCGCTCATTAGGAGAGTGTGTAACATTCTATTCTGGATTCAGATAACTGCAAATTATCGACTGATGAGCAAACGCTTGCTGTTGGCATTGTACTACTCGCATTATCAGAGAATTTGAAACAACTTCATGAACATACGCCAAACAATACCAAATTCGTACACATAAAGAAGCATCGCCAAGAGCGGTTGTTATCGTAAGCAGAATTAAGCGTACCTATAATATCGCTACGAAAGCAAAAAAGGAGGGACGCAGTGAGGAAGTGGTCTAGGAACCAATTCGATCCATTGTTCTGCATTATAAAAGCAGGAATCTGGTTAATTCGTTTGAAATGTTCGGGGTAAATGGCAAAATTAGGCTACAACTGTGTGAAATGATCAAGAACTCTCTACATTTTTTGTTCAGAAGAGTTCAAATTGAATAATGAGTAACAGTATAATAGTGTTCGTGCTTTGAATTACGAAAGATATGAGAAAGCGAGGAAGAAATGAACTCGTGTAAGATGTGTCCAATACTCTGTATAATTGATGTAAATTCTGTGAAAGTTTATTGATAACAATTATTGCAATGCGCACCAGCTTTTTGCACATCATAAAATCGGTCTCGTTGAATATAGGGTTGGAACGGATGGAGATGTAGCGAATAAGGGAAATTAAGCGTAGGAGAAATAGGAACAAGGGGAAATGGGGACGAGGGGGAATTGGAGAAAAAGGGATAGAAAATATTCCCTACCGACTACAGAAGACTATTAGTCAGGGGCACGAGCAAGAGACCAACAGAATCTTTCGAATCCCACTCACGTACGCCTAGAACCTATCAATGCGCTAACGAGGACATTCGGATCTTACACTTGTTCATGTCCTACGGCACTACTTGTACACCTCTTCTGAGTTTTGTATATATATAGGCGCTCCGTCTCACAGTACAAATGCTACATTCCCCAAATCTTGCATTGCAAATAGACACTCGCAGAACAGTTTTTTAAGACGAGAGGTCGTTAGAAGTCTCGAAAGGGCCCAATACTTAGCGGCACTGCTCGGTCCTTGCTACAAGTTTCATGGAAGGAACTGCAGTTTTAGGGCTGGAGAAAATTATCTGTGGCACGAAACGTACGTCACGCTTCTGATCTACTAAAGGCAGTGCATCTTCATTCCACAGCTATCACTGCTCTCCGCGCGAGCATTTGTCGTGGAGATATGGTCAGCTGAAGCGTGATAGCCAAGCCACGGACTCTCGGTGTGGAGAAGAACACCTTAATTACCGGTGCAATAACAATAAAACACATAATAATCTCATTTCCTTCCTGCCGCGAATCGTGTTGAAAAATTCCATATTTCGGTTCGTCCCGGCAGGCTATAAAACCCAACCCGACCAACCCAACCTCCCTATTTATTTCTTCTTCCGGCGCCAGCCGGCCTCGACGCTCAGTTGCAGATGAAGAAGAAGGCTTGTGTATTCTTCCGATTGCTTTTCGTATAAGCCTTGTCGATAGTACGCAGTTATGGCTGTATTGATCGTTTGTAGGACATTGCTCCGAGATCTTTCCAGCCTCTGCATGGGAGAGCATAATTGAAGTACTGACGCAAGGATCGGGCTTTGTTCTTCATCTGGGGCTGAGCGTCGTGGCTGGCGAACAGCCCACTGAGCAGTGGACCTGCTTTGATGTTTATGACATGCATTGTGTGACTTTTATAATTACTACTTGCGGGCAATGAAAAAAGAACGAATATAAAACAACTGAAAGGACTTCGTAATGAACATGAAGCATAAACAATTGTTTGCCCTCCGGAAGCAATGCATAACTGTAACCTAATGATCGTACTAGAGCTCGCTTGTCGCCTAATCGATATTTGTGATTCTTTTTTTCAGATTGCGATTCAAGTTACTCTTATTTTCAATTTTTACCAATCCCTCTTCTCCTGCGAGCAAGCTGTTCTATATTGAACTTGTACTAGTACTCTCCATAATTAGTAACAAATGCCGTATTCGTCTCATATCACCCAGAGATCATAGAAGAGGAACTAATGATCTAATGTTCCGTAATAACACATGTATTTTCTGTTTGACTTTTCATAGAATAAAGCAGCTTTTGTCTTAAAATTGCTATTATAATAAAAAAAGCAAATCCGTCTTGTTTATTTAGCAAGCAAGAGCAGAGTTCAAGTCGCTAAATAGCACTAGAAATAGATAACCAGAACGAAATCGTGCTTCAAACATTTGATTGTTTGTACCAAATAATTCGTTTTAAAACCTCTGCTTACAGTCAATCAAAAATCGTGTTAATTTTGAATTTTCTGTAATTTAAAAGAATCTTCACCCTATTCCCATATTCACTAGACAATTCCCGTCATCTGCCTTTAATTACCGACTGCATTCTTATTTGCTTACCTCACAGTCTATGGTACTTCTTCTTTACTTATGAGAATGCCCTGTATTCAATACGTTTCAAGTTCCGAATTCACGCCGAATGGTAACGAGCATTTACCACAGAAATAACAGCTTATTGACCATCTATCGACCTGTTGTACTTACACAAACTCTTCATACTCATCTTCATGGATGGATACGGCAAATTGGACTGCAGGAAATGGTCGAAGTGGAACATGTCGTAGAGAAGAAAATTGTGTCGGTCATTCATCGCTACGTAGGAGCACTACTGCAACTATTATTTCTTCCACTCGACAGAAATGTATTCCAAGAGACTAGGTGCAAGGCAATGAAATTGAACATGAATTCTGCAATAAACTAAGACAACTAGAACACCTCTGAACTATTTCGAACTGAAAAAGTACTTTTACAGTCAATATTTTTCAATTATCTGACCGTTTCTATAGAAAAGGTCATTGGTTCCACAAGTGCACGAAACCGACTAGGAATGGAGTCCAAATTTTTCTCATACGACACTTAGAACACTTAGGATGAAGTCAAAATATGTTTTCAACACTCTGGGAAATTAATGTTATGAATGATAATCGCAGTAAAAATTTTTTGCTTGAATGTATTTACTTACATTTTTGATATTCCAACTGGTCGAAAATAGATTTACCATTAAAAACAAAAAATTAGCATGTACCGAAATTGAATACTTTTTGGCTTTGTTCTCGCAGTATCTGGATTTGTTACTATTGAGATTCGAAGGGATGATGACACATTTTTTCACTTTTTATTAAGTTCTTTCATGCCGCGCTTAAGATTTTGAACCGTGCCTTGTTCGTTTTTTTGTAATGGAATATTGAGAAAACTGCACCAAACGCATCATCGCTTGTGAAATATTAACACCAAGGTGTTGTATGTACTTTAATCTGAGTCCAATGCGCTATGCAGATATTTTCGACAAACTGAGTAATTCCCGATAGTCTGAGATGCAGCTCAAACAAATTATCAAGAAGTACCAAACTCTTAGATGGCTGATAACAGACTCTGGCCTATTAGTATGTTAATTATCTAGCAAAATATCGTAGATGTCGGAATTAATGATACAGAAAAATCCATGAGACATGGTTGATGGAGGCAAAATATATAAAGATTTTCGACTACTGATACCTTGCATGCTGGCAAAATTCAATGTAACCAGACAAATTAATAGTCTGAGTGGAAACGATATTTTATTCGTTATAATTCATGATTCCGAATAGGACTCTTTAGTGTACATGAAATATGCACGAATAAAAATTTCAAACCACAAATAAACAATATGTTCAATTTATAGTGCTAATAAATAGTACTATCCTACGTTATTCTCGAGATATGTTATTAACAAGCAGAGCCTTACCAAATTATTACCTTTCAAGCAAAAAGGCAATGAAATCAGATCAAAGGATGACTCGTTTCTTCCGCCGCAATTACAATTACGTTTAAAAAAATTTACGAAGTCGATTGATTTTCAATTACATTAGGTTGATATGAATACGGAAAAGTATTCAGATTTTACCTTTACTACAATTCATTTACGCACAACTGGATTTTCAGGTACGTTTCTGTAACATCTTTACTCAGATTCTGCACCTGCATTATGGTAATATCTTATTTGCAATACCCTTCATATGATTTCTCCCTGATATTTATTGGTTACAATTTTTACCGATCGTACTCTGGTTTACATACTATATCACAAACTAATATACATTCCAAATTATTAATCCATTCCGAAACATTTATACATACATCCAATATAGTACTGTAGCATAACAATTCTAAACGAATCCTAATCCACTACTACATGCAACGAATATTTTCATATACAGCAAATGTTAAATCTTATCCAATTGAGAATAAGGAAAAAGTATAGGCGAACGAAACAAACATAGAAATAGAAACAACAAATTCGCTCTTCACCCGAACTGAATTTAACGGTAGTAGCACTACTATAATAATTCAACATTACAGTATCCTATGAACTCCATGGCTGAATTATCCCTCAACTTTAAATTCTTTCCTGTGTGAGTAAGTTCTTAGATTATATATCTCACGTAGATCTAATTATGAAACAAAGCCTAGGAAAAAATTGTTCTCAAAAAATTTTCAGACTTATAAAAAATTCTATCTGTCTTTTTAGTACTTTAATAATTTTTTACACTACACTGTTTACAATACGACAATACGTACTGCTTGGTTTTTTTCTCTTACATAAAATTGAATTATCTTGCGATATACTGCATTTGGTAACTCTTAATGTTTAATAAGTCTCCACATATCCACGAGCAAGACATTTAATTATTTTTGTCTCATCATCCAAAGATACATAGAAATGAGAACAATACGATGATACTTTTTCTACTACTAAAAAATTGTTTTCACAGAATAAACTGTACTGCTTCACAATTTTAGCTATTGCTATAACTATACTTTCAAATTTGAAATAAGAGAACAACATTTAGCTATGCTTAATGTGTTTAATTAGAGCATTTCGTACAAGTATTATTTCTCTTAATTCTCTTTTATCTTCTTTGTTTTCATCTAATTCCTTCAAATTTCTTCCAAGTACTCTTCACCATTGTGCTGATTTCCAATACATATATTGTGAAGTATCATACAAGCCATGATAAATCTAGAGGTATCATCTTCATTTTTTCAGGCCGATTCCAGTTTTCAACACAGAAAATCTTCCTTTCAATATGCCCTACGCAAATGCAGTTGGATTTCTTCTTTTCGTTACAATGCGATTCCAAAGTTTTAAATCTGGTTCGTTTTTCATTTGTTTCGATGAAATGGTTTTCATCGAATACTATAAAAGCGGAAATGCACAATCTCCAGTAAGATATGGCCGAACTTCACAGCTGCCTATTAATAGCAATGGTATCTCATTGCCTAACCATTCACCATTCTCGATTTTCGTTTTGAACAAAAAATTCTGAATAAAGTAGCATCACCTAGCACCCCTGGTGCACCAATATCTGCATATATGAACTTGCTCTTCGAATCAGAAACAGCAAAAATTACAAGGCTACGGAAACTCTTAAAGCATTTCTAATATAGATATTGATCGGAAGGACATGCAGTCCAATTCACATGGCTACGATCAATTGATCCCACACAATACGGAAGGCCAGCTATGTCTTTGAAGCCTTTCATTATTTTTCCAATTTCCGTTTCCGTCTTTGGTAATCCGATAGAATTTCTATAGCAATCGCCTACAGCATACAAAACTGACCAAATGATCGGCGTCATTGCACTAACTCCGATCCCCATCCTCCCAGCAGTGGCACTGTACGATTTTCCTCGAGCCCACATTAGAAATGCAGCAATTTTCTTTCTAGGTTCCAGAGGTAATCGCAGTTGAGTCGAACATTTGATCAGTGATAGGCCAATAGCCTGACACAACTCTTCAAATATTGAGAATAGAACACGGAAATCAGCAATCCACTGAAGACTGCTGATGAAAATAGGATTCAGAGCATAGCAGGTAAACCAACACTTGTCATTTCTTATGATTTCCCAAATTCACACTTCAATCCCACCCCGTTTATCCAAACCTTTTATCAAAGCCTTCATCGCTCCATCTTGATTTTCATTCAAAAAATTCCCAATAAAAGCAGTTAATTCATCATAATCCTCTAAAACTGCAATGACAGTCAGCAACATGAATAGATTCCGAGAAGCTGTGCCTTCAGGTCCTTTTACTTTCTTCAGTTCGATTTGCTTTTCTATTTTACCGACCTGATGATGTAGGTGAAGTTCACTGCTCACTCATCACTGATCCAATATATACATGTACGATCGGCACAAATATCTCTCTACTTACACAAGATTCATCTCCTAGTATTCGTATACTGCTGTTGTACGTGATGTCTTCTAATGCAATGTTACTTACCATCTTATATTGATCGAGAATCAGCCATTTTATTTTCATCCTATTCGTCCCATTATTTCCTTCTGCCAATAAACATACTTTCCTTTCCGTACACAAATTCTTGATTGGCACACACACACACACACAAACTCAATCGACATTTCCATCCTAATCGTCCCGAAACTACTCGGAACAGTAACGATCGCAACATCCTCTTCCTGTCCGAACTGGTAGTGAACATGAGCTAGAGCACCCACACAGTACAGTAACACCTTTACGTACACCTAGGTAGAAAAACTACCCACGATCCGTAGTTCTATATTCCACTTCCACCTACATGAAGTCCAGCTACAATCCGACGTTATTTAACATGGGGAAAATTGGGCAACTTGAATACCCCTTTTGGCCCAACTCAACTTACCCAAGGGGTTTTCAAATACCCTTCTCTTACCGGTCCATTGGCTAATCCGTTATATTGGTTCAATCGGAACGATCGGCAGATTGAGCAGAAATTTAGCTCGTGTAGAAAGGCCTAAGATTTATTTACTTCCACTTATAGATTCAATTTTTAAAAAATAATCGAGAATCATGCAGACTCAACTTATGAAAGTGGTTCATAGGGAAGCAACTTGGCTTGAATTTTGTACTATATATCGAATGACTTGAAAGCGAGTGTGCCTTATTCCAGTGTGCATAACCAAGGTTGGGTCGCCAAATTGTCATTGTTCCCGCACAAAATGACTCACATCTTGTTCAACCGTATAAAGACCATCCTATACGTGCTGGAAAGAGACATACTAAAAATCTGATCAGCTGTCATAACACAGACATCCACATGCTCAGATGTAAAACCAAGGCAGAGCAATGTCACGAACAGTCGAGCATTAGCGTGAAAACTATTACTTGAACCCCGTGTCTGTAAGTGTAGAAACAGATAACATCTTGAGTGCCATAACCCGTGGGCGTTGAAGCGGTAGGGAGAAAAATCTCGTTAGACGACAGTCTTGTGCTATGGTTCGGGATTGGGAGTTAGCAAACTATGTTTGGCCCACCTTTCCGTGTCGACCGTCGTCTACTCTTCTAAGTAGCATTCACGCGACAACTGTCTACGTTATCTTATCTTCTAGGGGTCTGACGACGAGGCAAAATCCGACTTTAATTTGATGTTTCGGTTGACAAGGAAGTTACAAGACAATCTCCGTTCGTATTGACCATGAAACAAGTATTAAATAGATACAATATTTTTAATACATTGGGTTGCAAGTTTTAGATTGTGCATGGAACCTTATGTAACATTCGGACATGCTATGGGTCACTTTCGCCTTGTATGATTTCAATTAGAAATTACACGTAACTGTTACTTAATACTTACATCAAAAGCTCTGGAACCACAAATATAAGCTAGATCACATCGATAGAGAGAACACATGATTCAACGAATACAGTAAAGCAGCCCACTGGCAAACCACCTACTCGAAGCGATTACCTCGACCAACCTGATCCATCCACGATCAGACACCGAGAACACCACTTGGCATCTTCATTCAAGGCTACCAACTTCACAACACTAGACCTGAGAAGGTCCGATCACATTCCGGAATCAGGTTCGACCTTAATACATCACAATGGCTACTCAAGCTGAATTAATTGAATGTTGGTTTGTTGAAT
>JAAUYH010251281.1_pt1 | contig 12246 bp, 9 predicted proteins | sample 7278061 | NCBI WGS metagenome assembly JAAUYH01 (sample SAMN14350203, study PRJNA611818) | marine sediment metagenome | isolation source: surface marine sediment (0.6m) | place: French Polynesia: Moorea | collected 2018-08
CTGAGAATTGATAGTTCGAGCCCAGCATCTTCTCCGTCACCTTGAATGAATAGGACGGTAGATCGACTTTATCCCTCTCCTTTGAAAAACTTGAGTCGTTTTCTGGCAGATCAGTGTCAAGCTCGCTGAGGGGAGCGTGTTCAATTGTAGATGGTTTGCCTCTTCGTTGCACTCGTTCCTAGAGTAATGTATTCTATTTGTACTCTATCCTGGAAATGCTGACGCACATGTCTTGCAATCATTTCTGTGTTGATTCCACAGTTATGAAATCTTTCTTGTGAAAATTTAGATAGATTGTGTGTGCTGCGCAAGTTTGAGGTCGATTGCGTGAAATTTTCGTAACATGATGACTACTTGCAACTACATTTTTATAATACTAAATCACCTTCTTTGCAACCTCACTTGAAATCCAAGTAGCTATTTCTCACTTGAGTGTAAAGGAGCATGCGATTAGATTGAGAATGGGATATGAATAGTAGATTTGAAATTTAGCGGTACTGGTATATAGTTGGTCAATTGATACTCAGTCAAATTGCGTAATCTGCGTAGAATGTTCGCAATATGTTTTTACTTTCCTTCAGTAATCGCGTTCTTTCTCCCTTTGAATACCCATACCCATACCCCTACCCAAACGTACAGTCAGTAGTACTGTAGTTGCATTGTGCTAGGCCACCACTCGGGCCGCTACTCAGCATACTCCGGTTGTTGCAAAGCAACGGGAAAATCTTTATGAGAGCAGCAACGTTAGTATGACATCAGAAGTGTGCAGATTGTGCCGGTTGGGAGGCGGCAGCTATTTCTGGCAACGAATATCATTTCATTACAAATTAAAATTAGACAGATTTCCATAGCTATCTGATTCATTTCGTTTAGCGTAGTAGAAGATCGCGCATTTAATAAGCTAGAAAGTTCCACGCGAGATTCTAATGCCCGTTGTTTGCGAGTATTATTCAACTTGGACTAGAAGTGTCGAGATCCCTCAATTAATAGAGACAGAGAAGTCATTCTTACATGTTTCGAAGGATTCCTCGTGATTATAAATCCATTGAGATGAACCCATGTTGCTCGACGTAATAACCACGAAATTTCACTGTGCTGTACAGTATTCTGTTTCCGAAGTAGAATGTGTGAAGGATTGTCACGAACATTTGGTGAATTGCTCGGTCACAGTTCAGCGTTATTCCATTTCCTGGTTTCTTTTACAGTAACCCGTTTTTTTATAGCATTCTGAGCGAGATATGTAACTGTTCGGATTGTGCCAACTAATGCATCGTAGATGTTTCATTTAGCGAACTTTTGTTTCAAATGTTGTGTGAGCTCAAGGGAACAATAACGCGTTATTTACGTGGTTTCTGTGGTATTACATGTAGGGAACTGCTTAGGAATTGAAGACTATATAGACAGCATATGCAAACTTTGCTAATGCCTGGGGATAGGCGGTGGGATGGTGGGCGTAGGGTACCTCCATTTCGGTGCAAATCAAGTATGAAAACATTGACCTGCGTGAATGTCTCTGTTACTCAGCCGCGTTCTCTAGATCTCGCTGGATTCGCTTAATCGCTAGTGTCTGGCATTTCCTGCTCTACCCGGTTCCTCACGACGACCAGATCTGATTTCTCGAGTTCTTCTTCTGTTTCGAGGTGAGACATCTTGCGCAATGCCTTGCTTTCGGCGAGTTTCCCAATGGCCTCTCTCATCAACGGCAAGTTGGACAAGTTATTCGTTTCTGCCTTTCCTTCTGAATTTGACAACTCTGACCAAGACACAAACTCACCGAAGTCGCTCGAACCGTCGGTAGAACATCTCGCATGTTTGTCATCAATGTTTTCGGTCGGAGATGAGGGACCGCCGGCCGTAAACGTAGCGTGGTGAGTGGTTGCGCTTTCGCTTGTCGTCGAGGCTAATGGTGGACTAGCTGACGCACAACTCGACCTTGCCCTGTGATATGAACTCCGTTTGGAGCCGCTTGCGATCGTTCTGGTTGAGGGTGCATCTGGAGCAATCGATCGTTCAAACGTGCCGTCAACTCTAACTGCGGGAGAAAAAGCCGAGTCGCATGTGCTCAAACTCCTCTTTGGCCTCAAATTCTGTCCAAAGTTGCTAGCCGCGCAAGTGTGTGTACTCAAACTCTTCTGCTTCTTCTTGACAATGAATGATACGGGCCCTTCGTATCCGGAACGTAGCCCACCACTCAACAGGTTTTGTACTGATTTGTACATTGATTCACCAGAGGGTGATTTTCGAATTCCAAACATGTACGTCGCTTCGTATTCACTACTTGACTCGCTCGTTTCAGACGACGACTTCTTAGAGCTCTGCATCCATCCGCTCCACCAAGAATTTGTGTTATTTTCCGGCGTATTGCTATCGTCGTCGTCGTCGTCGTCGTCGTCGCTGGGAAACATCTTCCAATCGATTATTGGGGTGCGAAAGATAGCAACAGGTTCGCCACTTGGAATGTCCACCATAGTCAGAGGAGTTGGGCGAATCAGAAAGTCCGGCACCTTTCTTTTAGTATCCACTTTGATAGTCTGTTCTCTATTGATGCTTTCCTTTGAATTTTCCCCATCAGATCTAATAGGATCCATTGGATCTGTGAAGCGGCTCTCATACCAGCTGCGAGTCGAACGACGCCTCATGGACTCGCTAGTTCGCTGTGAGTTGTTCACTGTTTCCTTGAGATCTGTTGAGGTCTGAGATTCAAGGTTTAAACTCGATCCTGAATTGTGAGTCATTAATGAGCCACTTTCAGACGAAGCTGCATGAGAGAAACTTCTGCAGGATAGATATCTCGACACAATGTTGTCCGCCTCACACTCGTTGATTCGAGCAAGGCTACCACGTCGCATTTTGTGGAACTCATACCTGCGAGACCGTAGATTACGCGGCACATACGCCGAAGCAATATCATCATCATCATCATCGTCTTCGTCAAAGCTCGCAAGAACATGTGTCTGGTAAATTTTTTCCTCTCGCTCCTCTGACTGTACATCAACGCATGTGTATTCTCGAGAAGAATTTCCGCTACTCGTTCCCGAAGATGAACACGATGTGGAAGCTTTAACACGATCCGCTGTTGGCGATTCAGCAGCATCAATGCTGATTGATGGAGTTCGCGAATTATCTGGAAAGCCCATCCCACCATTTTCCGCTTCTGAGTACATGGGAGAATCGCGGATCGAATAGGAACGAGATTCCGAACTCAACTCTTTCGAAGCTTCCGCGTTATCATTGCTGAATTGTGGAGAATTTGAACGAGAAGCATGGCCGAACTGGTTATCTATACATTCGTCTTCTGTTAGATGACAAAACAATTTTCCATCCGCTTTTTTGAAAGGATCAGTAAAATCACGCTTTGTTGAATCATCGCCTGATTCGCTGGTTTTGAGAGAAGAGCCATTCCTAGGCACTGGTCCCGTCGCGCCTGGAATGGTTTCCACTGAATCAAGATGCGAAGATGGTAGCGCTTCCACGGACGAATCAGAAGAAGTTTGCACTCTTGAGTCATCGCTTGGTCGTCGATCCGATTTTGTGAAGAGAGATTTAGCCTTACACCAAATCTTGGAGGACTTTTTCGAGACGGCCTTCGACGCCTTCTTCATTGCCTTCCAAATTTTTTTCGCAGGAATCACCACGCAATTTGGGTGCGGTCGCCGATTCGGCTGCCGAGCTCGCATAGCGGCAGCAACATCTTCTTCGGAATTGTGCAAGTGCGAATTCGGACCAACGATCGCCGGATGCGCACGGCCAACTACATCCGAGTCGATCTGCTGTTTCTCTCCCGGTTCAATGCCTGCCCCTTTGTTCCGAATTTCTGCCTGGCCTTCTAAACACTCGCCTTCTCCGGCCTCAGATGCACCTAGACCATGATCAATATCTCCGCCGCGCCCACATTTGTCGATGTCCACGTATTCCTCGCCATAATCGGGAGCTCCTTGTCCAGTCATGTTGAGTAGTGTGAATGTTCGACAGTGATCGATGTTCGCGCTAGTACAGCTTAAGTAAACTCAAGGAGACGGGCTATCCTTGTAAGGAAACATAGCACACCAAGGGAAGTTTCCTCTTACGTGAATGTTTGGTGCGAAACTGGACTAAACTGGACGGTTGTTGCTGAGGGACCTTCGCATGCTTTTTTCGCATTCACGTCTCGAGTTATACTGAGCGCCTTGTTTGTTTTAGGCAATGAGTAGAGGTTGAGAATAAGTATCCGTAGGCACATAATCTTGAAATTTTTAAGAAGATTCATAACTCGATTGTACTCTTCTCACCAAGCAGCGAAATTTATCGAACTTTCCAGGGTTCTTTAGTTCATTAATCCGGCAATGAAGCGCATGCCATATGCATCATTCCCCAGGTATCTTCTGCATCAGAGAAAGTTTCGGCAGCTGTAGTGAGAAGAAAATTTCGGTTGAACTAAATGAGTTATTTTAAGATAATCACCTAGAAATGTAAGTAAACAACGAGGCAGGTGAAACGAAACAGAAGCATACTGCCCTTTACTCATGTTGCCTACTTTTCTTAGATTTCCTTTATTTCTTTTCTTCCTATCTCGTCCTCACAACCATGACCCTCCTACTCTTAAAACATAAATTTTCCCGATGACCATGATTAATGTGCCACGATCTGCTAGTCAAGGCGAATGGTACTTAACTTTGTTATGAAATCAGGTATGAGCTTTTGGGTAGTCGGTAGACAAGGAATTGAATTTTTACTGTTGATTGTGATCTAATCAAGCATTGAAGTTAACGTATTAGTCACCCATTTACATATTTCAAGACTGCAAAGTATTCAAGAACCAGTTGATTGCTGTGCTGCTTATCTTGATAGAGGGCGAACCATGGAATAAAATCGAGATGGGTCTGTAGCAATGAACTGCTCCCTCGTGATCGTTTCCACCATGCGCGTGCTTCTACCCTCTATCTCTCGATTTTTTTGAGCGTGAGTGTGAATAACCAATCCGGGTTGTGCAGGAAACGCCATGGGATGTCGCGGTTGGTGTTCCGAAATCCATTACAAAGCCAATACCTTACCACTGAATCAGAGGTAGCACCAATGGAAAAAATCCTCCATTGCAATTATAGGAATCGAGTCTAGGCTTCATTGCAATGCTAGCAATAGCTAGCAATAGCATTGCAATGAATTGTAATTCATTGCAATGTTCAGTAATTACTTTACTTAGTGAATAGCTAGTCCAGCATGTTTCTTTCCCACTGCTCCTCATCATCTAGCACATCCGCAACTCTTTCCGTAGGAGAGTTGTTCATAGCCTCACAAACTAAGAAAATGTCCCAATAAGCTCGGTTGACTTTCAGGAATAGTAATACTTCAACCAGAACCGGAGACATTGGCTTCCGATGATTCTGAAGCATATACGTAGCAAGTGACCACAGACGCTCTACTTTTGCCACTGAGCCGCAAATGATTCATGAATTGATGTACTTAGCGGTGCTGCTGCTCAGGTCGCGCCGCTTTTTAGTGATAGATGCCATTATAGATTTCTCACCGTCTTCTCCTGAATCAGATCCAGAGACAATTGCAGTTGAATGATTTGACAGTAGCAAACTTCGACAGGCATTCTTTTCAGATGAAGACATTGAACGGAGCTGATTTCTCTGAATTTTGAAAACACCCTGCTCAAAATACTTATCTGTAACCAATCTTGAAACCGGAGACATAGCTCTAGCCCCTGGCTGACATTGGTAGAGATCGGAGTCTGGATCATGTTTTCCATCATCCACAGACTCTGCAATAGAATCGAAGGCTAATCGACAGTCAGACAACGAAATATTATACAGCTGAAGATACTTGGTCACTTCGTCAAGTTGGCTAAGCATTTTGGAGTATCGCATAGTCCCTGCTTTAAACTGTGGAGTCAAATTCATAGCGACAGCGCTCCTCTCATCTTCTGCAACATTTTGCAGTTGGTCGTATATTCTGTTGAAGCGTTTCAACAACAAGTATTTTCCAGACCACCTAGTCTTGCACTCAGTCACTGGAGCAAGAGACGTCACATTTTGCAACATTGCCCTGTTCCTGATCAATGTTTTACAATCGGAGATTGTTTTGTTCACTGACTCGATGCAGTTCTTCAGCGCCGGATCAGATCGGACCATGTACCAATTTCCAGATTCAGCCTATGGCTTGAGCAGAATACATGCGGTATTCGAAGCTTTATTGCAACTGAATGATTCGAGTTACAGTTATCAGCCGTTTGACAGAAACACCATTCATTAAAATTGGTACAATAAAGAGCGAACACATCTTTGATATGTTTTGCATGAGTATCTGCATCAAACTCAGTAGCTTCTGAAGTACAATCGCATTCTTCGAACTTATCGCATTTACTACAACGGTTCATGAGACTCATTGATAATAGAGGAGCAGTAATACTGCGTACTCCTTGTGCCTCAGGTACATACAGAGCAAAAAATCCAATATAGTGGCATCCTCCAAGCGTCCATCCGTCGTGCATGATAGATCCTTTGGTGTTCTTCATTTAAGATGAAATTCGTTTTTCCACTTTCTCAGCAACTGAAAACAAGATCTTCTTGACGTAGTTCGACTAAAACGGTAGTCGTACTTGCAAAAATTTTGATAATACTTATTTTCAACGCATGATAAGAGCGCATTGCTCATAACTATTAGCTCGAGGTACGCAAACATGGCTTTTTCTCGGTCACTTGAGGTTTCTTCAAATGTATCTTGAGATGACGGACCTCCTAGTGACTCTTTCTCAACTGCCATTTTTCGGTAGACTTCTGCATATATCTGCTCTTTCGGCTTGTAGCACACAGACAAATGGTCAAATGAATTATTATAGCCGGTTCCTTTCTGAAAGCTCACTTCAGGAGGAGTGTTTCGGCAATGATTTTCACTTAGACACCGATAAACAACGTATGGAACTTGTCGCGAGACCTCAGAACCGCTGACTGAAAGATCTTTGGTCTCTTCACACAGCAGTTACATTAAGGCTTGGACGCATTGCTTTTTTGTTGGTTGTGCCATGATTGCGACAGGATCCTACTCGGGTACGAAGTGAAACGAAGGTACAACTATTTATACTGCTATCACTGCAATTCATTGCAAATTTACTGCTCCATTGCAATGCTGAAATGTGGCAAAAATTGCAATGAATTGTCATTGCAATTCATTGCAACCCACCTCTGCCACTGATCACGAGAGTCACTATCTCAGTTGCTTCTAATCGTCACATTGAAGGACTTGCTCTCGATGTAATTTATGTCAGCATAGTCAAATAATTTACTTTAAAGGCATTGTCCACCGACTAGACCGGTATCGAGCTTTTATAGAGCAATGCCTCGTGTTCTGAATTAAAAGTGAGAATATTATCGAACAAGTTTATTGCGATGGGCCTTCTGAACCTTTTCCGAAACGTATGACCCTCATCGTTTCCTAAAATTACATAAAAACTCCACTCTCATTGCGATTCTACATGATACGCCTGGATTATCTTGGACATATTTAATTCTATGCGAGTAGTAGGCAACACATGCTTGTGAAGCGTGATGCGGAAGGTAAGGTTAGACGAGCCCGTCGGATAATGGTGCATAAAACTTAGTTATTGTGCGGTACAACCATCAAGTGGTCTCAATCGGTTCATTGGAAGGGCGACCCAATTCTTATTTACAATTTGTGCAGTAACCGCACTAAATGGCAGAACCAGGATGGCACCTTTTCATATGTTTATCAGGGTATTGAAGAAATTCTTTAGCGCATCCCCAGCTTTGTCAAAAAGCTATTCAACATGAACAGCGACTCTGCGCCTAGCCCTGCTGCACCAGAAACCTCCATTGCTGCGGAAACGATAAGTTCTAATACAAGATCGAAGCACGTTTGTAATGCTGGTTCCTGTGCCGGTTCCAACTGAAATGAGGCCACCACTTGTTGAAAGAAAGCGCTGATGACGTATTTCCACTCTCCACTTAACCCATCTAGCGATCCACAAAACGCTGATGGAGATCGTGAGATAGTTAGTTACGAGCACCAAGCATAGCATTACCGAGCACCAGCTGTGTTGTAAGCAAGATTCTATTTACAGGCCAGCAGCAGCTCGACAACCACACTATTGTGCGCAACACAGACAGCTATGAGTTTCGTGCGTCTTGTCCACGGGATTCACAAATTTTGGCATCGCCTTTATTCGGCTTTCAAAAACCTGTTCAAAAAGAGGAGCCGTCCCTCCCCTCACCGGACTCAAACTCCGACACCAAGCGTTAACCATGCTCCCGTTCCCGAAGCCACCTCGATTCCCATTCCCATTTCCTCTCCCACTCCTCCGGCCACTACCGCACGCAAACCCATTACCGGTGCGAGCATTACTCTGGCCGAAACTGAAGTGAAAACTGCTCCTTCTTCAGCGCCAGTGTCAGCGCCCGTTACTGCTCCTGCAGCCTCTACTGCAGGCTCTTCTGCTCTCGGTACCGCTTCCACCAGTACTCCGAAGCACACTCCCAGTGCGAGCGAGCATTATTCCGGCTCAAACTGCAGTCAAATCGCCTACTGCTAAAGCGCCAGCCCCTACGATAGCTCGATCTGCTGCACCACCTGCTGCTCCTGATTCCACGACTACTCCCGCTCCCGCTCCGAAGGCAACGAATACCCGACATTCAAAACGCAGGTCGCGCAGGTCGCGCAGATCATTAAGAGCTAATCCAAGATCTAATGTCGCTTCAACTTCCAACCTCCAGTGGTCGGGTGCGGAAGAAGACACAGTTGCGTGGGAGCAAGCGCTCGGCCAATATTAGCGATCTCCGTCTACCCCGTTTCACGATCCACGAAACGCTGACGGTAATCGTGAATAAATTAGTTACGAGCACCACGACAACAGTGACGAGGTACGGGTCTTGTACTGACAGAGTCCCTCTAGAATAAAATTCAACTTATCTTTCCAATGCATAATCGCTCCGTGCCCACATTTTTGACTGCTTTCGCCTAGATATTGCGACGCACTCACAACCGCACAAAGCAATGTAGTAGGGAACGGTGGAAGGTTCAGAGTCAATACGGAGCGAAGATAACAATACAGATTCAAGTAACGTGCAAATGTTTCACATACAATACGCTGTAGTAGTGGAACGATTACTCACAATCAAGCAGAGCATTATAGAGCGCAAACTGAGCTATGAGCAAGAGTCAAATTACAGGCGAGCATTAGCTCGACAACCACACTATCGCGTTCAACATAGACAGTTATGGGTTTCATGCGTCTTATTCACGCGACTCACAACTTTTTTGGCGACGCCTTTATGCGGCCTTGAAAAACCTGTTCGAAAAGATGAGCTGCCCCTCCCCTTCACTGGACTCAACCTCGGACACGAAGCGGTGATACAGCTCCCGAAGCCACCGGTCTTTGTAGCTTTCTTCATTGCCCCATAAATAGTTCTTACCAGAAATGAAGCGATTTTTGGGTGCAGTTGCCATCTTTAAACCGGAATCACACCGTAGTAGCAGTTTCTTTGGAATTAGGCAATTGGAAATCGAGACCAGAGCTCGTCAAGTGCGCATACCCATGCACATCTGAATCAATCTATCGGTTCTCTCTCGGTCGAATGCATTGTTTTCAAATTCATGTATTGTCAGACACTGCAAGCTCACCTTCTCCCGGCATCGCATGCATCTGTGGCCAGAGCGACATGCCAACCGCGATAGTATGTATCGATATCCATTTGTTATTAACCTTAATTAGGAGCTCCTCGCTCGTTCATGTTGAGTCGTGCGTGTTTTCGACAGTGTTCGATGGTCGTGCTGCTACAGCTTAAGTAGACTCAACGGCACAGATAGCCTTTTCAGGGAGGTATTGCATCCTCTTGGGTGCAAGTTGTACTAAAGGGCTTGTTTCAAAGGGAATAGAGAATACCCTTTTGAACAGTAGATCAAGTTTGATCTGAGAATTGATAGTTCGAGCCCAGCATCTTCTCCGTCACCTTGAATGAATAGGACGGTCGAGATAGCCCAAGCCGGTTTCCAGTGTTTGCGACTTTATCCCTCTCCTTTCAACAACTCGAGTCCTTTTCTGGCAGCTCAGTGTCCAGCTCGCTGGGGGGGAGCGTGTTCAATTGTAGATGGTTTGCCTCTTCGTTGCATTCGTTCCTAGAACAATGTACTCTATTTGTACTCTATTCTGGAAATGCTTACGCACATGTCTTGCAACCATTTCTGTGTTGATTCCATAGTTACGAAATCTTTCTTGTGCAAATTTAGATAGATTATGTGTGCTGCGCAAGTTTGAGGTCGATTGTAAGAAAGTTTCGTAACATGATGACTACTTGCAACTACATTTTTTATAACGCCAAATCACCTTCTTTGCAACCTCAACTGAAATCCAAGTAGCTATTTCGCACTTGAGTATAAAGAAGCATGCGATCAGATTAAGAATGAAATACAAACTGTGGATTTGAAATCAAGCGGGTCCCGATAAATACTAGGTCAGTCAAAGCTCAGTAAAATTTTTCCTTTCCTTCTATATTCTTGATCTTTTTTCTTTGAACAACCATACAGCTATCCAGATATATCGTTAGTAGTAGGCGCAATTCAGAGCTTGATTGTGCTTTTATCGGATCAACTCCGACTCTGAAGATTTGTAATGAGAATTCGGAACTGAAATATACAAAAATGTGTAGGCTCAATTCAGGCCTAAGGGCGTCTTCCTTCAGATTATATTCCGAAATTCTGCTGTCTAAATGGCGTTTGGTTTGAACGAATTGAAGAAGGTGATCAAGTAAATCAGAAATGCGGCAATAAAGTCATCCAGTACGAATTCAAAAAACAACCTAAGCCACTTAGGTCACATGGTTTACGCGATGTGTAGCTGTCATAGTCGACTTACTACGATGTCTGCAGACTACTCGTTACAACTATGGCTTGAATTATTTGACGTCAAGTGACTTATTTACACAGTTCTTTGTGTACGAAACCTTGTGTAACATTCAGACATGCTATGGCTCACTTTCGCCATGCATGATTTCAATTCGAAGTGACATGGAACTGTTACTCAATACTAACAACACAAGCTAGAAAAACACATGCATAAGCTAAATTACGTCGATAGAGAACCCATGATTCAACGACTACAGTAAAGCAAAATGCTAGTCAACCACCTAATCTTCGAGGCGACTAACTCGACCACCATGATCCTCCCACGATCAGATACCAACAACACCACTTGGTATCCTCATTCAAGGCTACCTCCTTGGCAACGCTAGACCTACAAAGGTCAGATCACATTCTTCGAGATGTAGTAAGAGTTGCTTCGAGATGCTGAGAAGTCCCATCTAGATTGAGTCAGTTGACTGATCACGTAATTGAAATACAAATTGTTATTGGCTAGAATATATTCCGTCTTTTGAGCTCAATAGAATAAACGTGATGTTCCGCCGTCGCCGGGAAACAGAATAATATTTCATCAATAGCTAACAAGCAGACCAGAGAAGATCCAGAGAAGGTTACTCTAACTTCCTTGCCATTCGGCTTTAAACTCCGTTTAGTTCCGTTACCCGTAGGCGTTGAAGCAGTAACAAGATAAATCTCTTCAGAAGACAGTGTTGAGCTGTAGTTCAGAATTGGGTGCCAGCAAACTAGGGTTGGTCCACCTTTCTATCTCGACCGTTGCTAACTATTCTAGAGAGTAGTCGCACGAAAACCGTCTCCGTTCTGTTGTCTTCTATGGACCAGACGATGAGGGAAACACTGACCTCATTTTGTTTGTCGATTGCCAGGGAAGTTGCAAGACAGGAGCGTAGAATAGGAATTCAGCTAGTTCAAGAAGGCAAGTAGAATACTCTCAGTAAAAAATTTGGGTTTAGATTCTGCTGAATGAGCTGCACTTTACTTCGAAGATATTCATGGAATGACAATTCACGGCTCGCTTTTTTCAATTACCGTTGAACTAGCTTAGTACGAGTCATCCATGAAACCAAGACAAGTAAATAATGGCTTCGCAACTAATTAATGGGCTATTCGGAACTAGTTGAGCCTGCGCAATAAATTCTGTAGCGCAAGCAAAATTATCCCGAAATATTTGCGAATTCAATGCTTAATTTTAGAAATTATTAAAGCTCTTTTTCAATTAGATAGCAGAAAGGACAGGGCACTCAAAAGCGACTTCAATAATAAAAATGAAGCTAAAGTAACCGGTCTTGATTGCCAGTATGATTGCCGGCATCACCTTTGAAGTGATTCTGAGTGCGAAAATCTAAACTTCACTAGAAAGAACCAGATATTCCACCA
>JAAUYH010048350.1_pt1 | contig 12242 bp, 9 predicted proteins | sample 7278061 | NCBI WGS metagenome assembly JAAUYH01 (sample SAMN14350203, study PRJNA611818) | marine sediment metagenome | isolation source: surface marine sediment (0.6m) | place: French Polynesia: Moorea | collected 2018-08
CCAAATATTGCAACTGGTCCTCGTCCCAAACTGACTATTGTATGCGAGGAAGCTCAGTATTACCACCCATAGATCTATTCCGAGGATATTGCCAAATCAAGATTGATGAAACTTGTAAAGAGAAACCGGTGTTCACATGTAGATAAGGAACGTTCAAATTTGAGGTATTGCCTTTTGAGCTAATGAATTCGCATGCTAAATTCTAGAGGATGATGGAAAGGATTATCTTGGAAGTCGACAATGTACGACGTTACATCGAGGACGTGGTGATATTTTCCAAGAACACTGATACAATAGCCATGCAGCTAGTGAACGTATTTCGTATCTTAAAAGGCAACGAATTAAGGTTGAGGATCAAGAAATATTCTTTCATGCAACTATGTTTACAACTCATAGGACACATTTTCAACAAAAATGGAGTGCACATTGACGATCGAAGGGTGAAGAAAGTGAGAGATGCCTTATCCCCAACCATACGTAAGGGACTCATATCTTTTCTCGGCCTCGCGTCATATTTTCGGAGATTCATACCAGGGTTCGCTAAGATAGCAAAGTCATTGAATGAGAAGACTTCGGACAAAGTTAAATTAGTATGGTCTGAAGAAATGCAGGCCGCGTTTGAAGAATTGAAACTGAAGCTGAGATCGGCACCAGTACTTTTTATCCAGACTATGAAAAGCCATTCATAGTATACACCGATGCTGCCGGTAGGGCTGTCGGAGCAGTTCTTCCTCAAGCGGACGAAAATGGCAAAGATCATGCCATAAATTATGCAAGTCGAGCTCTATCTTCATCTGAATACAACTATTCCGCATTTGAAAGACAAGCACTACGTGTTATCTTCGCCTCCAGAAGGTTCCGACTTTATTTGACGTCGAATAAGTACGAACTATAAGCTGACCACCAAGTTCGCAAGAATTTTTTCAATATGAAGTATCCTCATGGACGGATTGCGCGTTGGTTCATTCTACTCGCGGCTTCGAGATTTGCTATTGGGCTGGGCGCGACAATGGCTGCGCCGACTTCGTATCCAGAATGGTTGAATTGATGGACATTGATGGAAGTCAGCCATTCGAATCGGACCTTAAGCTATCGCACATTACTTGAGTAGTATTTCGGTAGTGGACGAGTCTGTTTCGATTACACCAGAGTTGAAGAGAAAATCGAAGGAATTCTTGGTGCATGACGAAAGATGATTTCGCTGCATCAAGTACGGTATCCGGTTTGTTTCTCACAAAGAAATGCGGGAGGGCATCTTGAAAAGACTGCACGATGAAGTTGGGCACTGGGACTTCAATTCAATATACTCGCTTGTAAGAGATCAGTTCTGGTGGCCCAATATGCGAAAACAAGTAGGACGCTTCGTGAATATCTGTTATACCTGTCAGCAAACAAAACCAGTAAACCGGAAAGGATTGGCAGGTAAGATCCCGATTAGTGGATTATTCCACACCTGGTGCATACACTTTGCAGGAACTCTACCTTGTACGAATGCTGGGAATCAATGTTTGATAGTGGGAATCGAACAAATCTTGAAGTGGCTGCCGCATGGGCAATGCCATCTTATCTGTTCAACTCGATTGGTGCGATATAATTCTTCAAGGAAGAAATAATTATGCTATTCGGCCCACCGCAGTAGATCCTGAGTGAGAATTGCCTGAAGTTTGATTGCAAGGCGGTACAAGATTTCGCAGGTCGATTCAATATCCGGTGGAAGTGCACATCGACGTACAATACTTAAGGTAATGCCGTAGTCGAACGGGTGGTCGATAACTTGAAGAAAAAATTGTACAAAGTCACTTGGAGCGATTCCAAGGAAATGGGACGCATCCCTCCGGGTATGCACTTTACAGATACAGACGTAGACCAGGACCGGACGAAGTGGCACCCTTCGACATATTATTTGGAGTCAAACCTAAGTTCGCAGTTCCTTCATCTGATATGATTTCATGGGAAGAAGTAATAGCTAATGCACGACCTTGATTAGTGCAATAGTGCACTAATGATCAGCAAGATGAGCGAAAATCAACGGAGTACAATTCAATTGCTTGAACGAGGTATGGGGCGCGCAAATATTATTGGACGCTCAAGCGTAGCCAAGAAGGAAACGAAATATAACTTGAATTGATTGCTATTTAACCTTCCACATCACTTTAGTATCGTAGCTGAACGATAGTGATGACAGTGGCAATAACAAATGGCAGGAGAGAACCTGCAGGGCCAACGTCAACAGAGGGGAAATGTAATAGGAGGAGCAACACGCCGCTGTAATGGTACTATTTCGTTCGAGCGAGTGTGGATAAGAGGATCGGAAAATATTCATGAGGCAATTTAATCCAGAGCGATCAGAACAAGCAAGGATAGGCAGGATGAGTATTATATGAGTTATGTAGTTCGCTTGAGCGTTCTACATACCACCTTCTTCTTTGTCTGAATTGGGGTCAGGACCTAGCATCATTTCATTGAGCTCTCCGCGATACCTCGTAATGTTGCGCTTACGCGCCTTCCTCTCGCGCCAGCTTGCGTCCCAGCCGATTCTGGAGACGCTTCGCCTCGAGCAAGTTATTGTTGGTATACACATTAGTAATGGCAGCTTTCACCTTGTCCTTTGGTGTTGTTTTACGAATGCCCTGATCTTCTACTATGCAGTCTCGCTCAGAATTTTGAAAATCTGCCGCAAGTTTTAACGGATACTTGTGCGCTTGAGCGCCGAAAGTAGTAACCGCTCGAGCGGATTTTGACACTTGTTGCTCCCGTCGCGATAACTCAACGAATATTGCGTGATTCAATAGCACCTAAGGGCGATGCCGGGTACCGCCATTCCTGTTAACCTGATTCCCACGGCGCAACGCAGGCTCGCTTGAACGAATCTTTCGTTCGAACGATTCAATAATAGCTTGATGCTGTTCGACGTAGTGTAGCAAATGGCCCTGGCGATCTGCCGCGTCACCATCACTTTCAGGTGTCCTCTACTCTAATTTACGCGTTTCAAAGGCTTGCAAGCATTCTTATTGTCGCTTGTATGTGGCGCGAACAGTCCTTGCCGGGAAGGGCAGTAATACCAATGGCGTGACACTTGATACACTTTCGGGGTCCAGTTTTTCCTTAGGAAAGATAATACGCGCTTGAGCGCCGAGTTTATGCTAAATTTGGAAATTTCAGCAGGAAAAATTACAGTTTTGGAAGCCTCCTTATAAAATCGATGAATTATGAAAATCATGAAACCATCGATAGTACCCAAAAACAGCACTTGCACTGTATCTCGTATCCAATACACAAATTATGTGGTTTGGGCAATAAATGAACACAAACTACTTGTATGTTCCTGAAGATTACACAAATGATCAACATCCATAATGGTTAAGGCCACTGGAAAAATTGAAAGTATCATAACTCGAGAAAGAATTACATTATAAAGCGACTTCGTTTTTAACGAATTATTAGATATTATGTATTTAGAAAATAATTTAATCAGGGTATGCGGTCATTTAACTGTTTTACTGTGCTATGTTGACCGCCGCCCTTTCAACAAAATATGGAGAAGAACGATGGAGTTCTTATGGGCATGTATGGGCGATATTAAAGTAATATTAACCTTCGGGAGATATCATAACCAAAATTTCCTAACGTGAAGCCTGAGGAAGTATTGATGTCTTCTTAAAACGGCCTAAGGAAAATTATTCTATTGTCGAAATGCTTCTTACATCTCTCGCTAAAGGGTACAATTATGATATTTGATCCCAATTAAATTCTTTGTACTTCTATTGCGTCTGATCATAGCTTTGTAAACTGAGTGACACTCTTTTAACATTTATAATAATGCGTAGATATGCTGTCCACCTTACTGAATGATATTCCTACACAATATCAATGTATTTTAGAGCAATTTATGTGCAGATTAGTAGTTGTAGGGTTGAGCATCAAAATGTGCACAACGCTTTCTCAGCGTCAGGATGCCCATTTCGCATAATTTCCGCTCATTACAGTAAGAAAAACATACAGGGTGTCCTCGTTTTAAGCCATCTTCCTTAGTTGGCAGACCTCGCCACAAGGCTCTGTCACGGCTGTGATAACGATGCCTAAAAACGGCTAAGGCACATCATGCATTAGAGCACGAATGATCAGGACCATAGTCAAATACGTGTATGAATAGAACATTCAGTAACGGTACCATTATGAGACAAGCGGCAAAAACAGTTCAGTATTCTATCAATATATGCATGGGTATCAATTCGGTGTGAAACCAAGGCATGTCGCAACATGCAAGTTAATGAAGTCAGCTTATTCTCGGTAGTTTAATAAATTGCAGTACTCCAACCTTTCAGAAACACTTGACCGGATTCAGAAAAGCATACGGATTATTACTTTCTCATAGTTTACGAGGTGTCACTTTCCATCAAGAGGTAGCAATACTTAGCACGAGCGCTTCAGGAATATAGAACAACACGCGTTGGAAATCGTATCCGTAAAATGTCAGCGTCCTCGTCTCATCCTCATCTATCTTTTCGACCATGCCATCAGTTATGGTATATTAACGCAAGAATATTGAAGTGACTGACGACCAAAAAACCAGTGTTTACAACGAGATACAGGCGTTATCTGTCTACGGTAAGCTACAAAGGTGTTGGAGAGCTCTATGCGTGTAGAGGTGGGGACAACTACCAACTACTACATATGAAGAAGAAATACAATTGTAGAGTCGGCAGGCCTGTTCATGAAGTGACTTGCAATTATATTATCTTCAAGTCCACACAGCGAAAGAATTCGATTATTGCTGAACGGAGGGGTTAATGTTCTATGTGAGATGAATTATATTCCGGCCACTCAAGCTTTTGCTACTCACATATCATCTCTCAAAAATATTTAAATTTCAAGGTCTTCGATACCATGCTGAATTTCGAAAAAATGGATATCCTCGAAGGTTGTCAGTCCTCGTTTCATGGTAGTGGCACAGGTGGTGGCTTAAAACGAGGACACCCTGTAGTGGAATCTAATTTGTAACTTTGAAACAAGCTAGATTAAGACTATGTGCTGGCTCCTAAGAGAGATATGAATCCAAAAGTTGGAAACTCGTTCAAATTGTTTTCAGCAGAAGTAAGGCCAATGAATGACCATCGGAGTGTGAAGCTTTAGGCTGCCTGTTTAATTTCCCATCCTGATGCAGTCGTTGAATTGTCTGCGAAGGTTACCGCAACATTGCAGTCTTTCTAATCCATTTTTATTCTTCAATACTCGTATAAATCTGCGAACTATTTTTATTTTAAATTGATACCCATTATTACTACCGGTGATGTAATACTCTGCCATCAGTATTCACCACTATGTGCCTGCAAACTATGCATTGCTAGTAGTTCTGGAGTGCGCAAACTAAAGTTAGCAGAGAAGGTCCATGATTGAGTCATAGGAATTAAATCAATTGCGCGAGTATTTGAAACATTTTTATTTCTGGTGTCTAACACTGTAAATTTAATTCCCGTACAATGCACTGACCTAATCCATTTGGTTTATTCGCTGTTCTACGGCTCAGATTTACTTTGCTAATGCTCAATAGCGTGGACTGACAAATGAAGAAAGTGACTTTTAACGAGGTTGAGTGTAATTCAAAAGCGATAAGTGGCAGCTTTCCGGAGCCAATGATGATTTAGCACTGACGACAGTGTTGTCGCAAAAACACACTCGCTTCCACTACAACCTACAAAGAAACGAACTTTCCTTACCGACCCGTTCTTGCTTTGTACTCCTGATCAATCACCGCTGCTTCGGGAAAGAGATACGAAATGACCTACCTTCGACTGTCATGAAAACTCAGCAAAATCGGCTGTCGCCCTTGAAGCAGGCGGAAGAGAAAAACAAAGCTGCACTCGTATGAGGAGTTCGATTTATGCCTAGTGTAAAGCGCAACATGGATTGGTAGAAACCAACACCATTTACTGTCTCCTTTCTACAAGGATCAGAAAACGGCAAGGCCCCTCCACCTTGGTATTTTCACAGTGCGTAGGTGAAAACCACAGTACGGTAGAGTATTGAGCTGCAAGCAGACTAGCGCCGTACCGCACCACTTAGATCCACTTCCATTAAACGCTCATGAATTGCAAAACTCGTAGATAGCGCCACCTACCATAGCAATCCTTGAAACTGATCGAAGGAGAAGAACAAAGCTTACGTTACAACCAGAGCGCGAACCGTACCTAACAAGTGTTCGGCGCGACGTGGATTCATAACAGACGACACTATCAGCAGGCTTCGTTTCTACGAAAATCAAAAGGCAGGATGGTTTTATCCATGCTCGCATCTTTGCTGGAGGTATGGATTAATTATACTATCGCGCTGCATGCGGAATATTCATTTGCCACTTAGATCTTCTTCCCACTATACGCTCGTGTGCACCAAAAGTCGTAGATAGCGCGTGCAGCCAAGGCACCTAGCGGCGGTCCAACAAGGTACACCCAAAAGCCGTTGTCCTTCCCAGGAAATACACGCCGCCCCTATCCCGCCATCGCTCCGAATAGTCGAGGTCTGAAGTCCTGCGCCGGATTAATTCAGCCATTTGTCATCGGCCTCATGATTGAAATCATCGCACCAATAGAAAGGCCAATAATAATGGGTGCAATCCCGTTGTCCTTCAAGGTCGTGTCCCGCGCGTCGAGTATCATCCACGCAATAAAGCAAAGCAACCCGGCGCCGAACGCTTCGATGAACATGGCTTTTACCGGATTCATGACATTGGACGGTCATTTGTTGCCCTCCTCTGCGGCAGGGATCGGAAACACGCCGAATCCGAGAGAGGCGGTGACGTCCGATGCTGCCGACCCGCGAGTAATGTTGTTCGCCTTCTCGAAGTTGCGTATCACGGGCGCCCACAATCCGTAGTTCAGTGCTCCGCCTAAGAAACCGCCCAGAGCTTGACTTAGTATATATAGTGGCGCTTTCCACGCTGGGAACTCGCTCCGACGAAGCGCAGCGAACGCAATAGTTATCGCCGGGTTTAGATGTCCGCCGGAAATCTGTAACGATGGGTGTTAGTCCCGTGCACGCAATTCACATGATAGAACACTTACCTAGCCAACGGTATATACTCCCCACATGATGCCCAGCGCGAACATCATGCTCACTTGGAAGTTGCCCGTCACGCCGCCCTTCACGAGCATGGCCTGATGCACGGCGTTTACATTGATGACGACGATGAAACAAGTGCCAAATGCTTTGGCTAGACATTGGTAGAAGATAGACGGCGCCACGAGCTCAGTGTTGTTCTCCAATATATTGATATTCTAATAGATTGCAGTTTTATATTGCTATAACGCAATGTAGAGATTCTATATATTGCAATATGTATTGCGGATGGTTTAGGTATTGCAATAAGTATTGTATTTTTGCTTCAACTTTGTTCGCATATTTAACTTCGCATTATAGCAGATGAGTGTTATTTTACATTATGCTGCAAGGCATGGTATTAAAAAAATTCGACAACAGCGAAGGAAGTGCCAGGAAAGAGGATATTACTGAATGAGAGCATCGATTTAGACCAGATATTTGAAAACAAGGACGAGAAAAGTACTTCCTGCAGGCGACACCATAATTCAGTCAAAGTGTGTGCATTGTTGTATGTTAGTTTCGCGTTCTACGGCACATTACACTTGCATTCCTAATCGCTAGATTCTAAGAATTGCTTCAACAATAGTTTCGTAACTCATTCTATGAAGCATTGTATTACCTAGGACTCAAATCCATCGACTAACATTGCTCTTCGTTCTCGAAGAAGTAGCTCGAGAGCAGTTTGATAAGAAATAGAGATGAGTAAACATACTCTACAAGAAACCCATAACTTTAACGTGTGTCACTATCAGATAACGCACATACAGAATCAAAACTCGAATTAGACTCTATATCGATCTCTGCTACTTGTTCATGTCGGTTGATTTCAATTAGAAAATTAGCAATGACCTTGTATACATGGTCATTGATGTTTTCTATTGCTTGTATTTCGTCATCACCTTCCAGGTCTTTAAACTCCTCTTTTAGGTGTGGGTTAATTTAATCAATGTTAGTCAGTTGTCGGAAGCTGATTCAGTGATTTTAGTTAGTCAGTTTCTAATCATCGTAACGACTAAGCTACAGCTGCACGACAATTCAATTTCCTGTAATTTTGAAAAAAGAAAAAACAACTATCCACATTTTCGATCCATTAACGTATCACGGTCTTTCCTCTACTCCAAATTAAGAACTCGGAAGTTGCTGCTAGACAATTTTTTGACAGTGTAACAGTAAGAAAATTTTCGTTTACCATCTACAATAGAGCAATATTTTAGTTAATAATTTGTTAGTTTCTAATCAAATACAACTGTTAGTTAGTCAGTCTACAAATTCTGATTGATTACCACAACCTACTCCTCTTCCCACTTCGTCCTCACTTCTTCTTAAGTTGTACCCTTTGAGTATGACTTCGCGATTGATCCTTTCACACGTGCCCATAACTATTCAATTGGTTGGAGATCGATGTAGTGGTGAGGTGTGAAAAGTACTTTGTGTCCAATTTCAGCTGCTAACTGGATTCATGGCGCGATGTTGTTGTTCTGCCACTCTCTTAGTATCAATCGAGCTTCTGTAACAGTAATATTTGAATCACAACCAATATAATTCTTTGAAAGCTCATTCATTATGTCCGCTTTCCTCATTTTCTTCACGTTTGTTGTGGAAAATGGCTTGCATTTGTGATATCGAGCTTTGTCTAATATTATTAGACAAGGCTCAAATAAATTGGGTGAAAGTTGGTTTTTAAACCAAACTTTGTATCTTTCTTGGTAAAATACCTTGAGATAATCACCACTGTGTCCTTCAGTAGAATTAGGAAAGACCACTCATAGAGGTCTGGAAACTAATCCAGTAGTTTCTTCTTTTCCATTACTCCCGATTGCTGCAACAAGACTGAACCTGCGTTCCTTCGACTGCATTCTTCCCCGTTCATTTGTAGACGTTGGATGATATAAATTGTATTTTTAATGCTGATGATGATGATGGACATAGGATTCATCCGTGTATATTTCTCTTCGTCTTAAACGCGGAAGTTGTTTTTATATTTTCCAATAAAATTCGCAAGTACTTATCTCTCCGGGATTCTGGTTGAGCGCTGATATTGTATCCTCCACTTTATTTTCCTCTCTGAAAACTTTTTAGACTAAAATACGATTTTACTGTTCAAAGCTGATTCATAACTTGTTTTGTCGTACAAAATATCTTAAATTTCTTTTACATGCAGAATATTCTCCTTTATTGAGTAAGAAAAGACTCCTGGTGCACAAATTCGAGCTCCTGAATTTTGCTTCCCTTCAATAAAATTCCGCACTTTGTAAAATAGAATTTCTTCATCAACAATTCGAGTTTTCTTTTTTTCTGTTCCTTCCAGCACTGATAGAAGTAATAATACTACGGAGTTGCTCATCATCTCTGGAATTGCTTTTAAAACCAATCTTCCATGAAGATTCTAAATTTCACACTGTTCTTGCAGCGACGCCACTTAATTTGGCTGTTCTTGTTCTTGCCTGAACAGCCAACTTGCCACCTCGTTCTTGTGTATCTTAATAAAGTCTACAGAATACTCGTAGTATGGTTTTGTGTTCATCAGATTGCAGATGCCTCTTTCCGCGGATCGCATCAAATTTATCAAGTGCAAACTGAAATGATCTCGAATTTGCAGTACTTTTGTTGTTGACGTTGTGCCATTTTGATAGACGGAATTGTGTCTATTGTGATTCTATTTTTTCTGACGATGAGATACAAAACTGTGTCACCGCAACTTCTAGGATCTAACGATTAATAATATAAATAAGTTGTATCGAAGAAACGAAAAGCAAAACACAAGCATGTACTAACTTTGACCAAATTATGGTGTCCCTCACCATTAGATAATTAACCCCACCCTACTAAGACGAGTCTAGCGCCCGAAGATGAAAAGCAAAAGAAGGTCTGCGAAGTAAATTAGGAAGTAAGGGAAACCCAGGCGTATCGCAAAACGAATTGGAGTACGGTTTTGTATTGCAATATGTATTAGGGCACAAAAAAATATTGCAATACTTCCTCCGTCCGGAAATACTTGGCCACTTTTAGAAATTCATCTTGGTTATCGTCTTTGTTTATCAGCAAGAGTAGATAGTCACCTAGATAAGACAACGATAGCGACTTGTTCCGCTGCAAGACGCATTTCTTCTGTGCCGTCTCCCGGGGTTCAGCAATAGCACAATAAATTTAATACATTCTGAATGCCGCCGCCAGTGACTTTTCTTTCTCCAACGAAATCGCTATTACGGATTCAGTATTCTACATGAGTTCATCGACGAAGCAAAACGAGGTATCTGATCATGCCCGATTGGCAGTATATTCATAAATGCTAACTCTATCTGTGAATATGAAGCTACGACGCAGTAATTACGCCAAATTAAGAGAGAAATACTGTGCTTCGAAGAAAACTGTTCCGCGAATTTGGAGTATTCGCAATGTAAAAGAAGCACAGACCAAGAAATAGAAGCAGTACGAAAGAACAGGAAAGGAATCTGTGGTAAACTTCGGATTAACGAAGAAGAAATCAAGCAAGAAGTATCTGCAGTCCCTCTACGACTTCTGCGAATTAAGGGCCATGCTGCTGAAGCGGCAGGAGTTCCATCAAGTACTCTGTTCGATGCGTTAAAGAGAGGATTGCTGCGCAGAGAGAGCAACACTGTCAAACTTTCTCTAACTAAAAAAACAGCGGAGGCAGAAATGGTGTCTGAAGTCTGTAACCAACCGCACGCTTGAGTTCCACAATATGCACGAATATATGCATCTAGATGAAAAATGGTTTTACTTAACCATTAATGCAGCAAAATACATTGTGACAAATAAAGAATCATCTTCGTATCGACATTGTCGCCGCAAGAAGACAATGAAGAAAGTAATGTTTCTTTTGGCTGTAGCGCGGCCAAGGTTCGATGAAGATAGAGATGCTGTGTTCGACGGAAATTCAGGACTGTGGCTTTTTGTAGAATAATTTCCAGTAAAACGCAATTCTAAAAACAGGCCGAAAGGAACTTTTGAGGTCAAGCCGGTTAATGCAGACCGTTATCAGTACAAGCGCATGTTACTGGGGAACGTGATTTCTACAACAACAAGAAAATAGCCGGAACGAAAGCCACGAAAAATCATAATGTAGCATGGTAATGCTCCGGAACATGTGCCAATAGATGATGAAGAGGTCGTTGTAGGTGGGAACAAATGAAGGGCTATGATAAACCTGGATGCACAGCCCCATAACAGCGCGGACTTTAATGTTCCAGATTTGGAAATGTTCGGAGAGATCCAATCATTGCAATACAAGGAGGAACCTCGCAACGTTGCAGAACTAGTTAATGCTGTAGAGAAAGCCTACGGCGACCACAATGCCGAATCTATAGAAGACAGGTTTCTGACACTACAAAATTGCATGAAAAGTTCCATGAAAGCATGTGGTGGGAATGACTACAAACTTCCACATATGAACAAGAAGGCGTTGCATCGAGCGAACTAGCCTTTTACTAAGATAGTTTGTGATGAAGATACATTTAATCTAGCTTTCCATTGTAGTGACACACTAAATTGCTAGTATCGCATCGTGAGTACGACACAAACAGTAAAGTGGCCAAGTATTTCCGGACGGAGGAAGTACCATATTGCAATCGAGCTATGGAATTTGTGGCAATTTTATTGGTGGCAACTCTGCATGTGCTTCGCCTCCGCGGACGAACACGGCTTTCTTCTGCATAAATTCGAACGTGAACGGAGTTGGACATCTTCGTATGGTGGTGTGGTGGTTGAGATTAGGATGGGCACCGACATGAGGGGGTACATTTAAGGTAAACACGAAAGCGTTTAGAAGTGCGGGTCCATCGGAGGCACATAGGATTGAACTGACGACTATACCAGTGCGCTCAATTAGGATGCGACTACGTAATACAGCGCGGACAAGATTGCATGGAATTGATTTGTCAACTGTCAGTTTATGTTACGCGCCGGTCCAGGTAGGACGATTCGGACCCTGCTAATGAGGTCCCCAGTCTCGTAGCTAGTGAATCCTAGAATTCTACGCAAATAGATAGATTTTCAACGAAAAAGGGCAGGTATGAAGGTACATCCGTGCAAAATCCCAACGTCATTATCTAAACATCCCTACGTCGGGTTCGGTTGCAGCTCGATTGTACTTCTGGTCGCTCAAAGGGATGCATTCGTGATATTTC
>JAAUYH010074847.1_pt1 | contig 12242 bp, 13 predicted proteins | sample 7278061 | NCBI WGS metagenome assembly JAAUYH01 (sample SAMN14350203, study PRJNA611818) | marine sediment metagenome | isolation source: surface marine sediment (0.6m) | place: French Polynesia: Moorea | collected 2018-08
TAGAACTCAAATTACCTAATTAGGCTAAAAAATTTCCAAATCATAACCTTTTTCTAAATCCTGCTCGTGTTGACGTCTAACAATTTGTTAGTTAGGTTTCAGGCTTAAACATTCTGAGGAGATTAACATGGTAACCTTTCAATCAACCCGATGTGGCCACCATAATGAAGATTACGCATACACTTTTCACTTTAATAATCAGTCAGCGTCAACGACAATCTATTACTGTTTGCAGTCAACCTTTGCTCCTCAGCCCAATTATTCTAAGCCCCTTGAATTTCAGCTCCAGTATGGATCAATGAAAATGGTAGCAGTACCTCCGGGCCAAACGATAAGTACCAACTTTAATACAAACGGACTACTTCAGGCGGGTCAACCTCCGGTACTGGTTGCCTTAGATAAAGTCGTGTGCGCTCGTTTTTGGAGCGGTGGATTCTCGTTCTCGGACAACGTGATCGGTGCGGCCGAAGATGCCTATAACGCAGGAAAAGACCTCATGGAAGGATGGGAGACTCTCAAGCTAGTAGAAGTAGAGGGGGCTAAGGCAGTGTTTAAAGTAATCCAAGATGTCTATAATGCAGGAAAGGAAATCGCACAGGCATGCGCCACGGTTAATTCAGACCAAGATCAATATATAAATTTGATAGTTGAGAAGCAATCTGGTTGCGGCGGCTGGATCGGACAGCAGAACAATTCGGGCGATGAGGTAGCGACCAATACCTCATCAAGTGGAATCAATATGACTGTAAGGGTAGATGGGGGAGGATTTGATAATCCGTCCACACAGCATATTTACTTTCACTACTCGGATGACGCCTCTTAGAGTCCCTGAAAAGATTGGCTGCCACATTAGGATTCTACCTTTGATGCTCCATAAAAAAAGTTAGTTTTTAATTTGGATAGGCTTGATTTATAAAGATGAACTCAGCTTATATTTCAAGGATTGGAACTGTCGATAATTCCCAAAACAGGCAACCAATGCCATTCGGCTCTACAGCGTCTAAAATATCCATTTAGCAAGCTTGATGAGCAATTACTGAATCAACAGACAGGTTGACTAGCTACCTTGTCTGTTTTTTTGTGCAAAATTGGCTATTTATTGCGAATGATCAACAAGCTAAATCACTAAATCATTAGTGTGATCGCTTTAACTGTAAAATCCTACCAGCCCTACTTCCATTCACTGCAATCAACTTTTTTGTCTGGTTCTTGATCTAACTTTTGTTTAAACTCTTCACTAAAATGTGCCTTTTCCCAATTACAAGCTGTTTTGACTTTTGCTGGGTTTAATCCTTTTGCATTCATTAAATTGGCATTCCTTAAATTGGCATTCCTTAGATCGGCATTCTTTAGATTGACAAACCATAGACTGGCATTCTTTAGATTGACATTCTCTAGATTGGCATTCCTTAGATCGGCGTTAATTAGACGGGCATTCTTTAGATTGACATTCTCTAGATCGGCATTCTTTAGATCGACTCCCGATAGATTGGCTCTGACTAAAGAGGCTTTCCCTAGCTTCACACTCTCTAGACTGACTCTGATTAAAACAGCACTGTTTAGATTGGCATTCTTTAGATCGGCTTGGTTTAAATCAATTATTGATTTACTTTTTTCAATTAATTTAGCAGCGCTGAGAAACTGAATTAACTCTCCTTTGCGATCACTATCTAAGGCTCTCAAAACTGACAACGTTCTTGCTCTAGCAATAGTTCTCTGAGTTTTTGAGTTTTCATCATCATTCAAAGTAAGAAGTCCTTTCTCTACTAACTTAGAAATATCATCTAAATATTTAATCAGTAATGCTTGCTGATTACGGTTTTCTTCTGCTTCTTCTCCTTGGCTTAATATCTCATTCTGCCGAAAAAATGGAATAGACGTAAATATACCAGCAACGAAAGCGATTAGTACAGGAAAAACTAGCAATTCTAACCAATCCCAAATCGTTTTTCCACCTTTGCGTGGTTTTAATAGCCAAGAAGGTTTTTTGTCTCGCTCCAATAAGTAATTGTTGGGTAGATACAGCTTCCCGTTTGAATCTTTGATAAATCCATTCTGGCTAGTCTGTTGATCAGAATCTTGGCTATTCTGATCAAGTTCTTCTGGCGATCGCTCTTTCTCACCCATCGGACTATTATGACTACCACTTGACTATAAAATCCTACCAGTTCCATTTACTGAGCCTAGTAATCACGAACTAATATTACCGAATCTTATCAATCGACGAGAAAATAAGCTTTTCAAGCACCTGACAATCATAAGAAAAGCTGAATGGTACAAAGCTATTAATGACTTGTCGACGTTTTTTCAATAGTTACAGCCGTTTTTATACGAAATTCGGATTATGTGTACCCACCCCAATTTCAGGTAGATTGAGGAGTACGCGGGGCGCGATCGCTGTTTTTGCTCACTTTGCTCAAATATTGTTTAAAAGAGTCTTTTCGGCAATACTAAACTAAAAAGATGAGGTGTTTCAACATCAGAACATGAACAAACAAGAATTCCTCTCTGTTCCAGTATTTGCAGCAGCTTTAGGCGTAATATTTCTGGGGATTAGCCTTCTTGTCTCTTCGGGATATGGGGATAATCAGACTCTCTTAATCTTGCCCTTAGTAGTTGGAGTCACCTTTTACATTCTTTCGATCATTTCACTCTCTGAAAGCTGAAGACAGGATGGAACATTTACAAGACTTTTTAAGATTTTGGGTATTGCATCAAACTCAAGAATCGGTTATCTGTGCGTTAGGGACTTTCATTATCATCTTGCTCCTCAATTGGCAGAAAGAAAATTCTCTTAACCCAGCCAATCTTTTATTCAAACCCCTTAGTGCCCTGGTCATTCCCAACGGAATTGCCTTGATCATTTGTTCCTTCTCCCCATCCCTTTTTTGTGAACAGCCTGATATCTTAGCTTTGTATCTAGTTATTCCTGGCTTGGCTGTGCTTTTTGCCACCTACATAGCAATGGTATCCGACCTGCCAGAAATCAAAATCAGCAACAAAAACGATCCTCCTGAATAACGCCCGATTGATCGTGAAGGTTAAACTACCAAATCATTAGTGCGATCGCCTATCTCCAACCATCCCCCAGCACACTCCCAACAACATTCATACTCAACATACTCACCAGATTTATCTTGAAGCTGCACAATACATCTCGCTAGTACGCCACCAACACAAAAACGGCATAGCCTGGAACTATGCCGATTAACGACTGAAGTATGCAAGCAGATATTACCATTCTTGTTCCGAGCTAGATTCTGTCTGCTCAATATAATCATTTGCAGCTCTAAAACAGAAATTAATTTGTCAGACTCTCCTCTAGCAAAAGTTTAGATTCTCCCACGGTTTCCGCTAATTCTTCTATCTGTTGCTGAGGGACTACCTCCGCTGCATGATTAACTTGTTCAAGAAACTGTTTTCCTGCACGATGCTTATTAGAAAACTGTTTTGCGTCTTTTTTCAGCCCTTCAATTGCCATTTGCTGAATCTGAATAAGTAAAAGCGAGTGTTCAAGTTTTTCTTGATTGACTCGTGCTTGTCTCTCAATCTGCAACCAATCATGACCTACATTGACCCTTCTTGATACAGCTACGGCAAAACTAAAACCTATAGCTAGAGAAGATAAACTGAAGCCGATTGCCAAATCAATAACGCGAGGAGTCGCATTAAAAAACTTCTTAAAATTAAATTCCATCAGCTACAAATCAGCTATACAAAGGGAAAAGAGGAATACGAGAAACGTTAGAAGCTGTCTTAATGCGGGCGATCGTCTCCTCAAAGTCTTTCCAGTTATGTTGATTCATCACAGGACAACCAAGAGAACCAGGGGCATTAGCATCTAGATGTACCCCAAAATCCCCTCTTTTACCGCCTTCAGAAGTCGTAACCTCAAAAGGTAGGATGCGATAAAAATTACCCCGAACGCCCTTATTGTTAGGCATATAGATCGGGTCAAGATCTACTTCCCATTGGCTTAAACCAGGAACATGATGAACAGGAGGAATTAACCCCCCTCTAGTATGCTGATCACCTCGCTGTTGTCCCCCAGCATGACTAGTAGTACATTTCCATTCGTTAATTTGTCCCTTTCCTAACTGAATTAGAACCATGATGTATTGGTCTAGTCCAGGATCGCGATCATAATGACCACTCAAAATCAATGCATATAAATTCGCTGCTAATTCCATGTCAAATCTCCTCTAGAAAATATTTTGCACTCGTAAATCAATCAAGAAAGCTCATCAATTTTGCTCTCAATAACATTGAGCTTTTCTTCCAATTCGTAATAAGCAGAACCGACATATTCGTAAACGCTAATTGTTAATTGCTCTACCTGAAACTTAGGCATTAATAGCAGCCGATAAACATCATCAAATTTAGTGAAATCAGCTAAAACTGTACGATTACTATAAATACTGACACTACTTCCAGTAGCAACATTAGTTGGTAAAGTTCCAGAAGTAACGATACTTTGAACCACACGACCAAGATATTTAATTTGACTCGGATAATCTTTAGAAGTGCAATGTATAGCTACTAAACTTGATGAGATATCAACAGCTAATTCTTGATTGGGAATTGGTTCATAGATAGGCACATGCTTTCCTGCTCTATAGGTAACGACAAAACTAGCAGTATGTCTTTTTTGCCAATTCCCCGCTTTGTCAGCATCATATAAAGCTGTCATTAGTTAAAGCGTTCTTGCCAGATAGCTAAATCTTCAGGCACTAGATGAGAAGCAATGATTAACTCAATGTTTTCTCCAACCTGATCAACATATGCAGCTGCATCTTGTCCATCTTCCTCTAACATGTCCAACAACACATCAAACTCCTTACCAGTACGCAGAGCATGATCTAATGCTTCTGTCCTGCGATGAAGGGCTGCTAACTCTTCTACTTCCCCCATATAATTCTCGTCCAGAGGAGTGTTAGTAAAAGTAAGGAACGGAGACTCAAAGTCGTACATAATTCCTCCCTAAAATTAAGCCTTCTCTTTGATACGCGAAATTTGCATAGTGTTGGTATCAAAACCAGAAGCCATAATTGCAGCACGCAGAACGTTATAAGCTTCTACTTCAGTTTCAGTAGCAGTTTTAACCCCAAAGGGTATTGAGCCAGCTTTTCCGCCACGAGTAACATATTTACGCTTAGTAGTTTTAGCTGTGACTACTCGATTAGTTGAACTCATGCCCGTTTTGACCACTATCTTGGCAGGGCTGACGTTACGCAGCTTAAGAAAGATTTCTCCGCCCCCAGCATTTAAAGAGTCTTTGACATAACCAGTAAAGGAACTTTGGTAAGCAGTCCATCTTTCAGATGTGCCATTAACTTTGAGATATTGATCTGTATCCAGCTCTAAAGCAAAAGGCTTGACGAAAAGTTCAGTTTGTGGTGGTTTCGGATCACCTTGTCCGATGTTTGGCTGACGGTCATCAATACTAGTCAAATAGTTAACGTAATTATCCCAATAAACCGCGTTTTGTTTGGCTTTGGCTAAATTCTTCGGTATCCCCATAGTCGTATTAAAATTTGTTGATTTTTCTCCAGCCTAGAACAAAAAAAACCACGATTTCTTTTGCGAACACCTATAAGTGTTTGCAACGATTTATCACTTACCAAGATTTGATAATGGCATCTATCCAATAACCAGATTTATCAACCAAAATAATTGGCTTGGGTAGACCATGAATCTTGATCTGTGCGTAGGCAAATCTGACTTTTACTACTGGTCTGATGCGAGCTTCTTTATAGCTTTTACCCAAGATAGTTTGTGTTCCAGGATTGCTAGGAAACGCTGCATTAGGGTCTTCCGCAGCATTTAACCTCACTAACTTACTTTTAAAGGGATCTTGGGTAAGAGCAAGTAGTTTTTGAATGATTGTGACGGCATCAGATTTATTTTTAGCAAGTACTTTATGTCTATGTCCGAGAAGCTTATCAACATAGGTATAGAGATTCTTTCCTTTCTGCCAAACAAAACCATTTCCTTGCCCAAATTGAGCATTAACTCTCTTAGCAAGAGCTTCTAAATTAGCTTTGGTTAAAGTCTCACTCGTTTCATCAATCAAACGTACTGATAATTTTCCTTGGATGGGACGATAACCATACTCAACATCTTGTTGATCCTCTAAGAAAAAACAAGTTACTTGAGGCTTATATTTAACCTCGTACTCTTCGGCGGGAATGCGAATACCCAGATAAGGTTCAAAATTATCCCGCATCTTGCGACACACCACCCAAAATAACCACATCCTCAAGGTAGTCATCGCAGTAGTATCGTTATCCTTCATCAAACAAGCGTGTTTAGCTGAACCTTTAATGGACTCGATATCATTGTCTGCCTGACCACTAAAAAAATCTCGGACAGCTTTGTTGTGGGCATAACGAATAGTGTTTTGTAGGTGTTCCCATTCATTGAAGTCTTCGGGTAATGGCATAATTACTCTTCTATAGGATCTTTGACAAAATCTGTAAGCTCTGGCTGTGCTCCTTGGGAATTAGTTTTAACAGTAGTTTCTAAGGCTGCTTTTTCAGTTTCCTGCTTGGTAAATTCAGTCTTAACTTTCTTGTACTGTTGACCGATATTGTTTACGCTCTCTTGACTTCCTCTAAATTCCTGTGTGGCATTTTCAACATCACTTAAAACGTTTTCTATTCCTTCTCCTGTATCGATGACTCGCTGAATCTGCCCTAGTCTGCCAGTCTTGACCGATACCTTTTCACTCATCCAACCATAACTAGACTCCAGGACTTGACCAGATTTTTTCAGAGCATTACCTATTCTGCCTGTGTAGTTGCCGATAGTTTCTAATCCTTGGGCTAATCCAGCCTGGATCGAAGTGATGCTGTAGATGACGTTAGAAGCGCTGTTAAGGATGCGATTGTACTTAGAAAGTGTCTCACTAACCCCCGTGTAGTTTTCTGCCCCAATTAAGCCCTTTAAAAAGCTCTCAATGGATGTTCCTAATGTCTGGTTGATATCGATGCCTTGAAACTCTTCGTTCTTAATCAAAGAGATAGTATTATTAGCGATCGCACTTACTGTATCTCCTAAGCTACCCCCTAGATTACGAGAAAGCATAGCTGCATTGTGGATTGTGGCAGCTAAACTCAAATATTCCAATATTTTTCCTATTCTGGTTGCTTTCCAAGCTATTTGAGCAAATTTTTGGATAGCCTCTAGCCCATATTTGGCATGAGTTACAACATTTTTAGTTATAGTGACAGTTTTATCAACTGCGTCGATTGTTCTTTGAATATTGGTATTTTGTATCGTATTCAAAGCTTGTAAACCTAAAATACTACCTCCGTTAGCTTTAGCTTGAGCAGCTACGGGTGGGACTAAAGTAGGAGCTTGGCAAGTTGATTTTGAACTATTCTGTTTGATTTGTCGGAGAATATCTAGTCCACCCACAGCAAGGGCAATGGTAGCTGGGTCAGGCAAACTAGATATTTTGTCATCCAATTTATCTAATTTGAGATTAATGTCTTGAACTTGTTTTTGATCCACTTGATTATCTTTTTGTCTTATTTCTCTGTCTAGTTCATCAATTTTAATATCAGTTTTTATTCCATTATCTTTAAGATCGTTAACTCTTTTTTCGAGGTCTTTAGCTTGTTTAATTACTTCTAGATCTCTAGCTTGTATACTGCTTTCCAGACCTTTGCTGTTAGACTTCAAGGTTTGAATATCTAAGTCATAATTAGTAACTTTATCGTTTAAATTTCTAATTTTGATATTCTCGTTAATTTCTTTATTAACTTGTTTTTCGATTACCTTTTCTAAATTTTCAGAGTCGACTTTATCCAAGTCTTTGAGCTGAGAACTAACTCTCTGTTCAAGTGCTTCAAATCTTAAATTATTGTCTTTAATTTGAGAATTAACTTGTTGAATATCTTTATTACTTTTATTGATTTTTTGTTGTAAGTCAGAATTAGTTTTTATCAAGGAGTCTATTTGTTCTTGATATTGTCTTTTTAAGCTTTCTATTTGTTGTGTCGTACTTGCTTTAAAAGCAGCTATATCACTAGTATTTTTGGCTACTTGAGCTTTTTGTAAATCAACTTGATAAGCTAATTCTCTATATTGAATATCTCTTATTCTATTAGCTTGATTGATTGTATCAATTTGACTCTGCTGTTTACCATTAATCAAGCTATTTTTAGAATTTCTAATCTCATTTTGTTTTATTAGTCGAGCTTGAAGAGTTGTAATGTTATTGAGTTTATCAACTTGCTTGGTTAAATAACCTAGGGCTGCGGTAGTGGCAAAACTAGAAAGGATAGAATATATACCAGCAACAGTATTAAATGCCTTTAAAGCTGTACTAAAAGAATTTTTGGCTAGATTAGCTGCTGAAGCTGCTCTAGAAGCAGCATAATTAGCTTGATAAGTAGCTTGTGTTGCTGTGTTTGTTGCCGTAATCGACCGAAAATTAGCTAGTCCTGCTGTGGATTGTGCAGAGGATGCAGTCCTCCAAGCATTATTAGCAGTTCCCATAGCTTGGTTAGCTCCACTCCAAGCCTGATTAGCTTTATTAAAAGCATTGTTGGCAGTTCCTCCAATTAAGGCAATACTACCTGCTACTAATGATTTTCCTTTCAAGCCACCATCATTAACAATTGAATCTTTCTCTGTAGTTGGTATTTTGCGCTCTAATTCTCTATTTACTTGTCTTTCTAAAGAGGCTAACTGTTCTTTAGTAGCTAAATCTGGACATAAATTACTCATGTTATTTATAGATAAGTTTTTTTACTTTTCCGTCTTTTCCATAGCAGCAAATGTAATGAGTATTACAATCACAGCTACATGTTCCAGGTGGGCATTCTTCACGAGGAAAAACACAGTAATCATCTATTGTCGGTATCGTTTGAAATATTCTTGAAAAGACAAAACCCCGTTCATCAAATACTTTGAACTCGTATTCATACCCTCCTGTAATTGGAATAATGTCATCAATTTTTACTGAATTAGGATAAGCAGCGGCAGGATGATAAATACTACATTCAGTTTTTGATTGCAAAGCACGATTGCCTGTATTTGGATCTGTTAGTACCTGTTTACTGATGTAACCGTTTACACTTTTAACGGATATCTTATAGGTGGCGACTGCCTCGTAAGATTCTTTCGTTAGAACAATACCAAGTATTTTCCCTTGTATGAAATTGTAATAACCGTCTTTTTGTGCTCTAAAAACAGAAGCTTGTACAGTTTGCCCACAAGCTAATGCTTGACCGGCTATTCCAGTATTTTGATAAGTAATTGATACCCAATATTGTCCTTGTGGTTCATTCTTAACTTTTTCTAAAATCTCCCAGCGAACATAAGGAAAAGGGGTATAGAACATAATTGATTCTTCCCCTTGTGGATAGGCTGTTAGATAAGTTTTTATTGCCCCAGTACAGATGTTATTTCCTTTTCTAACAATCTTCATTAGACAACGTTGTCAGGGTCAAAACTACTTGTATCTATCGTGTAAATTGCGAAATCAAAGTTATTCCTAATCTGTGATTGCCCGTCTCTAGTTTCGTAAGTCTTAGGTGTGAAATTATCTTGAGCGACGATCGCCTGAGTCTTATCTTGAATTGGTTGGCTATTTTCGTCTAACTCTTCTTTAGTAGAGTGATGTAGCCAAGCAAGCCACGCAGTAGCAGCTTGAGCAGGTGTAGCTGTAGTAGGTGTAGCTAAATATGGATTACCGTTCTGATCAACAAAATCATTGAGGTTGATAGTAATAGTGTCATCAGTTCGATCTGCATTCTCACCGAATAAATTAGCTAGTTCTTGAGTCATTTTCTGCGGTTATAAAAGTCGGTTATTAACATTCCTAATTTACTGCATTCCAGCGATCGCTGGGAATAAATCAAAAAGATAAACAAAATTTTTTTGATAGTACGATACATCTCGTACCACTAATTTGTTATGCTAGCCGTATATTACGTACCACCGATACAGCTAGTACCACTTATGGCTAGAACTAAAAGAAAAACTACCATCGCCTTTGACCCTGATAATTTCGTCAAGCTACAGAATATAGCAGCACTTCAAAATAGAACAGTTACAGATATCCTGAACGAATTGATAGAAGGGTATGTCAAGGGAAAACTACCAGATGGCTATGAGGAGAGGATTAAGGATAAAGTCTTTGCTCTAGTTGATCAGCGAGTTGAATCTGATTATCTTGATGCGATCGCAGAAAAGGTAGCTTCTTTACTATCATCACAAAAGAGTACTACCGATACTGCTCGTACCATCGAAACAGAAGCTAGTACTCTTAATCCGATCGCTGCAAATGATGATCCTAAGTACCAGAATTTCATTCTTAGAACAAGTACTTCTGAGGAAAAAAGTACTACTGATACTGCTCGTACAGCTAAAAAGAAAACTGAAGACAAGACTACTAAGGAAGATAGACAAGCTGAGAATATTGCTAAGTTCAAGCGATACAAGGCTTCTGATAATAAAAAGAGCCATGACGATCAGTATGTTGCTAGTCAGCTTGGAGTAGGTAAAGAGACGGTTAGAAGATATCGCAAAGGACTGCGATCGCCCAAGCAAGAATTTATTGATGCTTGGGGATTGAACTGGAGTGGTGAACAATGGATTAGGAACATATGAGGAGAGTTAATTATGTCCAGGCGATCGCGTTCATCCATTCCTCAAGAGCTTCACCAACTTAAAGCACAGGAAATCTATGAACAGCGTATAGCTGAGGGCGAAAATGGTAGTCCTGAAGGTGACTGGGAAACAGCCAGGATATATTTAACTAATCATCCCCAGGTTGTTAGAGATTGGACACGTAGACAAGCGATCTCTTTTTATCAACAGCTAGCCAGATCGTTTTTTGGAAGATTATGGCGATCATTCAAGACTTTAATAGCTGTGATTTGGAAAATTATTATTTTTCCGTTTTGGCTGTTTTATAAGTTACCCCAACTATTTGCTAATACAGAAACTAGACCATTTGCTCTGGATGTTGTTAAAACCACCATCTCCGCAGCGAGTTTGATTGCTGCAATAATTGCTGCGATTGGATTATTCTTCAATATTTTAGATGCAAGGCAGGATAGAGAAGATGCTAGACAGGACAGACAGCTTACTCAAGAAAGGTTGATTACTGACCGCTTCACGAAAGCTGTAGCTCAAATAGGTAATGATAAAGAAGAGGTTGTAATAGGTGGAATTTATTCCCTAGAGAGAATTGCTAAAGATTCTCCCAAAGACCAATGGACGATTATGGAAGTCTTGACTGCATTTGTACGAAAAAATTCTCCTATTCCACCAGAAATTAAAAAACTAAAAAAACGCTCAGAGGAAAAATTCAAAGCATTAGAAATGCTTAATTCAGTCGATATTCAAATACAAGCTGCTTTAACTGTAATTGGACGACGAAATCGAGAACGGGACTACACTTCAGATGAAGATCCTGAAGCAAATACTAAAAGACTTAATTTGAGCCATAGCAACCTTGTAAAATCTCATTTCTTTGATGCTAACCTCACAGGTATCTATTTCAGTCATTCTAATCTTAGAGGTGCATACCTTAGAAGTGTCAACCTTAGAGGAGCTAACCTATATGATGCCTATTTATCTTATGCTAACTTCAGAAGTGCCGACCTCAGAAGCGCCGATCTCAGATATGCCAAACTCAAAAGTGCTTTACTTGATAATGCTGATCTTAGAAATGTCAATCTCAATAATGTCGAAAATCTTACTAATAAACAAATCAAGTCGGCTTGTTTCTGGGAAGAAGCAATATATTCTGATGCAGAATGGGATGAAGTAGAGGAAAAATGGATTATAAAAAATAAAAAAGCTAATCAAGATAATCAAAGGATAATTAAAAAAATAAAACAGGACAAAGCATCAGACCCAACAAACTCTCCTGATTGCAACAAATAGAAATAGCGATCGCCCTACCTACTCTTCCATTGCGATCGCTTTCTGTGTAATACAAATTCTTTTAACTGTTTAATATTATCGATCACTTTATTCGATACTTCAGATGTAGAATTTGACATACTCCCCGACCATTAGGTGCGGGGATTCTGGATTCAAACAGCAATTGCAGAACCGAAGTTCTGACTGACATCACCTAGCCCAAGAGAAGATGCCCCTTCTCTTCTAATATTTATTGCCGCATTTAAGTCCCGATCCTGACCCTGATGACAGTGAGGACAGCGCCATCTTCTGTCTTCTAGACTAAGATTGCTGTGGACATGCCCGCAATGACTACA
>JAAUYH010010646.1_pt1 | contig 12236 bp, 6 predicted proteins | sample 7278061 | NCBI WGS metagenome assembly JAAUYH01 (sample SAMN14350203, study PRJNA611818) | marine sediment metagenome | isolation source: surface marine sediment (0.6m) | place: French Polynesia: Moorea | collected 2018-08
CACCACGCGGGGCAGGTAGTCGCTCTCGACCTCAACCACGCCGTATTCGGCAACTGGGACTTGGCAATACGCGGCCGACAGCGACGTCCGTTCTGTTGGTAAGACCGACGGACGGCTGCACCCACAGGCGATCACACCAGCGAGGGTCCAGGTTATCCATCGCAACGCGGACATGAGGGGCAGAGTACGATACCACGACGCGGTCGCCAAATCTTCACGACACTGCGAATGGGGTAGGACATCCGATTCTGCGTCGGCCTGACACGGCGGCGCCGTTTACTGGGCAAGTCATATCAAATCGAAACACTGTGGTCGGGCCAATGAGACCCAGTGGGTGGTCTCGTTTGTCTGGCCCTTAGGGGATGGCCGAAGTTCGAACTTGTGTTTAAGCAGTGGCGAAGAGCGAGACCGAGCATGGCCACGCATGTACTGTCTACGGTTGTCGGAAGGGGGAGTTCTAAAGAAAATAATCAAGTATATCAGTGGCTTAGTGGCTTAGTGGTGCGATATGAGGTCATATGAGCTTGACGGACGCAGGCGCTGCAAGCATAGCGAGTTTGCCTATCGATGTTATCTGTTGATTTCGTCCATCGATTCCGTTTGTAGCACATCGTAATGACACGCTAGATAGCACAGTAGTCTAATAGCGATACAAACCGCTTCGTCTATCATATATGCCTCGATACATCTTCGTACTCTAGGTAGTGAAGATAGATATATACGTTGCTCTGCGTATCGGCCTCTCTTTGCCGAAATCGACTAGTTTGCCTGCGAACATTACGCCCATCGTTCATTTTGGGCTGATGTACCGTTCCTTACGGCTTACATAAGCTGCATTTTAAGCCTCGCCATACGAGCTCTACGAATCATTGAGGAAGACAACCACTATGCGCATCAAATTATTCGCACTCGCCATTCCCATGCTGTTTATCGCCCATGAAGCCCGTGCCCAGACTGCTTGTTCGGGGACCCTGAGCGGCACGTATGACGAAGTAACCGTCAACGGTACCGCATGCACCTTAAACGGCGCGCTTGTCCGCGGCAGCGTCACCGTTACTAGCGGAGGCACGCTGAGCGCCATCGGGAGTAACACCGATGTACTCGGCAATGTACAAGTCACAAGTGGTGGCAATATCGATTTACATGCAGTGACAGTATCGGGGCTCGTCACTCTCAATCAGAGCGCGGATTTATCCGTGGGCGCCGCCGCCACCCTGGGAGCGGTGTCGGTCGGCGATTCAGGCGACGTCACCATTGCGTCCGGTGCATCGGTCGGGGCGCTGTCGGTGACGGATTCCGGCAACGTGGTAGCCAGTGGCTCTATCGCGAGTATTCAAGCTCTCGGCTCGGGCGCCATCAGCTTGGATGGAGCTACCATCCCCGGCGGCATTACCAACGACCAGGCTAGCGGTGCCCTGAATATTTGTGACTCGACAGTGGGGGGCGGTATCACGGTACTAAACAGCACCGGGGATGTATTGGTGCAAGCGGGCCTCTCATGTGCCGCGAGCGACGTGACGGGCGCTGTGAGCGTCGAATTTGGTAGCGGAGATGTTCGCATCGACGGCGCCACCTTACTCGACCTAATCGTGCTATCGCGGACCGGCGAGATCGTTATCGCCAACGCATCTGTCAGCGACGTCAACGTGTCCAATTCGACCGGCGATATTACCTTGGATAACGTGACCACTGACAGCGATAGCATCATCACTAATAACAGCGGCGACATCACCATCGATGCATCGACGTTGGGCAGTGATGTATCGATCACGCTAAACGACGCAGTGACGATCACCAATAACTCATTTTCACTAGAAGATGTAGTCATTGCCAACAATGGGACCGTCTTGGTGGACGCCAATATCGACCTGGGTTTCTCTATCACGGAAAACGGTGCGGTCACCGTCAGCAATAACGACTTCACCAACGGCGAAGTGAGCAAGAATAACGGTACAGTCGCCATTGACGACAACATTGGCGATGGGCTCAACTGCACTGACAATACCCCGGCGCCTACGGGAGCGGGGAATACCATCGTGTTCACCGATGGCCAATGTGCGGGGTTTTAGGACCTCTTCCGAGACTACGGCGCCGACGGTCGTTTACGTCCGCGCGATGCGTGTTGACTACCATAAACGCGGCGCAAGCAGTGGCTAAACTGCTGCGCCGCAAGTGCTCTACTCAATCCCAGGAGTCGCTGCCGGCGGTCGATTGACATGCAGTACTGAGCGCGTCGCCATAAACGATCGTCGTCGCTCTGAATAGGCCGCAGATCGCGCCACAAACGAACGGTTGCGTCGCTCGATGCCGTTGCCAATGGGTAATCGGCCGCGTCCTGTGGCGCAAAGGCCACTGCGAGCACGCGATCGCGATGACCGCTGAGGACCACGGGGGCCGATCCTGTGCCGCTATCTTGCACCGAAGCGTCCTTCTTCGGTGCCGGCCACGCCCAGGCAGTGCCATCAAACGAGGCCGCCGCGATCCAATCGCCCTTGGGGCCGACCGCGACCGTATATACAAAATCCTCCGGGCCGTGCAGATCAATCGGTGGGCGCTCTGGAGCACGATCCCAACCGCTCTGTTGATTGCGAAACCATACTTTCACAGTCTTGTCGGCAGATCCGGTGACGAGAAATTCGCCATTGGGGGCAAACGCGGCCGAAAAGACAATGTCGTCGTGATCGGTGAGGGTTACGGCCTCGCCACTACCGTCCATTCGCCAGATGCGGACGGTCTTATCGAGAGATGTCGTCACCACGTGAGCACCATCGGGGCTGACATCAATGCCGCTGATAATGCCATCATGGCCGCGGAGGACCGTGGCTTCGCCAGTGCCATCGGTGCGCCAGATGCGGATAGTCTTATCAGCTGAGGCCGATGCAATATGCGCACTACCGGGGGCAAAGCTGACGGCGGCAACATAGGCCTGATGGCCGCGGAGCTCGGCCACGAGCGTTGGTGCGCGGTCCTGTGCGGCATCGCCGCGCCGCCAAACTCGCACCAAACCATCTTCTCCGGCAGTGGCGAGGTGAACACCGTCATCGGCAAAGGCAATAGCAAAGGTATTGCCTGTATGGGCGGACCACGATGGCAATGGGCGCCATTGCTCGCCGTCGCGACGCCATAGGCGCACCGCGGACTCTGCTGCCGAAGTCGCTAGATATTGACCATTGGGCGAGAATTCGACGAGACCGACCACGCTGCTATCGCTCTCTAGGATAATCGGTTTGAATGTATCTGCATCACCCTCGTCTTCTAGCGCCCAGATGCGGGCCGTCCGATCGAGGGAGGCGGTTGCCAAAGCGCCGCCATCGGGGCTAAAGACTGCGGAATGAACAATGTTGCGATGCCCGCGAATAACGCGACTAGCGCCACTTCCAGTACCCGTGTCCGCGGCGGATAAGGGCGCTTCGAGCGGCCATATTCGAACCTGTTTATCAAAACCCGTCGATACCAGGCGATCGCCCTGGGGCGAAAACGCCACGCTCAGAATAGCGACCTCGTGGCCCGCAAAAACCAGCTGTGGCCGACCTCCAGCCAAAGCGCGCTTGAGGGACCACACGCGCACCTTGCCATCTCCCGATGCCGTGACCACCCGATCGCCCGTGGGACTGAATCCGACCGACGATACCACGCCACCATGACCGCTCAGCACCACGGGGTCTCCCGCCTTCCTCGGCAAGACCCCAGGCTCCACTGGTAATAGCGGCCAGATTCGCGCGCTGCGGTCGCCTGAGCCGGTGATAACCCGGGTGCCATCGGGGCTAAAGGCGGCCGAAAATACGGTGTCCTCATGCCCGCGGAGGACGATGGATGCCTTGATATCGCCCGTACTAGACTCAGCCGTATGACCGATATCCCAGATTCGCGCGCTGCCATCGGCGGATGCACTGACCACCCGTTTGCCATTGCGGCTGAACGCCGCCCAAAACACGTTATCTTCATGGCCCTTGAGCACGAGTGGCTTTTCTTTGCCATCGGCGCGCCAAATCCGCACGGTGTGATCGGCCGATGCGCTCACGAGCCGCTCGCCGTAGGGGCTAAAGCTCGCCATAAACACCCGATCGTCGTGACCGCGCAACACGACTGCTGGCGCAGCAATACGATAAGGAGTATCGAGGCGCCAAATGCGGATCAAGCCGTCATTGCCGGCGGTCACCAAGCGCTTGCCGTCGGGGCTAAAGGTGGCGTAATTGACTTCGTCTGGGTGGGAGAAGCCAACGGCGGCCACATCTGCGTTCATGGCCCATGTGACGAGTGCCCGCCAGCCTCGCGGAATCGGCCCGTCCTCGATTTCGCGCAGCATTGCCAGCATCATCGTGGGGTCGTCCCGGTATTCGCGTGCAGTGGCCATGCGCAGGGCATTGCGTGCCTGCAACGATTCGTCTTCGGCACGGGCCGCTTCGCTCTCGGCGCGCTGGGTCGCGAGCGAAGCGCGATGGGCCTGGGCGGTCGCGCGCTGGGCCTCGCTCTCGGCCCGCATCGCCCAGTACGATACCAATATCGCCATGGTCACCAGCGCCGCCATCGCCGCGGCCAACACTTGCATCCGCCGCCGCCGTATGCGTCTCTCGGTGGCCGATACCGCCGCGATATAGTCGCCCTCATCCGGCCCCAGTCCACTGCGCCCGCTGGCCAGGTATCGTTTATGCCAGCGAACCACTTCGCGCGCGGCCTCATCGCGCCAAAGCAGCCCCTGCCGTCGTCCGCTGGCCTGCCACTCTCTGGCCGCGGTACGTACGCGCTCGATCACGGCAGCATCTTCTCGGTTGTCACTGCGCCAGCGGACCAGCGTCGGCCAGGCGTCGATCAGGGATTCGTGCACCAACTCTACGGTTTGGTGCCCGCCGCCGTCCGACGAGATCAGCAGCCGCGCTTCGACAAGGCGGGATATCACGCGCTCCATATCTGCGGGCTCGGTCACCGATCGACGCAGGTCCTCCATGGTCTGCGGCGCCCGAGTCCCCTGCGCGGTGACAAGACGGAGGAGGGCCATTCTGGCCACATCCACATCGCGAGAGGGCATGGCCTGGATGACGGCATCGGCATGGCTGGCCAGCGCGCCAACAACCCCGCCAAGGGCGCGATAACTCTCGCAGGTGAGCACGCGCCGCTCGCGGTCGCGCTGTCGCCATAGCTGCATCGCGGCAAACTGCAAGAGCGGCAGCGCCACCGCCGTGGTGGCGAGGGTCTCGACCATCTCGTCCACGAGAGCGTCACTCTCGAAGCGATATGCCAATCTCGAGAGTGGAACCACCAGGGCATCCCGCAATCCCCGCTCACTCATGGGAGGCAAAAATATCGGGTGGCGATATAATTCTGCCGCGCCAATGCCGGCCAAGCGGTCGACAAAGTCCGAGCGTATTGATACGAGCATTCGCAGCGGCGAGCCCGCATCATCGGCTACGCTGCGTAGACATGCCAAAAACCCCGAGCGCTCGGCAGGCTCGGCTATCGTGGTCAGTTCTTCCAACTGATCGACTACCAGGATGAGGCGCACGCGCCGTCGCCGGCATCGCATGCGCAGACGCATGGCAAAGTAGCCGGGCTCATCGAGTAAGCGTTGACGCAAGATATCCCGTTCGCTTTCTGGAACTAACTCTGACATCCGCCGAGTCAATAGGTCGACCAATGTACCCAAGGGGCGAGGTCCGGGACGGAGCATAAACGCATCCCATGCATCGCCTCCGCGCTTGAGGGCTGGGATAATGCCCGCGCGGGCCAACGACGACTTACCGGCGCCAGAAGGGCCAACGATGGCAATTCCGGGAGTGTCGTCGAGGCGGCTGATGACCTGAGCGACGATGTCGTCACGGCCGAAAAAACGATCGGCATCTTCTTCCCTGAGCGCTACCAGGCCGGCGTAGGGCATAGGCTCGCCCCCGTCGTGTCGGGCTCGATTGTTTCCATCCGCGCCTTGCGGATCGAGAGCCAATACCGACTCAAGCTCGGCCAGCAGCTCGTGGGCAGAGCCTATGCGATCGAGCTTTTTTTTGACCAGGCAGCGATCAATTATATTGGCGATAGCCTGACCCTGAATCCCGAGAGCGCCCGTGGCATCACGCGCACTGGGCATGGCGAATTCAAGGCGCGGTACCGTGGCCAATTTGAGATCGTCGACGGGATCGAGAGGGTGACGACCCGTAACCAACAGATGGAGCATGATGCCCACAGCCCAAATATCGGTGCGATGATCCACGGTATCGGCGCCCCATTGCTCAGGCGACATATATGCGGCGGTACCAGCGTTATCGCTTAGGCGTCTGCTCAGCTGCCTGTCTGTGCCGTTGTCGGCTGACGGAAATGCACTCAGCGTCGGTGTGGGCATACCTTTGGCGCCGACGTTATCGTCGGCTTTTGGGCGGGCGCTGCGCACGCGATCGGGATGGGGCTCGGCTGCGTCGAGCAACTTGGCGATGCCAAAGTCGAGCACCTTAATCACGCCAGCATCGGTGATCATGATGTTTGACAATTTGAGATCGCGATGGACAATGCCGCAGTCGTGGGCATGAGCCATGGCCTGGACTACCGGAATGATGAGCTCGACCGCCATGCGGACGGGCACGGGGGCGAAGCGATGCTCCTGTCCCGCTTCCAACGGCAACGTCTGTGTGAGTGAATCTTGCCGCATGCGCCGCCATTCTGCGAGGGATTTGCCCTGGATGTACTCCAGCGCCATATACAGGCGGCCGCGGAATTCGCCAATGTCGTGGATGGTCACCACGTGTTCGTGATTGAGTCGAGCGGTCAGGCGGGCCTCGGACCAGAACCGCTGGCTGTGTACCCGACCGCTATCGATGAGAAATTTGAGTGCAACCAATCGCCCCAAACGGGTATCACGGCCCAAAAACACCTGTCCCATACCGCCGTGACCCAAGGGCCGAATCAATTCGTACTGGTCCATCGACGTTTGGACGTCGGCCAACAGCTGGTCCAGCGAGCGCTGTAAATTGGTCTCGCGGAGCTCGTCTCCGGTCTCGGTGGCGTCGTCGGTCGATGAGTCGCTCGCCGCCATATGCTCGGCAAGGGCCTCACCAGCACTCCAGTCGCTCTGCCCGTCGTGAGAATGCGAGTGCCCATATGGGCTCGGTGACGGGCTTATCGATGGACTCGGCGACCGCAGATCACGCGTCTTGGGTTGGACTATTGGAGACTCATCGGACATGAAAGTAGCAAGAATTACATTTTATGTTACCTGCATTAGATAGCAGAGTCGACAATGCCGCACATCTTTCCGCGGTGCGCTTCGGTCGGCAAGACTCTCCTTCGGCTTCGGTGCCATGGGCCTTGTGGCCCATCACTTTGTAGGTGACTGCCGGCACGCGCGCATAGGCGCCCCCAGGGCCAAGCGCAATCAGATCCAGGCTCAGAGTTTTTCTGTACGACGCGATACCGATGTTGCACTCGGCAACCCGTGATTGCCAGGGTGCGTTTATGTAGGCAACGTCACGTCTCGTATTGCAACGACGCGATACAATCATTTCGGGTAATTAGACACTGGCCCGAACATTGCTCAACCGCCCTTGTGCCGACGGCGAATTCTCTAGCTGAGCAGTCATGCTCAAGATGCATAAGGAGACGACGATGATTCCGCTTATATCACCGATACGAATGGCGGGGACCGCCACTGCCATGCTATTGGCCATCAATGCATGTGCAGTAGCCGAGCCTGAAGGTGCGGCATTCAAGGCCGCTGATACCTGGTACTTCCGCGGCACGCCCAACAATTGGGGGACGACTGCCATGATGCCGGTGGTCGGGACCAACTTGCACGAGATCTGCGAGCGCTTTGAGGGCGTAGGCGATCCGCGATTCAAGGTCGATCACTTCGCCGACTGGAGCGAAAACTACCCCGCCCAGGACTATCGAGTGGGCGACAATGCCAACTACCGCATTGTCTTTGATGCGCAAACAAAGTCGTTCGAGGTTACTGAGGTGAGCTCCTGCGACGGCGTTGTCCCTCCACCGGGCAATGGTGATGTCTGGTACTTTCGCGGTACACCCAACAACTGGGGCACCACCGCCATGGAAGCGGTCGCCGGTACAACTGAGCATACCCTCGAAGTCGCGTTTGCTGGCGAAGATCCCGCACCGCGCTTCAAAATCGATCACTTCGCCGATTGGAGCGAAAACTACCCAGCCGAGGATGTCGCCGTCGACGACTGCTATAGCTACCAGATCACGTTTGATAGCACCAGCAAAGATATCGACGTTGCTCCCCTAGACCCGGTTACGACGGGCGCATGCGAGTCCTCACCGCCGCCACCGCCACCGCCGCCGCCACCACCCGGCGGCGCCGACTTTCGCGAAGAGACCATCTATTTTGTCTTGACTGCGCGCTTCTACGATGGCGATTCTGACAACAACTACTATAACCGCGACCGCATCAAGCCCGGCGATCCTCATTGGCGCGGCGACTTCAAGGGCCTCATCCAGCAGCTCGACTATATTCAGGACTTGGGCTTTACTGCCATTTGGATCACCCCACCGGTAGAAAACCGCAGCGGACTTGACTACCACGGCTATCACGCCTACGACTTCAATCGCATCGACCCCCGGCTGGAATCGCCTGACGCCGACTACCAGGATTTCATCAATGCCGCCCATGCCCGCGGTATCAAGGTCATCCAGGACGTCGTCATCAACCACTCCAGTCAATACGGGATTCGCGGCCAAGTGTGGATCGACCACCTGCCGATCAAGTACTACCGTCCTGCCGGTGGCGGCGTCATCGACAATGGTCCATACCAAGGCAATTTGGGCGACTATCTGCATCCATTCCGCGAGGACAACGATAACCCCGTCGCCCCGGCCTGGTTCCGCGAGCGCCAGACCTCCGACCCCGAAGGCATTGTGCCCCTCGTCGATCCGCTCACTGGCGTCACTGTCCCCTCGCCCGGCTATAGCCCCAATCGCTTCTTCGGCATTGATGCCACCGCGCTCGATCCCGAATGGTACCATCTCAACGGTTTTATGGCTGGGGGCGATTGGGAGAATCCGACCGCACTGCAGACCAAACACCTCGCCGGCGACACCATCGACTTGGCCACCGAGCGACAAAACGTCAAAGACTATCTCAACGGCGCCATTTATCGCTACCTAGACATGGGCGTTGACGCCATTCGCATCGATACCCTCAAACACCTTGAGAGGGGCAACGTCCTCGAATACGTCAACGCCTGGAAAGCCCACAAGCCCGAGCTCTTCGTCTTCGGTGAAAACCTGGTCAAAGGTCTCGGATTGGGTTCCGAGTTGGCCAACGACAACGCCTCAGCCGTCATCCGCCCGTGGTGGTATACGCGCCTCGGCAATGATCCCGGCAATCCCAACTCCGGCGGTAACTCGGGCCTTTCGGTCCTCGACTTCTCCCTCTTTTCTACCTTCCGCGACAACGTGCGCCATGGCCACTACGGCGGCATCGGCCACGTGCTATCGTGGGATTGGATCTACGGTGACGCCAGTCAACTCGTGACATTTTTGCAGAACCATGATGTTGGCCCCGACAACGACTTCAAGTACCGCTTCCAGTCGGACACTTGGATGGCCGCCATCACCTACAACCTCTTATGGACCATTCGCGGCATTCCGACCCTGTACTACGGCGAGGAGATCGAGTTCATGAAAGGCGCACCCCAAGACATCGACGGCGCCAACATGACCATCGACCAGACCGGCCGAGCCTACTTTGGCGACCACCTTGAGCCCGGCACCATCGCGACGACCCAGGCACATCCCCTCTATCGCCATATCAAGCGACTCAACCAAATCCGCCGCGCCATTCCGGCGCTGCAAAAAGGCGCGATGGATCGGATCAACGAATTTCATAGCGGCATGTCGTTTGTCCGCGACTACCGCGAGGGCGGCAGTTATGCAGTGGTGGGATTGGCTACAGCCACCGACCAACGCTTCACCGTGGACGGCATTGTCGACGGCCTGTATCGCGACGCCATTACCGGTCGCACAATCCAAGTGAGCGGGGGCAGCATTACCTTTGACGTCAGTGCCCATTCGGCCGGCATCTACGTCCTCGACGGTCCGGGAAAAATCGGCGAAGACGGAGTGTTCTTGCGCTGAGCCCTCCAGATATGCGACAACGCATATCTCATGGCAACCCTACAAAAACTCAGTGAGCAAGAGATACAAGAGGCCCTGGCCCAGCGCGACAAATGGTCCATTGAGGCCGGCAAGCTCCATCGCGAATTGCGCTTTGCCAATTTTGTCCAGGCCTTTGGCTTCATGACCCAGGTCGCCATTGTTGCCGAATCTATGAATCACCACCCCGAGTGGTTCAACGTCTACAATCGCGTGGTCATCGATCTCGAGACCCACGATGTCGGCGGCCTGAGCAGTTCCGACTTTACTCTCGCTGAGAAGATAGACGCCATTGCCGCGGTATTGGGAGTCTAGGTCATGACGCCCTTACGGCCCAAGCTCACCACCAGCCTAATGCTGACGGCGGCGCTCGCCATGGCGCCCGCTGCATGCGGAGACGACACAGGTGGCGATGACGGTCCGCCCGACGCAGCCGAGAACGCCCAACCCGACGCTGGCACTGCGAGTGACGGTGGCGAAGACGCCAGCACCAGCGAAGACGCCGGGACCCAGCCTCCGGCCGACGCCCAAGTGCGCGCCGACGCGTTCGTGGCCGATTGCACCCCCGTCTCGGGCACCGAGATTGCGCTGGAGCTGCTGATCGAGGGCGATGGCGAAAACTTCATCCGCCAGCCCCTCTATGTCACCTCACCGCCAAACGACCCGCGCCTTTTCGTGGTCGAGCGCTGCGGCATCATCCGCATTATCTATCAGGACGGCGGCTTTGAAACCACGCCATTTCTAGATATTGCCCAGGGCGGCGACACCCCGCGGGTCAATTGCACCAATAGCGGCGAGATGGGCCTGCTCGGCTTGGTCTTTCATCCCAACTATGCCGACAATGGCCGCTTTTTCATTCACTATACCGAGGGCACCGGACCCAGCAATCGCTACTCGGTCATCGCCGAATACACCGTATCGGACGACGCCAACGTCGCCAACACCAGCGAAAAGCGACTATTGCAAGTGCGCCAGCCCAACGGCAACCACAACGCCGGCATGTTGGCCTTTGGCCCCCGCGACGGCCATTTATACATCGGCATGGGCGATGGCGGCAACCGCGACGATACCAACGGCAATGGACAGAATCTCACCTCTCTACTGGGGGCGATGCTGCGCATCGACGTCGATCGAGAAGAGGGCGACACCCCCTACGCCATTCCCGCCGACAACCCGTATGCCGATAGCAATAACGGCGAAGAAGACCCCAGGCCCGAGATTTGGGCCATCGGCCTGCGCAACCCGTGGCGTTTCAGCTTCGACCGCGAAACCGGCGACATGTACATCGCCGATGTCGGACAGGATCAGTGGGAGGAGATCGATTTTCAGCCCGCTAACAGTACGGGCGGAGAAAACTACGGCTGGCCAGAATACGAGGGCAGTCGCTGTTACTTACCCGCTGGCGGCGGCGACTGTGAGCCTAGTGACAAAGTGATGCCCATTGTCGAATACCCCCATCCCGACGAACCCGAGGCGCAAGAGATCGAGCCCGGTAAGTCGGTGACCGGTGGCTTTGTGTACCGCGGCCAATGTTTTCCCGACATTCGTGGGCGCTATTTCTATGCCGACTACGTGCGCCGCTGGATACAGAGCTTCGTGTACACGGGCGGTGAAGTGACCGACCAACAGCTACTCGGCGGCCCGCGCAACAAAGCCGTTGCCAGTTTTGGCGAGGATGCCGCGGGTGAGCTGTATGTTATTGACATTGCCGATAACGCCATCTATCGCCTGACGGTCGCGAGTGAGTGAGGACATGCAGGCTCAATCCGAGTACCGATCCGCACCGACCGCACAGCAGCACCCCGTGCGTATAGACCGGATTGCCATCACCGATTACAAAGCCATCGATCAGCTTGAAATCGCATTTCCCTTGCCGGATACAGTGGATCAGCCCGATGTCTTTGTCCTCGGCAGCAAGAACGGGGTCGGCAAGAGCTCGGTGCTCGAGTGCTGCGCCATCGCGATGCTCGGTTCTCTCAACTATAATAATCTTCCTATACACCATTTACTGGCTCCCCACGGCAGTAGGCTTCATGTGGGGCTCATTCGTTCTGGGGCCGCAAAAGCCCATATCCGTACCGCGCTCCGAGAGCGAGCCACGACGTTTCCTGGTGAGGTGAGTATTGAAGAACATTTGGTGAAAC
>JAAUYH010061881.1_pt1 | contig 12236 bp, 10 predicted proteins | sample 7278061 | NCBI WGS metagenome assembly JAAUYH01 (sample SAMN14350203, study PRJNA611818) | marine sediment metagenome | isolation source: surface marine sediment (0.6m) | place: French Polynesia: Moorea | collected 2018-08
ATCGCAAAACCAGCGAGCCACCCACCAACGCTCGCCTCGCGTCCCATCAACGCATTAACGGCCAGCAGCGCGCAAACGATCTGCCAGCCGTGGTGATCGATCCGCAAGGGGCCGAACTGGAACAACAACGGCATGGAAAGCGCCATGGCGACACACGCAAAGCTTGCCTCCGCTTCGCCTTCAAGTCTCCAGGCAATCCGCGCAGCCAGCAACATGGCGACAAATAGAGTGACAAGCGGCACGACTATGAGCGCGGCAAGCTCGGCGCCACCTTGCCCGAAGATTGGCGTCAGCACAAACATGACGGCTGCAATCGGCAGATCGACCAGCCGTGACCAATGTGTGACCACGCCGCCCGCTGCCGTATCAACACGGTACTGAGTCAGGTCAAACCAGCTCTGCCCGCTGAGCAAATCGCGCACTTGCACCAGCCGCATGATGTCATCGGCGTCAGGATAAAGCCGCGCTGAGATCTTATAGATATTGTTGAGCAATGCTAGCACCGCGATCAGCGCCCACAGCAGACTGACACGAATGAGCAGGTCCGGCGTGAGGGCAGAGCGACGACGTTCGACCAGCATCGCTCAGCTGCCTTCCGTCGGTTCTTCAGACAGGGGCTCTTTAGGCCCGCGGAACACGATCTGGGCACGCAGCAACCAGGTAGCGGTGAAGCTGACTCCGATGGCTGCAAGCTTAGCCAAGCGGGGATCGAAGCCCGCTGCATCGCCCAGCCCGACTATAGCTGTCGTGAGGCCCAAGCCGACCAGAGCGGACAGCACGAACAGAGCCTTCTGCCAAGTCCGAGCGCCGCGTTCTTGCGCAACGGTCTCGTGGAACACGGCGCGGCTAGAAAAAAGCCAATGCACAACAATCCCGATAGAATAGCCGATGGCAGAAGCTGGCGCTGCGGCTACGCCCATGGCGAGCAGTCCAAGGAAAGCGCCAACATCCGCCGCCAGCGCGCCGACGCTTGCCAGCACGTAACGGACAAAGCGCACATCACGCAGTTTGACGAGCCACATGTTCACCGGCAAGAATTCCCCTTCGCGCTCGCGCAGCGCTGTGCGCCGCTCGCGTCAGGTCAAGATATGACAGAACACGGTTAAGAAACTGCCAATCCACCGAGGGCGGCGCGGGTTAACATGCACCGGTCGTTGGTAGGTCTAGCAAGCACCTGATTAGGCGCGCTTCTTGATCCGCTCCGGCACCTCGCGAACAGAGGAGAGTGCTGCCTGCTGATCCTGGTTGGGGCGCGGATTGTCCTCGCTGGGCGTCGGTGCACGCTCTGGCAGCGTCGCGTCAGCGCCTTCATTCCCTGCTTCGTGATATTCCGCATCCTCGTTAACGCACCAAATGTCATAGACGCGCTCGCCAGCGAGAATGTTCTCGACCGTCAGCATCGCGGTCATCATCGCGTGATCCTGATTGTTATACCGGTGCATGCCGTTACGCCCGACCAGATGCAGCGTCGGATACTTTGCTTCTAGCTCCCGGCGCATCGCATCGACATTGGCTTCGTAGTCGTCGTCATAGACCGGATAAGCCTTTTCCTGTCGAACCACGGCTCCGCCCGTGACCCATGCCGGATCGCATAGGCCGAGGATTTCCATCTCGCGCGTGGCTTGTTCGATCAGATCCTCATCGGACGACGACCACAGACCGTCACCTTCAAAGCAAAAATACTCCAGGCCCACGCACGCCATATCCTCGTCCGGGATCATCTCAGGCGACCAGGAACGGAAGTTTTGCACGCGGCCAACCTGCACCCGATCGTCATGGATGTAGATCCAGTTGTCCGGGAAGAGATCCTCCGATTTCACCATCAGCGCGACGGTCAGGAAGTCACGATATTTGAGTTCGCTCGCCTGCAAAGTCGTATCCGGCAGCGGATGCAAGCGCTTGGATAGCTCACGCATGGGTGCCGAGCTGATAGCGTGCTTCGCGCGGATCACGACGTCGCCGGACTTGCCCGCAGCGCTCATGCGCCAGCCGCCCTGGCCGTCACTCGAAAGCTGCTTCAAGCCGTAGCCCATGAAGAGCTGGCCCTTGCCGGTGGCAAGGATCTTGTCGCGCGCGGCCTCCCACATCATGCCCGGGCCGAGGCGCGGATAACGGAAGGTCTCCAGCAGCGTTTTGGTCGCCATCCCGTCATTGGGTGTCTTGTTAAGGCCGAGGCTGCGCTTGAGCCCATCGAGCACAGCACTCCAAAGCGACAGGCCCTTGATACGCTGCGCCGCCCAGTCTGCGCTCATCTCATCGCACGGCATGCCCCACACCTTCTCGGTGTAGGTCTTGAAGAAAATGGAATAGAGCTTCTGCCCGAACTGGTTGGTGGTCCAGTCCTCAAAGCTCTTCACATCTCTGATCGGGAAGAGCTTGTAACGCAGATAGCTCAACATGCAGGCGGTTGAGCGTAGAATGCCAAGATTGGACAAAGCTTCGAAAGCGCGCAGCGGGTAAGAATAGAATTTGCCTTCGTAATAGATGCGGCTCATTCGCGGGCGCTGGATGAAATCATCCGGCAGGATCTCATTCCACAAATCGACCACTTGTTGCGACTTGGAAAAGAAACGGTGCCCGCCAATGTCGAAGCGATAGCCGTCATGTTCTACCGTGCGGCTGATGCCGCCCACGTAGGTCTCGTCCTGCTCGATAATGGCGACTGATTTGCCTTGTTTGGTCAGCAGGTATCCCGCCGTAAGCCCGGCAGGGCCAGCGCCAATGATCGCGACATCGACTTCGACGGCCCGATCTTTACCAGTTGTATCCGTGTCAGATTGAAAATGTGGCACGGTTCCCCCTATTTGTGTCGCGCAAGAGGGAGTGAAGGAAATTGGTTACCGGCCAGTAAAGATCGCAGGTTCTGCAGAAAGAATTTCAATGAGGCTGGCGCGAGAAGACGCTGCGCGATGTTTGCGCATTGCGGCGTGATCAGTCGCGGAGTAGCGCCGGAGCCTGCAGGCGCGCCGCCAGCGTCGCAAATTGCGAGAGACTGAATGTGTCGTCAAACACCACCCCGTAGTGGCCTTGACTGCGCCAGCGGACCTTGGAGCGAACCTCCTCCAGGGCTTCCCCTTCCAGCGTGAGATTCTGATCGATCGCGAACAGGCTCTTGCACACGACCCGAGCGCCTTGCTGTGAGATATTCTCCACCATTGCCTCGTAACGCTCGCCGCGCGAAGAGACTGTGACGGGGAATTGGATTGCCAGGCGCAATCCGCGTCTTGGAAACTCCCCCACTTCACTGATGAAGCGATCAACCGCAACATCGTGGTCGAATTCAAACCCGGCTTCGCGCGGATTTTCCCAAACACGCTTGATCTTGAACTGCTCACCGCTCTGCAGCTCTAGCGCGAGTTGCCCTTGTTGAGGCAGCTTGTGGAACAGCCGGACGCTGACGCCAGTATTGGAAACGTCGCGAATGACGCACAGAAACTCACCTTGGTTGGCAATGATTTTCGCGGCGCGGATGAGCAGGGTGTATCGCTGAGCACCGCGCTGATCAGCGCTGCTCGAGCTCCCTTCCGGGACAGCTGACTTGATCATCGAGAATTCCATTCTTGCTAACCCTGAACCAGCTGCGGTCGTTGTCATGCCGAAGCTTGGTTGTACGCGCACCGCACTTACCGTCGCCGTGATAAGGCCCTAAGTGTTAAGGCGAGGCTACAAAATAACGAGTTTGCGACGAAGCGTTGAGCGCGCGGAATGATGTGTTTCCGGAGGGATGCATGGTGCGGGTGGTGGGACTCGAACCCACACGATCTATAGGATCAGGGGATTTTAAGTCCCCGGCGTCTACCATTCCGCCACACCCGCAGCGTGCGCTGCGGCACCATTGCGTTCAACACCGACCGCACTAGCGAGGTGCGCAACAAGCTGCAATCAGCCAAGTGCAGAGGCCTGCATAATGGCTGTCAAAATATGGATCGATATGGCGCGAAAGTGTGAGCTTATTCGTCGTTAAGCCGACGACGCATTTCCTTGCCGGCCTTGAAGAAAGGCACGCGTTTGGCGGGAACGCTGACGGTCTCACCAGTGCGCGGGTTGCGGCCCAGGCGCGCTTCGCGCTCGCGGGTCGAGAATGCGCCAAATCCGCGCAATTCCACGCGCCCGCCTTCTACCAGGCGTTGGGAGATTTCTTCAAAGAAGATATCGACAACCTGCTCAACCTCTTCCGCCCGAAGGTCCGGGTTGTCATCATGCAAACTCTGCAGCAATTCTGATCTAATCATGTCGCACTCCCGATCGTTACTCGCAGGACGCTTGGCCTCGCGCTACGATCGTTTGAAGGTCACCCTTCTGTTACCCCCGCTTCCTTCAGCCGCGGCGACCCGCCGATCAGAAGCAATGTGACCGTGCCAGAGACAATGGCGGTTCGCAAGGGTTTCGCGGGAAATTGTTGACCCGAAATTTACCATCGGATTCGGGGGGAAATTGCGCTGGATCAATCCAGCCTGATCAGACCTCGGCGAGTAGAGTGCGCAAGTCGATCCCGAGGCGCTCCATCCGCTCGCGAATCTCCGGCCATTCCTCGGTGAGAAACTGATCGCGTTCCGCCTGGCGCAGTTTGTCCGCAGCACCCTTGACCACATACATGCCCACCCCGCGCTGGACCGCGACCAGGCCATCGTTTTGAAACTGCTGGTAGGCTTTGGCGACAGTCAGCGGATTGGCGCCCTGTTCGGCTGCAAGCGCGCGCACAGACGGCAGCATTTCGCCCTCTGCATAGTCGCCTTCGATAATGGCCGCAGCGATCTGATCGCGCAGCTTCAGGTAAACCGGTCTGCTCATGTCTTCTTCCCCAGCGAAGGTGCTACAGTGACATAATACAGCGAGGCGCGTCAAGTTCCCGAGAGAAAGGCTTGACGCTCGCTGAAGCGCAACAGGCGAGCACAAATAATCGGTTGCGATTGAAACTAGTGCTTCACACGCACGAATGAACCGCTAGGGTGCGCGGCGGATCGTGGCCATGGCGAGTGGGATCGCGCTGGCCGTATGGAGAGGGATCGCAAGAAGCCATGTCTACACAGCAACTGCCAAGCGGAGATTCCGCAGGGACAATCCTCGGCCATCCGAAAGGGCTATTCGTTCTGTTCTTCGCAGAGATGTGGGAGCGTTTTTCCTACTACGGTATGCGTGCCCTCCTGATTTTCTATCTAACAAAGCACTGGCTGTTTTCGGACAGTGAATCCGGCATCATATACGGTGCTTACACTGCGCTCGTATACATCACGCCGGTAATCGGCGGTTACCTTGCAGACCGATATCTCGGACAACGCAAGGCAGTCCTATTTGGCGCAATCTTGCTGACGCTTGGCCACTTCTTCATGGCTTTCGAGGGAGAGCCTTCTTTCGGAAACGAGAATAACCCTGTCATCTATGTCTTCTGGCTGGCGCTGGCGCTCATCATCGTCGGCTCTGGCTTTCTGAAAGCCAATATCTCCGTAATCGTCGGACAGCTCTATCCGCGCACCGACGTTCGGCGCGATCCGGCTTACACCATCTTCTATATGGGAATTAACATTGGTGCAGCCGCTGGCTCGCTGCTGTGCGGCTATATCGGTGAGACATATGGCTGGGCCTACGGCTTTGGCCTTGCAGGGATCGGCATGCTTGCGGGTCTGCTTGTCTTTATGTGGGGCAAACCCTTGCTGCTCGGGCGCGGTGAACCGCCTAGGCCGCTACCTAAGTCGACCGAATGGACGATGTATGGTGCCGGATTTGCCATGGTCGGCATTTGTTGGCTTGCGATCCAGTATCAGGACCTTGTCGGTTATGTGCTCGGTCTGTTTGGGGGCTCACTTGTCGTCTACGTGCTGTTCACCGCTGTTTCTAAACTGCCAAGCGAAGAGCGCGATCGCATCTTCGCGGCGATGTTCCTGATCCTTACGTCCATTGTTTTTTGGGCGCTATTCGAGCAGGCGGGATCTTCGCTCAACCTCTTCACCGATAGGCACGTCGATCGTGGTGGCGTTCCTGCATCCGTATTCCAATCGATCAACGCAATTTACATCATCATTCTGGCACCGGTCTTTGCCATCGTTTGGCAGATGCTCGGGCAACGCGGGATTGAGCCATCTGCTCCTCTCAAATTCGGACTTGGCGTTGTGCAGGTCGGCCTAGGCTTCCTAGTGCTGGTTTGGGGTGCAAACTCGGTCGGGCCGGAGATTGCAGTACCCGTGGTATTCATCTTCCTGATCTACCTGTTGCATACAACCGGAGAACTGTGCCTGAGCCCGGTTGGTCTTTCTGCAATGAACCGATTGGCGCCCGCACACATGGCTTCGCTGATCATGGGAACTTGGTTTTTTGCATCTGCCGCGGGCAACTTTGCTGCCGGGCTTATTGCAGCAGCCACTGGTGCAGAAGGCGTCGGCGAAGAAGCTGGCCGGCAGGTGGTCCTCGACGTTTACTCCAATGTTGGCTGGGTCGCAGTTGGTGTTGGTGTCGGCGTGATCATTATCAGCCCGCTCATCAAGCGCCTGATGCATCTAGACACGCTGAAGGATGACACGCTGGAAGGTTCAGCGGAAGCTGGCCTTGAGGCGCAAGAAGGCGGCATCCACCCAGCCACGCGTCCTGCCGAATAAGCGCGCAAATTGAGGAGAATGGTCATGAAAAGCGCCTCGCGCCTGATGCTCACCGCAGGAGGCGCACTGGCGCTGGCCGCCTGCTCCACTGCCAATGCAGGAAGCGACAGTCCAGAAGTCGCGAGCGTATCTTCTGCGGCACAGAAACTGCCGGATACGCCGGACAATCCCTACCCCTCGACCTACAAGCCTTACCCCGGCGTACCCACGGCACTGGTTGGCGCGACTGTGTTCGACGGCGCGGGACGCCAGTTTGACAACACCACGGTGCTGCTTCGCGATGGCAAGGTGGAAGCTGTTGGAAGCGGGCTCGATACGAGCGGCTACACAGTGATTGACGGATCGGACAAGTTCGTCACCCCCGGCGTGATCGATATTCACTCGCACCTGGGCAATTATCCGGACCCGTCGGTGGACGCTCATGCCGACGGCAATGAGATGACGAACCCGACGACGCCCGATGTATGGACAGAGCATTCGGTCTGGCCGCAGGATCCCGGCTTCAGTCGCGCGCTCGTCAATGGCGGGGTAACAAGCCTGCAGATCCTCCCCGGATCGGGCAACCTGATGGGCGGTCGTTCCGTGACCTTGAAGAATGTCTATGCCCGCACCGTACAGGGCATGAAGTTCCCCGGTGCGCCCTATGGCTTCAAGATGGCTTGCGGCGAGAATCCCAAGCGCGTTTACGGCAGCAAGGGGCGCAAACCGATGACCCGCATGGGCAACTTCGCGGTCAACCGCCAGACCTGGCTGGACGCGCGCGCCTATGCGGAAAGCGATGATCCCAAGCGCGATCTCGCCAAGGAAACACTGGCAGGCGTGCTTGCTGGCGACATCCTGGTTCACAACCACTGCTACCGCGCAGACGAGATGGCCTTCGTCATGGATATGGCGAAAGAGATGGGATACCGGGTTGCTGCATTCCACCACGCAGTCGAGGCTTACAAGATCGGTGATCTGCTGCGCGAGAACGAAGTGTGCAGCGCGATCTGGGCAGACTGGTACGGCTTCAAGATGGAGGCCTATGACGGCATCCTCGAAAATGCCGCATTGCTGCAGAACGCCGGTGCATGCGTGGTCATTCACTCTGACAGCGCGAACGATATCCAGCGCCTCAATCAGGAGGCCGCCAAAGCGCAAGCGGCAGGCAAGCGCATGGGTATCGAGATATCCGATGCCGAGGTCATCAGCTGGATCACGCTCAACGCGGCCAAGGCCATGGGCATTGACGCAATGACAGGCAGCCTCGAGCCCGGCAAGATGGCGGACGTAGTGCTGTGGAACGGCGATCCGTTAAGCGTATATTCGCGGCCAGAGAAGGTGTGGGTCGACGGTGCGTTGCTGTTCGATGCGCTGGATCCCAAACGCCGACCGGTGAGCGATTTCGAGCTCGGCCAGCCCGGCGCGGGAGACGTAAAATGAACAAGCTCGCAAAGACACTCGCTCTCGCGGCTGCTTCAGCATTGGCGCTCAGCGCGAATGCAGTCCAGGCACAGGATGTCGTGATTATCAACGCCACAGTGGTGACCGGCGATGGCAGCGATCCGATTGAGAATGGTGTCGTCGTCATTGAGGATGGTAGAGTTGCGTTTGCCGGCATTCCTGATGGTCGCTCCATTGAGACCGATGCCGTCATTTCCGTCAATGGCGCATGGGTGACGCCCGGTCTGTTCGCAACAGTCACCACGCTCGGCATCTGGGATGTCGGCGCGGTGAGCCAGTCGAACGACATACGCGCATCGGGCGCGCCCTTTGGCGCGGCGCTTGATGTCGCGCCAATCGTCAACCCGAATGCACAGGAGATCATGATCCACCGCGCAGCCGGGATTACGCGCGCCGCCACCACGACGACACCATCAGGTTCAATATTCGGCGGGCAGGGCGCAATCATCGACCTCGATTCCGACGGCGATCCCGTGACACAGGCCCGCGCCTTCCAGATGGTCGATCTTGGCGAAGCAGGGGGGCGAATTGCCGGGGGCAGCCGCGCAGCAACGCATGTGCTGTTCCGCGCCGCACTGCGCGAAGCGCAAGCGCTATCAGGCCGGACCGGCACACCGCAGACGACAGAGATCGTCAAGGAGGACGAGGTGATGCTGAGCCGCTTTGATGCCGAGGCTTTGAAGCCCGTCGTGACTGGAAGGCAAAAGCTGTTCGTCGCGGTTGAACGCGCCGCTGACATTCGCAGCGCGCTCGCACTCAAGCAGGAATTCCCGCAGCTCGACATGGTTCTGGTCGGCGCGAGCGAAGGCTGGCTGGTCGCACGCGAGATCGCGGCAGCGGGCGTTCCGGTTCTGGCCGACGCACTCGATGCACTGCCCACCAGCTTTGAACAACTTGCTGCAACACAGAGCAATATCGGCCGGATGAAAGCGGCTGGCGTGACAGTGGGCATAAATGTCTTAAGGGCTGAAAACCCGCGGCGATTGCCGCAGCTGGCCGGAAACCTGGTTGGCTTGGCACAAATGCCCGGCGCTACCGGACTCAGCTGGGGCGAAGCATTCGCGTCGATCAGCTCCATCCCTGCTGCGATCAATGGAATGGCAGGTAAAGCAGGTGTTCTTAAACGTGGCGCATTTGGAGATGTCGTGGTCTGGGACGGCGATCCCCTTGAAGTCACGTCTGTGCCGACGCAAGTGTTTATCAATGGCATCGAGCAGCCGCTGGACAGCCATCAGACACGCTTGCGCGAACGCTACCGCGATCTCGACGAAAGCCAGCTGCCCAAGGCGTATGATTGGTGAGCTGACCGCCGGCTCAACCACGCTTCATCGCTGAGAAAAGGCATTTCGCCGGGGTTAACCGGCTCGGCGAAGCTTGCCTAACCGCTGAATTTGTGACCCCATGGGCCTTGTAAGTGAGGTGGGACCCATGAATTCTGCGCTTGTCGAGCTCATCGCAGCCAATATCGCTTTCGTCGGAACGCATTTTGCGCTGTCGCATCCATTGCGTGGGCCGCTGGTCAACGTGCTCGGCGAGCGCGGTTTCCAGCTGCTCTATGTTGTGGTCAGCTTCGCGACACTGTTTTGGGTTGTTGCCGCCTATGGCGATGCGCCAGCTGCCGATCTGCCCGGATCAGGCGTTGTCGGCTGGATCATCGCAACGCTTCTCACTATCCCGGCTCTGGTGCTGTTGATGGGCTCCTTCATGCGCAACCCGGCTCTACCCATGCCTGGTGCTGCGGACCAGGCCCGTAAACAGCCGCGCGGCGTCTTCATTGTCACGCGTCACCCGATGATGTGGAGTATTGGTTTGTGGGCGGCGAGCCACCTCATTCTGTGGTGGAACTGGCGTAGCGTCATCACAGCGCTAGCGATGAGCGTGCTCGCCTTGGTCGGCGCGCATCTGCAGGATCGCAAGAAACGTGCCTTGATGGGCGAGGCCTGGGGCGAATGGGAAGGCCACACAAGTTACTGGCCGCGCTGGGGGAAGCTGTTTTCCGTCGGGCTCCTGTGGTGGGCACTCGGCCTGATGACATGGGTCCTGCTGACTTATGTGCACATGGTCTATGGCGGCGTACCAGCGGGCATCTGGCGGTGGTTCTGAAGTGAAAGCCAACGCACTGTGCACGAGCGCACAGACGACAAGAAAATGCGAACGAAGCCCGTCGTATCAGGGCAACTGTTCGTAGGAAACCCGCTCACAATCAATCTTGTAACATTGCGTTAAGTCAATATTTGCCTTGTTCGACAAGAACGGGCAGGCACGCACTGGGGGCGGAAAGGATTCGGATGGCCATTGCGCTCACTTCAGCAGTCTTGATCGCGACAGCAACACCGCTTGCATTCACAACGCCTCCCGCCTTGTCAGTGCAGAGCGCGGATGTCCCGGTTGCGACTCCACCACCCAGCAAGCCGGTGGAAGATTCGCCGCTGGAAACGCCGCAAGACATGCCAGCCGAAGAACCTGTAGCATCTGCAGAGTCTGAGACGGCGGACGCCGCGCCAACCGATCCTGATGTGATTGTGGTTTCCGGCGAGAGCGATGCGCGCAAGAAAGACCCTTTGGTGCAGGTCAACGAAACTGCTTTTGCCGTCACGCAGAAGGTCGATGCGGCAGTGGTTGAGCCTATCGCAGAGGTCTACGAAGACGACCTGCCGAGCCCGATCCGCAAGGGACTGCGCAACTTCTTCCGTAACCTGCTCGAGCCCGTGACCGCGCTCAACTACTTCCTGCAGTTGAAACCCGGCAAAGCGTTTGAAACGCTCGGTCGTTTCGGCTTGAACTCTACGATTGGCGTTGCGGGTCTGTTCGATGTCGCGAAGAAAGAGCCGTTCAACCTGCCCTATCGGCGCAATGGCTTTGCCAACACTCTCGGCTATTACGGGGTTGAGCCGGGACCGTTCCTCGTGCTGCCGCTGGTCGGCGCGACGACTTTGCGCGATCTAATCGGTGGCGGGATCGACCAGTCCTTCCTGCCGCTCGCCGTCGGCAAGCCGTTCGGAACGCCGCTCTATGCCGTGCCCGCCTACACGGTGAATTCGCTGGAGTTCCGGATCGAGTTCGACCAGCGGCTCGAAGACATCAACACCAGCGACGATCCATATTTTGCAATGCGGGAGACTTATCTCTGCCAGCGCGAAGCGGACATTGCCGCGCTCAAGAACCGCCCGCCGCCACGCGATTGCAGCATCGAAGCGATCATGGGGCTTGAGCCAGGAACAGTAGAGCAGTTGACGCAGCCGCCCGAGGCCACCGACCTTGCGCCAGAAATGCCAATGGCGCCTGAACCGCCTGCGATCCGCTACATCAGCGTGCCGGTGGTCCAGCCACTTCCCGCAGACTATGTTCCGGCCCCGCCGCCCAGCACTTGATTGAGCCAGTTGAGCTGCGCTTGCTGCCCGCGTTCGCGGAACGAGAGCGTGTGGCCAGCGCCGTCAACGGGTCGAAATGTCGAGCGACGAGCGAGCGCCGCTAGCTGTTTGCCATGGTCGAAAGGCACGACGGTGTCAGCCGTGCCGTGCATGATGAAGATCGGCATATCGAGCGCGGCAATCTTGCTCGCATTATCGAATGAATCGCGCATCAGGAAATGCGTCGGGATGAAGGGCAGCGCATCGTAGGCAACGTCAGGCAAGGATGTGAAAGGTGCGGTGAGCAGAAGTGCGCGTGGATCATACTCGCTCGCCATCTGGATCGCCGTTCCGCCACCGATCGAATTGCCGATAATGATGGTCTGCTGAGGTGCAATGCCGCGCCGCACGAGCCAGTCCATCGCCGCGCGGCCATCGCGATAGAAGCCTTCCTCGCTCGGGTTTCCCGGATTGCCGCCATAGCCGCGATACTCCACCAGCAGCAGGCCAAACCCTGCCGCAGCAAGCGAGCGGGTGGCGTTGGTCGCAGCTAGCAAGGTCCCGCCATTGCCATGGAAATAGACGATCGTTGGCAGCTCGCCTTCAGCCGGTCGTTTGAAGGCGCGCAAGCTCAAGCCGTCATCGGTCTGCAACGTGATGACTTCGAACCCCGGAGCAGGGTCGACCGCATATTGCGGCGCGGGGTAGATGAAGCGGTCTTGCATCACCCACAGGATAGCCACCATGATCGCATAGGCGGTGGCAATGGTGGTAAGAAAGCGCCGAGCCCTCTGCAGCATGGCTATTCGCCCCTGAACTGCGCCGCGCGCTTCTCCAGCAGCGCGTCGATGCC
>JAAUYH010216873.1_pt1 | contig 12235 bp, 10 predicted proteins | sample 7278061 | NCBI WGS metagenome assembly JAAUYH01 (sample SAMN14350203, study PRJNA611818) | marine sediment metagenome | isolation source: surface marine sediment (0.6m) | place: French Polynesia: Moorea | collected 2018-08
ACCACAGGTGGGGCAGGTTAGTTCAACTTTCATGAATACACTCCTGATAGCAGATGGCCAGATCGATGCATCCTATAATTTTCTACAACCTTTACAAAAAATGACTACCGGTATGTACTACTCCCCTCCAGCTGCTGAAATCTTACGACTAAATACTTGCCTAAAAAAAGCACTTCCTGGTTGAATAGGAGCGTGATATTTAATTTTTATTAAGGCGGGAGTTTAGTATGTACATCGTGCAAATTGCCTCTGAGTGCGCACCAGTAATTAAAGCTGGCGGTTTGGGCGATGTCGTCTATGGCCTAAGCAGGGAGATTGAAAAGCGGGGGCACTGCATTGAGATCATCCTGCCAAAGTACGACTGCATGCGCTACGACCATATTTGGGGACTCCACGACGCCTATCGAGATCTATGGGTGCCTTGGTACGGCGGACAAATTCACTGTTCAGTCTATTGCGGTTGGGTCCACGGGCAGGTGTGTTTCTTTATCGAACCGCACTCAAACGATAACTTCTTTAATCGCGGTTGCTATTACGGTTGCGACGACGATAATATGCGCTTCGCCTTTTTCAGCAAAGCCGCTATGGAATTTTTGCTCAAGAGCAACAAGCGCCCCGATGTTATCCATTGCCATGACTGGCAGACTGGGTTGGTTCCAGTCATGCTCTACGAGATGTATCAGCACCATGGGATGGAGCGCCAACGGGTTTGCTACACCATCCACAATTTTAAGCATCAAGGAATTGGCGGTACTGAATTATTGTGGGCGACCGGTTTACATCAAGAGGGCTATTACTTCCAGTACGATCGCTTACAGGACAATTTCAATCCCTTTGCGCTGAATTACATGAAGGGGGGCATTGTTTACTCTAATTACGTTAATACAGTCTCCCCCCACCACGCTTGGGAAGCTCACCATACCGGCATTAGCTATGGACTGGGGCATACCCTACATATCCACCAGGATAAATTTGGCGGAATTCTGAATGGCATTGACTATGGCATGTGGAACCCAGAGTCTGATAGCCATATTCCTTTCCCCTACGCCAAGGATGATTTACAAGGCAAAGCCTTAAATAAAAAGGCTCTCAGAGACCGATTGCTATTGAGCCATGTTGACAAGCCAATCGTGGCCTTTATTGGCCGACTGGATGACCAAAAAGGGGTTCATTTGGTGCACCACGCCCTTTACCATGCGCTTTATAAGGGAGCCCAATTTGTCTTGCTAGGGTCAGCCACCGATGAAGGCATCAATAATCGGTTTTGGCACGAGAAAAATTTCTTAAACAATAACCCTGACTGCCACTTAGAACTTGGGTTTAACGAAGAACTGGCCCACTTAATTTATGCTGGGGCGGATATGATCGTTGTTCCCAGTAATTATGAACCTTGTGGACTGACTCAAGTGATTGGCTTGCAGTATGGCGCGGTGCCGATTGTGCGAGGGGTTGGCGGCTTAGTGAACACAGTCTTTGACCAGGACCATGATTCAACCAAACCGCCGGAAGAACGGAATGGATATGTGTTCTATCAGGCTGATAATCATGCCTTGGAGTCGGCGATGAACCGGGCGATTGATTTTTGGTGTGAGAACCCAGATGGGTTCCGTAAACTCATGATTCAAGGAATGGAGTATGACTACTCCTGGAACGACCCTGGCGAGGAGTATTTGAAGGTTTATGAGCAAATCCGACACAAATAAATGGTCGATATTGAAAACCTGGTCGGTATGTTCCCTGAAATATACATAAAGCGCTTGTAAAGAGATTCATCGACTCCAATTTCTTTCTAGGGAGATTGAAGCATATGATCAACAATCGCACAGGTCGGATGTCTACCACTGAGCTCAAAGCCAGTATAGAGAGGGAGCAGGAATTATTGAGGCGAAAGCATCAACTACTGACTGAGCAGGCTTTCGAGGCTGTGTTAACTCTACTAAAAACCCGGTATCCCGAAATTACGTTTGCTGATATTGCTGAATACAAAAGGCTAAAAGACTTTGAGGAGGTCTACGAGCAGCAGAAAGAGTTGAATATGATGTGAGCCCAAAGCAAATGCCGTCTTATTCGTCGGTAGTCTCTAGATAGACAATAGTTTTGACTCATGTAATTTCAAATTTGTTTCAGTTTATTCTTCGACCTTTGAAGAATAAACTGTTTCTGCTTGGGATACCCCAGGGGCGCTTAAACTGACTGGACCTGCTCCATAAGCAATCACCATTAGCAATCCGCCCACAAGTCCAAGATTTTTGAGAAATGAAAGGATTTGGCCTGGATCAGCGATTGGGTTATGGAATACCAGTGTGGCTGGAATCAGAAAGATTAGCAGCAGAGTTGCTCCCAAGTACTTCAGTATCCGCCTAACCCGCCATACTTCTTGGCTTTTCGCTCAGCCCAGTGGAAAAGCAATAGTCCTAAACCAAGATAGAGCGCGCTGTTCAGCAAAGCTAACAAAACCAAGATCCAATCTAGGGGAGCGCCATAGGAGATCACATTACGTAATAGACCTGCGCTGGGAGTAATCGGAAGTAACCAGCCCAAAAGATAGCTAGGACCTGTCCAGGTTTCCATTGGCGCCATCAACATAAAAAACAGTAGGAATTGGAACACGGCCAATACCTGCTGCACCTTTTTGAACAAGAGGGCTAGAGATCCCAACACTAGCGATAACCCATAGGCGCTTAGTAGCACGGTTATCAATGGCGGCAGAGCAAATAGCGAAAAGGAAAGCCAATTACCAGTAATCGCCATAATTAATATCAAGATGGCGAGGTTGATAACAAGCTGGGGAGCAAGATTTGCTAACGCCCGAATAATCAGCAGTTGAGCCGCCCGTATAGGCGATAAAAACAATTGTTCCAAGGTGCCGGTCTGCGCTTCTTGCTGCAACTCACCGGCAATATTGCCCATGATGAATAATGACAAGGACCAGAGCACATAGCTCACAACCAATGCGTCTAACCGATCGCCTAACTGCACATCAGGACCGACTAGATTCTGAGTGCTTACCAGCAAACCACAGAAAACTAATGTCAGCCCAATCATCAGGGCAATGGTTTCGACCACATAGCGTCGCTGAAGAATCCATCCTCGCTTCAACTCCGCCCCAAATAGCCAGATCAGATTCATTGCTCTCGCACCAATTTTAAGAAGATATCGGTTAGGTTAGCCTCCTCCTTCTGGATCCGTAGCACGGGCAACGGTTTCAGAAGGGCCAGCACCTGATAAAGTGCAGCTAAGTTAGAAACCCGTAGCTTGGTTTCTGTCTCAATATCAGTTCCCAGGTTCTCTAGCTTGAGACGGCGAGCAGGGTCCAGCGAGACTTCTAATTCAATTTGATAGGCGCTGCCGGAAAACTGCCGGATCAGATCATGAGTGGCCTGTTCCATAATCACTTTCCCCTGATTAATGATCGCGATCCGATCGGCAAGTTCCTCCGCGATCGCCAATTGATGGGTCGTCAGGAGAATGGCGCATCCCTGGCTAGCGATCTCTCGGACTAACTGTTTGACCTCCTCGGTCGCTTCGACGTCTAGGCCCAAGGTGGGCTCATCTAATAGCAACAATCGGGGTTGGTGGATAAGTGCGACCATAATCGCAACCTTCTGCTGCATCCCTCGTGATAAGGCGCCTACAATCGTTTGAGCTTTATGGGCCAGATTGAAGCGCTCTAGCAACACGTGGCTACGCTGTTGGACAATTCGAGGAGACAAGCCCCGCAAGACACCAAAGTATTCCAGATTTTCTGCCGGGGTTAGACGCCAATAGAGGTTTCGATTGCCTTCTAAAACAGCTCCGAGTAGTTTCAAGGCGGATTGATTTTTATGGGGATTGCGATCGCAAATCCTCACCCACCCCTCATCAGGTCGCAGCAATCCGGCAATTATTTTGATCGTCGTCGTTTTACCAGCTCCATTGGGGCCTAAAAAGGCTGCGACCTCACCGGCTGCAATTCGGAGTGAAACATCATGGACAGCTGAGATCAAGCGACCTTTATCACGATAGGATTTCTTGAGTTTGTGGGATTCAAGGATCATCGGAGGCTTTCGATGGGTCTCAATTGTTTTAGCACAGCTGTATTTCCACGAACTGTCCTTTCATTAACTCCCTCAGTGTCATTGGTCATTGGTCATTGGTCATTGGTCATTTGGCCAATAACTTAGGACTGAGGGGGACTTTGGCTTTAGAGTTACTATGGATTTACTTCTCTATGGTAATGACCCCGTATGACCGCCTCCTTGGTTCGCTGGACAGTTGATGATTACCATCGAATGATTGACGCGGGTTTGTTTGTTGATCGGCGGGTGGAACTCTTAAATGGAGGAGTGCTAGAAATGGCTCCTGAGGGACCTGAGCATGCCGATCTCTCCACGGATGCCGATGAGTTTTTTGCAGCGCAGGCGGAAGGGCGTTACCGAGTGCGCATCGCCAAGCCTATCACCATTACCGAGACGGGCAGCGAGCCAGAACCTGATCTTGCACTGGTCAAGCGCCAGTCATATCGGCTGGGGCATCCGACCCCCTCAGATGTTTATTTGATTATCGAATTTTCGAATACAAGCCTGGAAAAAGATACGGAAGAAAAACGGCGAGCTTATGCGGCGGCGGGCATTGCTGATTATTGGGTGGCGAACCTGCGAGAGGGAGAGCTGATTGTGTATCGTCAACCGATGACAGGCGATTATCAGTCTATGCAGCGCCTACAGAAAGGTCAGGTTTCGCCCTTAGTGTTTCCAGATATTGCCGTAGAGGTAAAAGCTTTGCTGTGAGCCAGGAGGTACGGAAAACTCAGCAGAGTACTTTTCAAAGTCAAGACAGCTTCATAGCCAGGGGGGGAGAAGGGCGAAATTCCTGTCGGTTTTATGTGAGTAGTCGTCTAAACTGACAAACCAAAGAATATCAAGAACGACCTAAGCGCATTACCGCTGTTTGTAGGTTCTCAAAGCATAATCTCGGAAACGATTTAGGTCGGCTTGAATTGTAGATTCTACTATTCGGCCTAAAAGAAGATTATCCATGAGCTTACCCAAAATTCCGGGGATTGCATAAGCAACAGTGAGCTTTATAACACTGTGATCACCACGATTGTAAAAACGGATGGAGCCTCTATTAGGGAGTCCATCGACTGACTCAAATTGAATGATTTGATGAGTGATTAACCTAGTAATTCGCAACAACCAACTAAACTCAAACCCTCCGGACGCTAATTTCATACGGGAAAGAGACGGATTCTTTTCCAATACTTTGACAGAGGAAATCCATTTCATCCAGTTAGGCATCTGCTCTAAGTCAGACCAAAGATTCCATACCAAATCTATTGGTGTTTCAACTTCCACTTGGACTGTGTGTTCAAGCCAGTCAATCATGTAATCTGTCAAATATAAGGGGGAGTAAATTGAGCAGTAGAATTCCCTGGGATCATAACAAGAGAATGGCGATCGCTAAGCCCGGTTAATTTAAAGTCATGGCGCTGCCCCCCCCTCGGCGAACGGGTTCCGCCGCAACGGTTAAGCGTCCGTCTGGGTTGATCAAGACGCCAGTGACGGCCCCCATTTCAGGGATTGGCCTCAATTGATGTCCCTGGGCGGATAACTGCCGCCCCAGTTCTGTTTGTTCAAACCCTTGGTCTACCCAGGTGACGCCGCTGTTGCGTTGAGAAAGGCGAGGGGCCGCGATCGCCGCCTCTAGATCTAGACCAAAATCAATCACATTGACCGCAATACCCACAACGGTCGTGATGATGGTAGAACCGCCGGGGGAACCAAAGGCTACCAGACCGCCATCAGGGGTAAAGGCAATTGTGGGGGCCATGCTGCTGCGGGGGCGTTTGCCCGGTTCTGGCGCATTGGGGTGAGGGTTTTCCAGATTAAAATCTGTTAGCTCATTGTTTAGAATGAAGCCGTATCCCGGCGTGACAATACCCGAGCCGCCGGTGGTTTCTAGGGTGAGGGTATAGGAGACGACCATCCCGTTTCCATCGACAACGGTTAGATGAGTTGTCGACAGTCCTTCCCCGTCTATTGAACTCAGCAGTGTAGGCGGCGCCGTCAAGCTGGGACTGGGATCTTGGTGATAAGGGAGCGGATTCCCCGCAGCGGCGCGATAAGCTGTTTCGTTGTCGGGCGCTTTGGAGGGCAAAGCTTGGCGGCGATGGACGATGTAGTCCTGATTCAATAACCCGGCTACAGGCGCATCCACATATTCGGGATCGCCGAGATAGGCGTTGCGATCGGCGTAGGCCAGCCGTTCCGCTTCAATCAGCCGATGGAGGGCCTGTCCCCGTTCCATTTCACTGAGGTCATAGGCTTCTAGCAAGTCCAACGTTTGCGCTACGGTGACGCCGCCGCTACTGGGTAAACCCATGCCATAGAGGTGATGGCCGCGATAGGCGCTTTCTAAAGCGGGACGAACCCGAATCTCGTAGCGATCTAAATCGGCTAGACTCATACCTCCCGGCCAAATCTTAAAGGAGGGGCGAGCTACGACGGGCGGGTGCTGAACAGTCTGGACAATGGCTGCGCCAATCTCACCTCGATAAAAGGCGTTGACGCCCCGTTCGACCAAAATCCGGTAAGTCTTCGCCAAGTCTGGATTGCGAAAGCGAGCGCCGACCACAGGCGGTTTACCTTCCGGAAGATAAAGCGCTTGGGTGCTGGAAAAAGCAGCGAATCGAGCTTGATTGCGGGCGATTTGATTGGCGAAAGTTTCGTCTACTGTGAAGCCCTCCTCCGCCAGAGCGATCGCGGGTTGCAACAACTCCGCCAACGACTTAGAGCCATATCGTTCAAGAGCGGTGACCCAATTTAGAGGGGTTCCGGGGACGCCGACCGCTAACCCACTGCTGATGCGATTGGGAAAATAGGGTAGCGGTTCCCCCGTTGGACTGTCGGGGTCACGGAATAGATCCGGCATGACGACGGCGGGGGCTTCTTCACGGCCATCTAGGGCGATGACAGTATCGAGTTCAGGCTGATAAATGAGCATAAACCCGCCGCCGCCGATCCCGCATGAAAAGGGTTCGACGACTCCTAGAGCAGCGGCGGCGGCGATTGCGGCGTCCACCGCATTCCCCCCAGCACGCAACACATCAACGCCAATTTGAGTGGCTCTCGCATCCACACTGGCGACTGCGCCTCCCGTCCCCATCGCCAGGTGGCTTACCTGCGATTGTGTTGGTGGGCTCCAAAAGAGCCCTGTCCCAATCACAAAGCACAATCCCAAGCAGGCAAGCAGCGATCGACGACTCATGGCCAATAAAGTCCCTAGCATGCCATATTAATCTCCCTTATCAATGATTTTGACAGTCATAATGCTTACAAAAGCTAGGGGAAAATGGGAGCCTCTTCAAGGGAGGCGCGTCAATTGTGTTGTATCAAGATTCCTTTGTAAGGTAAAGTCTGAAATTATCCCAATATCCTCTTGCTGAAGAGTAGGATTAGGAATGCCAGGCTTATCCAGTTTTCCTGAATTGAAAGAATGACTGTGAGACAGTCCAGAAACAGGATAGTCGCCTCGGACAATAACTGAATCCTATGCTAGCCAAAGACTGTCGCATTACATTTTAACTACGATATATATCCCGTATTTCCACTGATTTTCTAAAACCCGTGTTTTCACTGACTCAATAATATGTATTTCTACTGATTTTATATGGGTTTCAGCCGATATACGCTTAATGTAAGCAAGTAATTTAAGTAGAAATTAGGTCCTATTCAACGCATCCTGTAAAGGGATTGTGGACTTAATTCTGGTGCATCTACGTCGCAGTTTTTATTTAGGTGTAAGTGTCTGATAGGAATGCATACGCGTTACCTATTTGCACAGACCAGTATGACGTCCACTCAGGCAGAAGTTTCATGAAGAGTAGAATAGTATCCTTCCGGCTTCCATGTGATTTGGTCGAAATTATTGAATCTGAAGCAAGATCAACGGGGCAGAGTCGGACTCGGGTTGTCACAACAGCACTGGCGAAAGCCTATGACTGCTCAGTTCCCCTGCCTCCTAGAGTCACGCCCGATCAACTCCAATGTCAACTTGATGAACTCAGAGCTGAGGTAGAAGTCTTACGAGAATCGAACAACTTGCTAAGACACCTAGAACTGCTGGAAAGTCAGGTTAGCCTTGGCGACGATGTAGAAAATGCAATTGCCTCACTGTCAACTAAGGGGCGCTCTGCCTGGATGGTTCGAGTGCTAAGCGAGGCGGCCCAAAAGGAGCTTATTCCGTTGAGAGTGATGAAAAGCACCGGTTAAGTCCTAATTCAAGTTCATCTTTAATGAAAATTGAGAGGAATGGCAGCTAGGCGGTAATTTTCACATTAAAGTATTTATATTCAGGTAAACGGCTAGTGGAGAGATTGCCCCCTCAATTATTTACTCCTTGCCGCTAACTGCCTCAGACTGAAGATTATCAGCCTATCCGTCGCCCTCTTGAAGAAACTTAGACCCTTTTGTTTGAGATCCGTAATTTTGGCTAACTCTCCCTTTCGGGAACGCCAAAGACGATCGAAATGAGTAAGCTCTAAATCGAAATTCCTTTCCCCAAAGCTACAGCGTACACACTCTACCGATAACCCTGTTCCTAAGGGATAGTCACTCTATTCCCTTAGAGAAAGGCTACCGCGTATACATGAGGCTTAGTTCCATTCCTAAGGGGATGGAGTCCACTTAATCCCCCCTTGAGAAAGGGTAAATGCTCAAAATTCCCCCTTTCTTCTAGAAAAACGGCGCGTTAATCCTGGGATTTGGGGGGATTGAGCAACTTTTCAGAGAATTGTTCACTAGTTTGCCATCTTCCATGTAAATCAGCTGATCGGCGATATCGAGAATTCGATTGTCGTGGGTGACTAATAGAATAGTGCATTTTTGTTCCTGGGCAAGTTGTTGCATCAGGTTCACGACATCTCGGCCAGTTTTACTGTCAAGGGCTGCGGTGGGTTCGTCAGCTAAAACTATTGCTGGACGACTCACCAGGGCGCGAGCAATTGCAACTCGTTGCTTCTGTCCGCCTGACAGGTTATCAGGGTAGTCATCCAGGTGATCGCCAAGCCCAACTTGATGTAACAACTCAGCCGAGCACAGTTGCATGTCTGTTCGTGGGAGATGACCGTGAACTTCCAGCCCCATTTGCACATTTTGTTGCGCGGTTAGGCTCTTGTGCAAATTGTGAGCCTGAAAAATATATCCATTATGGCGTCGCGCCAACACGAGTTGATCTTGGCTGGCTCCATACAGTTCTTGGCCTAGGACCTTCAAGCTCCCCGATTGCACCGACCTTAATCCACTAATTAAGGTTAGCAATGTAGTTTTTCCAGAACCAGACGGACCCGTCATAATCACGATTTCACCAGAGGAAATCTCTAAATTGATGTCAGCCAGAACCTGCTTTCGGAGTTGCCCTTTGCCGAAATGATGATCCAGATTTTGGATGGCGATAACGGGGGTGTGTGACATGTGACCAATGACCCATCTAAAAAATGTCGGCGGGATCGGCGGATTGCAGGCGGCGGGTTGCGATCGCGCCCGACAAGCCGCACATTAGGATAGTCAGCGCCAGCACCCACAGTGCTCGGGCGATGGGCAGCGATAGCGGCAAAGCTGTAGCCATTGCAGTCAGGCGATATAGCCCCAGTGCGATCGCCACACTTGGGACAAATCCCAGTCCAGCTAGAATGATGGCTTCTTCAAACACCACCCCTAGTAAATAGGAATTGCGATAGCCCATGGCTTTAAAGGTGGCGTACTCAGCCATATGGGCGTTTACGTCGGTAGAAAGGACTTGATAGACAATCACGACCCCCACCACAAACCCCATGGCGCTGCCCAACGTGAACACAAACCCAATCGGCGTCCGCCTTTGGATATACGCCAGTTCAAAATCCAAATATTCCTCATAGGTTCGGACGCTGACATCTTCAGGCAGATAGGCGTTCAACGCTGCGCTTACCTGTTCGGGGAGATGATTGGGCTTGATGTCAATTAACCCCATATTGATCACCCCAGCCTCTCGTTTAGGGAATAACCGCAGAAAATTCTGGTTGCTCGTAACCAGGGCTCCATCGTCTGAAAAAGAAGCCCCCAATGTAAACAAGCCGCCAATCTGAATGGTCCGTCGCCCAATTTCAGTGCTCATCGGTTTTCCCTGTTCGACCGCCGCAACGACTGCTTGATAATCTCCTCTAGAAGCTTGGTCAAATAGAACAGTATTGGGCAGTTTTATTAGGTTTAATTGCTGGTTGATTTGGGGAAGGTTAAACGTCGATCGATTGGGATCCTGACCCAATACCATCATTGAGGTCTTAACCCGGGTTTGCGGATTTCGCCAATCCAGGGAGCCCACATAGAGAGCATCAGCCGACTCAACTCCGTTAACATCCATGGCTTGATAAAGCCGTCTGCGGGGAAAGGTAGAAAGCTTATTAAAATGTGTGGCTTGGGTGCTCGTCAAAATCAGATCGGCTTTGAGATGGCGCGGGTACTGGGTGTTGGTTTTATACAGCGCATCCATGAAGCCGAACTGCATGAAGATCAAAATGTCAGCGAATGCAATTCCCGAAATTGCCGTCAGCAAGCGCATTTTGTCGTGCTTTAGCTGTAGCCACCCCAGGGGCGTTCTACGCCTTATGGTTTTGAGCAGATGGAGGGATTTGATCAGGCTGCACATAGGTGAGTGGGATGGGATAGAGAGATGGGGAGATAGAGCAGATGGGGGAGATGGGGAGAAAGAAGGTGTAGAGACGTAACATGTTACGTCTTGGGAATAGGGAACGGGATGAGCGAGGACAGAGGGGGAATGTGGGAAAGGGGGAGAAGGGATGGAGAAGAGATTAGGAAGATGGGAAGGAAAAGGGGGAAGGGGAAGAAACCAAATCTGAAATCTGCTGAGGGAAGAGAAAATCCAAAATCAAAATCAAAAATCTCTTTGGAGATTCTAAGGGAAGGGTTTTTGCCGGAGAATGCTCTTTAGCGTTAGAGATACGGTGAATTGATGCGCCGCTGTAGGGGGCGACGAATCTGGAGAAAACTCTTCAGCGCATTCTGTTTCTTGCCCCAAATGTTTGGCCCTCAAATGTCGATTGTGACCATAACTTGAAGGTTGGTTAGCGCAGCGACTTGTTCGCTTGATGGCTGATCTAATCTGACATTGACTTCTACAATCTTGGCGTCAATGTTGGTTGTGGGGTCTTCGTTAACTACATTTTGGCGTTCTATCTGCAGGCCAATTTGCTCGACGGTTCCCCGCAGAACTATATCTGGCAGCGCCGTGCTGGTGATTTGGGCGGGTTGTCCCAGGCGTATTTTAACCACATCGCTTTCGTAGACTTCTGCGATCGCGGACATCTGGCTGGTTTGCCCAAGCTCAACAATGCCGCCGTCACTGGAAACGATTTCTCCTGGACGGGTGTGAATTTTAAGCACTCTGCCATCTTGGGGCGATCGCACATAGGCTTGGTCCAATCTTGCCTGAGCCTGATTCACAGCGGCGATCGCACGATTCACGTTCGCCTCGGCGATCCTGATATCGACTGGACGGATCTCGATGATGCGATCTAAGGTGGCGCGGGCCTGATGAATGTCTTGCAGACTGGTTGAATGGAGGCGATTCAATTCGGCTTGAGCTTCTCGTAGGCTTTTGAGAGCAGTTTCCCATGTCAAGTACTTAGCATCTCGTTCAGAGGCTGAAATAGCGCCCGATTCATGCAGGTCATGATAGCGGTCAAATTCCACCTCAGCATTGTCCAGTTCAGCTTCTAAGCGAGCCACTGTTGCAGCTTGGGCGGCTAATTCGCCCTGTCGTTGGGCTTCTAATCGGGCGACGGCGGCTTTTTGGGCGTCAATTTCTCCCCGTTGTGCTCCAGCTTGAATACGGGCAAGTTCCGCCTTAGCAACATTTACTTGCTCCTTGGCTTCATCTAGATCCGCCCGAAGCTGATTGTGGGTGTCCAGGATGGCAATGACCTGATTGACTTCAACCAAATCACCCTGCTTCACAAATAGCTGCTCAACTCGGCCGCCTTGATTAGAGGAGGGAACGGACAGTTCAATCACTTCCCCCTCTGGCTCCAATCTCCCTAGCGCCGTGACGGTTTTAACCGCTACTTCGCTAAAGGCGTCTGCTTGGGCGTCGTTTGTGGGTGAGGAGGGAATTCGCCAGCCGATGTAGACAAAAATTCCACTGGCGGCGATGGTGACGATGGCGACCTTGGACCATCGGCGGGCAAGTTGCTTAGAGAAAG
>JAAUYH010104812.1_pt1 | contig 12234 bp, 9 predicted proteins | sample 7278061 | NCBI WGS metagenome assembly JAAUYH01 (sample SAMN14350203, study PRJNA611818) | marine sediment metagenome | isolation source: surface marine sediment (0.6m) | place: French Polynesia: Moorea | collected 2018-08
AGCAAGAGAATCGAGAAAACAAGCAGCCAACCTGCCCAAACCACCATTACCCAAACCTGGATCGGGTTCTTGTTCGATTAATTCTTCTAGATCGAGACCAGATTCAGCTACGACCTGACGTACCTTATCATAAATACCCAGGTTAACGAGATTATTACCCAGATGACGACCCATCAAAAATTCTGCGGAGAAATAGGAGACAACTTTGACATTTTCTTCGTAGTAGGTTCGTCCTGTTTTGACAAAGCGATGGAGTAGTCTATCTCTAATGGTATAAGCTAAGGCATTATAGTAGTCACGGAGTGTGGCATTAGATTCGTCTTTGCCAAGGAGATAAAACAAATTATCAGCAAAAGCACGTTTAAGAGTTTCTATACTCATACCCGTGCGATCGTCTTCTATTTGCACATTTCCTTGAATGGCAATATTCGTAGAATCTTGTACTGGGACGGCTGAGTTAGGAGATTGACTGCCCTTTTGTTGAAAAACATTCATAGTCTATTTGGTGATTCTGGTGTTGATGTTATGGGGTTAAGAATTAGTTTTTGGTGTCCACTATCTTAACTGCGGAATGTAGTCATCGGTTACCGATGACCTTGGGGTCCAAGACCGATTTTGCTAGCGTAAATGGCACGATCCCCCAATTCTTCTTCTATTCTCAGTAGACGATTATATTTTGCTACTCGTTCACTACGACAAAGAGAACCTGTTTTGATTTGTCCTGCGCGAGTTGCTACTGCCAGATCGGCAATAGTAGTATCTTCTGTTTCTCCCGAACGATGGGAGATCACGGAACGATAACCGCTTCTGGTTGCTAACTCAATAGTTTCTAAGGTTTCTGTAAGTGTTCCAATCTGATTGAGTTTAATTAAAATGGCATTACCCACTCCTGATTCAATGCCTTTTTGTAGCCGAGTAGGATTAGTGACAAAGAGATCGTCTCCTACTAATTGAGTGCGTGAACCTAATTTTTCTGTAAGTATTTTCCAACTACTCCAATCTTCTTCATGGAGTCCATCTTCTATAGAAATAATAGGATATTGACCTACTAGTTGTTCTAAATAATTAATAAAATCTTCAGGAGAATGGGGTGAACCATCATAAATATACTGTCCATCTTGATAAAATTCACTAGCAGCCACATCCATAGCTAAAGCTACTTGTTCTCCTGGCTTGTAGCCAGCTTTTTCGATCGCGGTAATGAGTAAATCTAAAGCTTCTTGATTAGAACCCAAATTAGGAGCATAACCCCCTTCATCTCCTACTCCAGAAAGTAAGTTTTTCTCTTTTAACACCTTACTCAAAGATGCAAATACTTCTGCGCCCCAACGGAGTGCTTCTTTAAAAGAATCTGCCCCCACTGGCATAATCATAAATTCTTGAAAGTCTACGTTATTATCTGCATGCGCCCCCCCATTAATCACATTCATCATCGGTACGGGTAACACATTAGATAGGGGACTACCAAGATAGCGATAGAGAGGAAGTTGCAATTCTTCTGCTACTGCCTTAGCTGTAGCCAAAGAAACTGCTAAAATCGCATTTGCTCCAAGATTTTTCTTATTAGCTGAACCATCGCGATCGATCATCTTATAATCGATACTTGCTTGGTCTAAAGCATCCATATCCAGTATGGAAGGAGCAATTTTTTCCTGAACATTCCTTACAGCTGTGAGTACCCCTTTACCACCATAGCGATGGGGGTTTTCGTCCCGCAATTCATGAGCTTCAAACGTTCCTGTAGATGCACCACTGGGTACTTGGGCTAATCCTACTGCACCAGTTTCTAATCTTACTTCTGCTTCTATAGTAGGACGACCGCGAGAATCTAAAATTTCTCTAGCTTTGATAGCTTCGATCGTTACTTCTGTCTGATTTAGCATGTATTCTCCTTTTCGTTATGATTGCCATTGTCAGTGGACAGGAAGCAGAAGGGCTTTGGGAGCAGAGGAGCACAGAGCAAGAATAAAATAAATTTATCTTCCCCACCTTCCTTAAGTTTCTTATCTTCCCTATCCAAGCGATTTTAATTTAGACAAGAACTCTATTGTGCCATCAGAATTACTGATGAGCGTGGCTTTAAAGTATATTTTTTATTTTGGATAACCTGGGCAGTTTCTGGTGGACAAAAATCATAGGGTGTGGGTAAGACTGTATCGACTATCCGATACCAATTATGTTGAGAAATAGATAGAGGAGGTAATTCAAATTCTACTGTTTGCCAATAATTATTAAGCATAATGCATAAATATTCTTGTTTATAGGGGTAATTAAGGGTAAAAGCTAAACAATGCAACTTCTTTTCTTTGCTTTCTTTACTTTCTTCCCTTTCTTGCTTGAAACTATTCTCATACCGGCAAATATGAGGTTTTCTTTTATCGGTAGTAGATAAAAAACTCTCGATGCGAAAAAGCTCTCTAGCTTGAATAAAATGAATTAAACCCTTCACAAAGTGCAATATATCTGCGTTTTTCTCTACTAGATCCCAATCGAACCAATTAAATTTACTATTTTGACAATAAGTATTGTTATTTCCTTTCTGTGTTCGTCTTACTTCATCTCCCATCAATAACATCGGCGTACCCTGAGAAAAGAACAAAATAGTCAACATATTTTTAATTTGTTGAGTCCGTAATTGTTGTATTTCAGGGTTAGTGGTTTCTCCTTCTGTACCACAATTCCAACTAAAGTTATGATTAGCTCCATCACGATTATTTTCTCCATTGGCTAGATTATGCTTATCGTTGTAAGAAACTAAGTCATGGAGAGTGAAACCATCGTGACAGGTAATAAAGTTAATACTGCGATTTGGTTCTCTTTCTGGTTGGGGATAAATATCCGGACTACCCATAATCCTAGCAGCCACCTTACCAGTCATGTCTGCATCACTTTTTACAAAACAACGCACATCATCCCGAAATTGTCCATTCCATTCCGAAAAGCGATCGCCCACAAAAGAACCTACTTCGTATAATCCGCCTGCATCCCAAGCTTCGGCAATTAGTTTTGTCCCTGACAACATTGGATCGGAATCGATCGCCCACACAATGGGAGGATGTTCTAAGGGTAAACCCCAATAATCTCGCGACATCACTGAAGCGAGATCGAAACGAAACCCATCTACGTGCATATGGTTAACCCAGTAGCGCAAGCAATCCATAATCATCCCCCCAACTACAGGATGATTAGCTTTAATAGTATTGCCACAACCACTATAGTTTGTATACAAAGCGGAATTATCTTTTTCTAAGATATAGTAGGTTTTATTATCCAACCCACGAAAAGATAAGGTTGGTCCTTTTTGATTACCTTCGGCAGTATGGTTAAATACTACATCCAAAATTACTTCTATACCCGCCCGATGAAAGGCTTTGACCATATCGCGGAACTCGTTTATTGGTCCCAGGGGATCGCGACGAGAACTATAACGGCGGTGGGGAGCAAAGAAAGCTAATGTACTATAACCCCAATAGTTAGTTAAAGAGGGAGAAATCACATCCTGTTCATCAAACTGATGAATAGGCATTAATTCTACTGCTGTAATGCCCAATTCTTGCAAATAAGGAATCTTGTCAATTAATCCTGCATAAGTTCCTCTTTTTTCTTTAGCAAGACCTGAGTTGGCATTGCGAGTAAAACCTCCTACATGAAGCTCATAAATTACGCTACTAGCATAAGGTATTTCTAAAGGTCGATCGTCTTCCCAATCATAAGTACTAGGATCTACCACTACTCCTTTAAAAGCGTAAGCACAATTATCTATCCCGTGCTGACTAGCAGCCTCACGACAGTAATTTTCGTCATTAACAACAGCTTTAGCAAAGGGATCGAGTAAGACTTTAGAATGATCAAAATAATATCCTCTCTCTGGTGCATATAAACCATATGCCCGATAAGCATAAATTTGACCTGCACCAACATGAGGAACAAATACGTGCCAATAGTAGGAAGTTTTATTTTTTTGTGGGTCTAGCTGAATAATCCTTTCAGGTTTAGCTGCTTCTGGTGATTCAAATAATAATAACTCAATTATTTGCGCTCTTTTGGAGTAAATACAGAAGTTGACACCGTCAGGATAAACAGTAGCACCTAAAGGATGACTTATGCCAGGTAAAACACTGGGATTCATTGGTTATTTACAAGAATAGAGAATAGGGAATGGGGAATGGGGAATCTTACAAGGGTAGACTTTTTACATTTAAGCCTAAAATCAAGATAAGGGAGACAAGGAGGACAAGGAAGACAAGGGGGAAATGCTGATTTTTTCGTTCAGATTATAGTAATCACTCGCCTCTTTATTAAAAACCTACCCTTGTGAGGAATGGGGAATGGGGAATGGGTAATAGTAATTAACTGCTACTAACTACTAACTACTCCCTACTCCCTACTAACTTTTAAGCAGGAACACTAATGGCTGCTTCTTTCTTTGCCATAGACAACATAAGATCGATCATGCGGTTGGAATAACCCCATTCATTGTCATACCAAGAAACAACCTTAAAAAAGTTACTATTTAATTCGATCCCTGCTCCTGCATCAAAGATACTAGAGTTAGGATCTCCTGTAAAATCAGTAGAAACTACTGAATCTTCGGTATAGCCTAAAACGCCCTTCATTTCTCCTTCTGCAGCTTGTTTCATCGCTGCACAGATTTCTGGGTAACTAGTAACTTTTTCTGTACGGAAAGTTAGATCTACTACAGAAACATCAGGGGTAGGTACACGAAATGCCATACCTGTTAGCTTTCCTTTTAGTTGAGGTAAAACAAGAGTAACTGCTTTAGCTGCCCCTGTAGAAGCAGGAATAATATTTTGGGCTGCACTACGTCCTCCTCTTAAGTCTTTTTTGCTAGGACCATCTACTGTAGGTTGAGTAGCTGTCATAGCATGAACTGTAGTCATTAAACCTTCTGCTAAACCAAAATTATCATCAATTACTTTGGCAATAGGAGCAAGACAATTAGTAGTGCAACTAGCATTAGAGACAATCTGATCCTGTCCGGGATCAAAAGTTTCGTGATTCACACCAACAAGAAGAGTTTTAACCTTTTCTGGGTCTTTAGTTGGAGCAGATAAGACTACTCTTCTTGCTCCTGCTTGAATATGTTTGCTTGCTCCTTCGTGGGTCGTAAATAAGCCTGTAGCTTCAACTACATATTCTACGCCATAATCTTGCCAAGGCAATTCTTCAGGATTTTTGACCGAAACGCAAGGGATAAATTTACTATTAACCACAATGCCATCTTCTTGGGCTTCCACTGTACCAGGGAAACGACCATGAGTGGAGTCATATTTTAGTAAATAGGCAATGTTTTTTGGCGGAACTAGATCGTTGATACCCACAAATTCAATTTCAGGATTATCTAGACCAGCGCGAAACACCAGTCTGCCAATACGACCAAAGCCATTAATAGCCACTTTGATAGTTGCCATAAATCAAACTCCTTCTCGAAAATATCGAGTTTATTATTGTAAATTATGCTCAGGGAAATAATTAGACTTATTTATTTTGTAGATTGTTTTGACTGTAGAGGGGACTTATCTTTATTAAATCTGCAAATTCTCTCTTTTTGAATTAAGTAAAGTTTAAGAAAGAATGAATTAATTGAAATTAATTATTAACGGTGACATGAAATTAAGATATCTTAGATATTTTCCAATCTATACTAAATTTTAGCTCTTTATAATTATAGCGATCGCTTATGGGAAATAAAAATTTAGTTTTAGTTGCAGGGGCTACTGGCGGAGTTGGACAATTAGTAGTATCTAAGTTATTAGAAAGAAACATGAGCGTACTCGCTTTGACCAGAAACAGGGATAAAGCTAATCAAATGTTTGATAGCAGGGTAGAAATAGCTGTCGGGGATCTTCGCTACCCTAATACTTTAACTGAAGTAACTAAAGGAGCAACTCAGATCATTTGCTGTACTGGGACAACTGCTTTTCCTTCTACTAGATGGGATTTTGTTAATATTTTTAATGCCCAAAATACTCCTCAAGAAGTAGATGCTAAAGGAGTAAAAAATCTAGTAGAGGCTGCGGATAAAAATTTGGACAGATTTGTGTTTATTTCTTCCTGTGGTGTATTAAGAAAAAATAACTTTCCTTTCAATATTCTTAATGCTTTTGGTGTCCTCGATGCCAAACTAGAAGGTGAAACAGTTATTAAAGCTTCTGGATTACCCTACACTATTATCCGTCCTGCCAGACTAATTGACGGGCCGTATACATCTTACGATCTCAACAGTTTATTAAAAGCAAAAACTGATGGCAAGAAAGCTGTAGTTATCGGGACTGGGGATACTCTTAATGGTGAGACTAGTCGTATTGATGTAGCCAATGCTTGTGTTGCTTGTCTTGATTACGATACTACAATTAATAAAACCTTTGAAATTATTAACTCTGGGGAAAGACCTACTAAAATAAATTGGGAACAGTTATTTTCCCAAATATAAAGATGGTCTAGTAATTTTAGATTATTTAATTTATTTAGTCCCTAAACGAGCATCATCGATTCAAATTTCACCTATTCATTAAACAGAAATAAATACAGAACAACTTTTATTAGGTAGAGAAGTAGTATTCGATCGCTTTAATATTGAGTTTCGTCAAGCAGAAGAAAAAATAATTTTTACTTGGCGAGATGAGTAGACAAGCTAGTTTTCTTATCTAAAAGAGAACAGAAAAGCTATTTATCCAGAATAAAATTCTAATATCCAAATAAAACAATTAAACTAAAAAATAAGACAGATTATGAGTTTAGTTTAAATACACATTAGCTTAAATATATATGAAATTTATTGCTAACTTGATTAGTTCCCTGATAATGGCTAGTTTAATTGGCGCGATCGCAATTTTTTCAATTCAGAACATTCAACCAGTAGCCTTGCAATTTTTTGGCTTGAAATCAATACAGTTTCCCATAGGAGTTTTATTAGCTTTTTGTTTGGGTGTAGGTATGATATTCGGTTCTTTGATCTCAGCCAGTTTTAGTCCGAGAAAAAAAAGTAGAGGAAGATATAGTAGTTCTTAGAGTAATGAGGTACAGTCAATCTTGTTTCTTTTTGATAGCTGATTTAGATTTATGTCACCAATTTGACCTATAAGTCAACCTTCCAAGTAGTGTAAAAAACAGATTTAAAGAGAGAAAGAATGAGCAAACCTGTTTGTGTAATCGTGGGAGTGGGTTCTGGTAACGGTGCAGCTTTTTCACGTAAGTTTGGGGCTGAAGGTTATCGCGTCGCTATGTTAGCCAGAAATATTGATTATCTTCAGGAATTAGCAGCAGAGATCCCAGATGCTCAAGCCTACCAATATGATGTAACGCAAAGCGATCGAACAGCAGAAGTATTTAGCCGTATTGAGTCAGAAATGGGAGCAATATCCGTCCTAGTTTATAATGCGGGGGCTGGTGCTTTTGCTAACATAGACGATTCTACAGTAGAATCCTTCCAGCGTGCTTGGGAAGTTAACGCCAGAGGTTTATTTGTAGTAGCAAAACAGGTTATCCCTCAAATGCGCAAGCTGAAAGGAGGCAATATAGTTATTATTGGGGCGACAGCATCTGTTAAAGGTGGTGCGAACTTTACTCCCTTTGCTTCTGCTAAAGCTGCCCAGCGTAGTCTAGCTCAATCAATGGCGCGATATTTAGACCCCGAAAAAATTCACGTTTCCTATGTTATTGTCGATGGCGTAATTAATTTAGAACGTACGCGCAAAGCAATGCCCGACAAACCCGACGATTACTTTATGCATCCCGATGATATTGCCGAGTCAGTATTCTTTTTAACCCAGCAACCAGCTTCCGCTTGGACATTTGAGTTGGATTTAAGACCTTTTGGCGAAAAATGGTAAGAATAACTAATCTAAAAAGTTACTTGTAGGGTTCGCGAACTATTCGTACTACCATCCCCAAGTCCCCGCACCACCCTTAAAAGGTCCTACAATATCTTTGGTAATCCAACCACCATAAAAATCTCCTGCTTGAGACTGAACTTCTTCTCCGTCTACGTAACAAGCATCCATCCGACTGGGATAGAAAGCAACATAGTTTTGAATTGGGATAAAAGTCTCAGTAGGATTAGGATAAAACCATGCTGTATTAACTTCCGTGCGCTCTCCTACTGTCAGAGTATAATAACCAGCTACGCCCTTCCACTCGCAATAAGACTGACGTTCAGTTTTAGATAGGTATTCCAGCCGAATATCTTCAGGAGGAATATAGTAGACAGGGGGATGGCTAGTTTCTAGTACTCTATAAGTATTTTGGCTTTCAGCTATTATGATCTCGTTGAATACTACCTGAATTTTTTTAGTAGAAGATTCCAAACGAGGGGGACGAGGATAATCCCACACAGATTCTTGACCAGGTTTTGGTTCAATACGTTTAGGGGAAAACATAGTTTAGTTACTAGTTGTTAGTTATTAGTTGTTGGTTGTTAGTTGTTAGTAGACTTCTTCTATAAGCCTTATTTTTGCCCATAGATCTATTAACTTGCTACTCCCTACTCCCTACTCCCTACTTCCTAAGCTTTTGGTTTGAGATAAATAAGAGCTTGTCGCCAAATTAGGGTAGGCTGATCGTAGTGGTCTACCAAACAAATACAGCTAGAATCTTGCCAGATAATTTTGCCAAAAATAAGGTCGTCTGTACTAAGCTTAACTTCTACTTCTTGTTTATCTTTAATGTAGTCTTGAACTTGACGAACACTGGGTAAACCGACATCGAATTCAGTCATAATTGAATAATCTAACTAACAGTTGTGAGCAATTTATAGATAAAGATATTGATATGGTAATCGAGTTTAGCAAATATCATGGCTTAGGTAACGATTTCATTTTGCTTGATAATCGTCATAGTAGTGAACCTCTAGTAACTGCTGAAGAAGCAGTAAAAATGTGCGATCGCCATTTTGGTATTGGTGCTGATGGAGTCATTTTTGCTTTACCTGGACAAAACGGTACCGACTATACCATGCGAATCTACAATTCCGATGGTTCAGAACCAGAAATGTGCGGGAATGGGATTCGTTGTCTAGCCCAGTTTATCGCTGATAAGACAGGAAAAGAGCAAATTAATAAATCTTTCCGAATTCATACCCTAGCAGGAATAATTTCACCCCAATTAAAAGAAAATGGGCAAGTAAGAGTTGATATGGGCATACCCCAACTAACAGCAGCCGAAATTCCTACTACTCTATGTTCCCCTGATGATAAGGTTATTGCTCAACCTCTAGAAGTTGCTGATAAATCTTGGACTGTTACTTGTGTCAGTATGGGAAATCCCCACTGCATTACTTTTGTGGAAGATACTGATGCTATAGATTTAGTGCAAATAGGTTCTAAATTTGAACATCATCCCGTATTTCCTCAACGTACTAATACGGAATTTATTCAAATTGTAAAATCTGACTATATGAAGATGCGAGTTTGGGAAAGAGGGGCTGGTATTACTCTTGCTTGTGGTACTGGGGCTTGTGCTTCTGTGGTAGCTGGTGTGCTTAATGGTAAGTGCGATCGCCTCTGTACTGTAGAATTACCAGGAGGATGTCTCCAAATTGAATGGTCTGAACAAGATGGAAGAGTATATATGACAGGGGCAGCAGAGTTAGTATTTACAGGAAAATACGTACTGGGTAATAGTTAAGGTTCGCTTAATACGTCAAATAACGATTTCAAGCTTTTTTTTAGCTACAAGTGCCAGATTTTGATGCAATTTGAGTAATTTTTCTGGCACTTCAATATAAACAAGTGAGAAGATTTTGCCAGGTTTGAGTAGAGGCTAAGAGCTAAAAGCGCGTGAGACACGCTGAGGCTTCCTTAGCAAGTGCAATCATGTAAGAAGCTAAAAGCTAAGAGCTAAAAATGTTAATTAATATTGAATAATTTGAATAATTTTTTCTATAGAAATTACTCACATTTTCAACACCAAATCTTCATAAAATGTAGGCTAGCAACTACTGTAAAATGTAATAAAAATATGTGACGAACATCAATTTTTTTACCACCACAGGTAGTTTATTGACAGCAATAAATACAAATATAGCCTTTCTCAAATAGGTGAGGTATAAAATTTCCCGTCCGCGAAGCGACTAACGAAGGTCTCTCCGAACTTATCTTAACTGAGGTGTACTTCACTAATTCGAGAACCACTATATAGTCAATAGCTAGTAGTTTCAATTAATACAGAAAGGATTGCTAATGGTTACATCCGCACATGAAGAAGCCCAAAGCAAGAGCGATCGCATTTGTTACTGTTTTAATCGGGATTGTCAACAGCCCCAAAATTCCGATAACGCCGATAAGTGTATTAGTTGTGGCTCTAGTTTATTGTTAAAAAATCGCTATCGGGCTATAAAACTGATTGGTCATGGTGGCTTTGGGAGAACATTCAAGGGAGTGGATGAATCGCAATTGTCTCAGCCTTACTGTACGATTAAGCAGTTTTGGGTACAGTCGAGTAGTCGTAATGTAGAAAAAGCAGCCGAGCTATTTAGTCAAGAAGCTCAACGTTTAGAGAGACTAGGAACACATCCTAATATCCCAACGTTGAAAGATCATTTTGTCGAGGCAAAAGACCAGTATCTAATCCAAGAGTTTATCAGTGGCTGCAATTTATCTGAGGAACTTTTGCAAGAAGGAGCTTGGACTGAAAGCAAAGTGAGGGAACTCTTATCAGATCTGTTGCCTCTGATGCAATTCGTTCACACTCACCAAGTCATCCATCGAGACATCAAGCCAGAAAATATTATTCGTCGCCAGCGCGATGGTGCGTTGGTTTTAGTGGACTTTGGTGCTGCTAAGGTAGTGACAGAAGCAACTCTAGAAAAAACTGGCACAGTCATTGGTTCGGCAGCTTACACTGCTCCAGAACAGTTAAAGGGTAAAGCTGTATTTGCTAGCGATATCTACAGTTTGGGCGTTACCTGCATCCATCTCTTAACCCAAGTTCATCCTTTTAATCTGTTTGATAGTGGCGAAAATATCTGGAATTGGCGGGATTATTTGAGCCAACCAGTCAGCGATCGCCTGGGAAAAATTATCGATAAAATGTTAGAAGGGGCAATCAATAAACGTTATAAGTCGGCGGAGGTAATCCTCCAAGATTTAAGACGGAAACCATTAGTAGCAAAGAATACTGGTAAAAAATGGCTAGGAGTTAGCGCAGCAGTCGTGCTGGCATTGCTAGGGGTGAGAGCCTTAATATCGCCAGTGACACAGCAAGTTTCTACCCCCCTTACACAAGAGCCATCCCCACAATCTTCTCCTTTTCCCCAAGTAAATTCTGAGTTTGGGGGATTATATAGTTACTCCGAAGAAGGAGAAGTACAGACATTTCCTCTCAAACATACCGCAGTAACAGCAAAAATTGCGGGCAATCTATCGCGGGTAGAAGTAAAACAAACTTTTACTAATCCTAATGATAAGCCTCTGGAGGCTATTTATAAGTTTCCTCTCCCCGATGATGCAGCCGTAGACGAGATGGAAATTCGCATTGGCGATCGCATAATTCGGGGCATAATTAAAAAAAGAGAAGAAGCCCAGGAGATTTATCAAGAAGCGAAACAGGAAGGAAAAACGGCAGGGTTATTGGAACAACAAAGAGACAACATATTTACCCAGTCTTTAGCGAATATTCAACCAGGAGAAAAAATTGATGTTGTCATTCGCTACACTAACACTCTGCAATTTATCGGTAGTGATTACGAATTTACTTTTCCTCTGGTAGTAGCACCTCGCTACCAATCAGGAACACCAACGGGTAAAAATTTTAATCCTTTTGAAGCACCAGCCTGGGCAAACAATGTTGAAAAAACTCGATCGGGTAAAGACATTGACATAACTGTAGAAATTGATGCTGGGGTAGCTATTTCTGAGGTTCAGTCCCCGTCCCATCCAGTCAAGATTCAGAATACTAATTCTATTACACGAGTGTCTCTTGCTAATCGAGATCTTATTCCCAACCAAGACTTGATTCTGCGTTATCAGGTTATGGGTGCAGAAACTCAAGCTACAGTAATGACCCAAAGGAATAAGCAGGGCGGACACTTTGCTACCTATTTGATTCCAGCCGTGAAGTATAAACCAGAACAGATCGTTCCCAAAGACGTGATCTTTCTGATAGATACTTCTGGATCGCAAAGGGGAGCAGCCATAGAGCAATCAAAAGAACTAATGCGCCAGTTTATTAGTGGTCTAAATGAAGACGATACTTTTAATATTATTGATTTTGCTA
>JAAUYH010057290.1_pt1 | contig 12233 bp, 9 predicted proteins | sample 7278061 | NCBI WGS metagenome assembly JAAUYH01 (sample SAMN14350203, study PRJNA611818) | marine sediment metagenome | isolation source: surface marine sediment (0.6m) | place: French Polynesia: Moorea | collected 2018-08
ATGAGCCAAACGGCTCTCAACGCAAAGGCTTAGCTCATAGGTAGTTCGTAGCTTGAGTCATTCTTCTGTGTAATTTGTCATTTTTGGAAATTTTGACCGATCATGATCTTTGTACTGAAAACTGCCCATATTCCTTTTTTCCGTTGGGTGATTTTCGTGCTTTACACAGCAGCCTGAAAAGTCAACTACTGAGACGTTGACTAATACATTTGATGAGAGTACGGTGGATCAGAATCGTAATCGTGAACTAAGCTGATACAGTGACCCTGTTTCGAAAATTGTTCGATCAACTAGGTGCCCGACAGTCAATGGTCCTCTTCCTCTGCGGCTCAGAAAAAATATTCATGCCGATAATTCTATTCGATTGTGTGTCTATGAAGGAACAAAAAATCATCAGTCGATTGATATTGTCATGTTATCGCTATGTTGCAGTGCTTCATTCCAAATACATGCCTTTGTATTTCAATTCAGCAATGAGGAAAAGAAAAGAAGAAAAGATAGATTATTCTTATCAAATATTCAATAATGTTGCATATTCTTATTCAATTAGACACAAACAGTACTACAGAATTCCAACCAAGCCATGACTGCGTCCGAAACCAATAATCACTTGCTGCACTCAATCCACCTTTATGAGTCAAATAAAGCAAGCTGGCCTTTCAACTAGCATGTTGCCAATCTTTTTTATACAGGTGGTAGAATAGACACATCTCTGGTTGATTTGGGTGCTGCAATAAACTCATATAATGACCATCAAACTAATTTTTGACAAAAGATATTATCCAGACACCGGAACCGAGCTCTATTACTGCGTCCGCACTCTCCTTTTAGATTGTTTCATCGGCTCTCTGAAAAGCAGATATTTTCTATTTTTTTCAGGTACCAGAAATTTTGTAAATCTCTTATTTCATGAGTTTTGCTTATTCGTAGTGCATCAAGCATAGCAAGCAGCAAAAATTTATTCCACATTTCAGCTCGGATCTGCTTCCCTCATTGGACGTGATTAACTGTCGATGTATATAGTAATTCTGATATTTCACCAATGAATCCAGATCACTAACAATTTCTAACTTAAATCCCAAGAACCCCCCTAACTGTTGATAGTTTTGGGAGTGAGATTCTTCTCATATTATCAATGGTTGGCAGCTTCAGTCTAGGAAGCATGTGTATGATAGTGAAATATTACCCAATAGAATTATTTATATCTTTTCCTAATCGTATAAATTAAAGTTCTGGGACTAATCCTCTCTGTGCCATTTTAACATTAACCCCTCGTTTTAATCAAGTCGATAATCTTTTCTATCGATGGACTAAAAACGAGAGGTATCAGGTAAAAAGACACCCTAGCTACATAACAAAAAGAACTGAACCAGTTTGTATTAAAATCATCTATAGCTGTAGCTTCTAGTTATTTTTGAGAAATTCTTGGCGCATAGCAGCTTAGTAATAATCTTCGCTGAGATAAGTTTTCTCCTTAATATTTACAAAATATTTAGTTCAGTAATGTTCCGTTAGTATGTATTCGCTTACTTTATCCTTGATGGACATGAATTCGGTCTTTCAGTCCCCGACTCCAGAGCTTTGCTCATCCAATATACAGAGTTAAATTCACAATATCTACCAATCTCCGAGATAGTTGCAAATGGATTTTGCAAATAAAGAAAAATTTATTTAATATTATAGATTCGACCATTAGTTGCGTATAGAGATTTTAAGTAATTGTGGGGGAATTGAAACTGAAATTTTAGTTGGCGGTTGAAATAGTACCGTCCCATTCTTTTCCGCCTAACTTGAACTTGGTTAAAAATGTTTCTTCTTCCTTTTTATATGAGCTTTCCATCTTCCGTTTAAGAGTCCAACTGATAAATATTACAATTTTCATGATTGTTTGGTGATATTATACCTGTTATATGCCAGTACAGTATTCATATGCATGTCCAGATTCAAAGCATCTTCGCTCTTTGCAAACTAGAAAATGTTAAGGTTTCAAACAACTCATACGAAGTATATTTCAGAGCTTTCAGTTCATTTTCGTAGTACATTAAGCTTCAGAAAAATTAATGTGTACTGCTTTATCGATTAAATCGTAGTTGAGATTATTTCTAAATTAGAATCTTTCGTTTGAATCTTATTTCTGCTTAGACTATTACATATTAGTAGCTTCTAGTTCATGAAATCCGTCTTTTATCTCAAATCATGCTATAAGACTTTAATTTGATTTTCTTGATTTTTCGATGACACGCAATTCTTGCCTCACAAGTGTACATTAGTTACCAAATTTTGGGTTCATTAGGAATCAAAACCGCGAACATTTTTCTTGGTCCAAAATTGACTCAATTGAGCTGCTGTGGCGGATTTATCTCCACTCCGTGCTTACGATATGGCAACAGGAACATCGAATAATTATGAAATTTCGCTTTCAAATCTGGGTTCAAACTTCTACTAATTGAATACATTTGCGGTAAAGATATTCATTGTGCTTCAGATGGTTCAAAGATATATTTTTTCCTTATGCGTTTTAAACTTCCGAATTAGTCAATTCAATTATCTGAGCCAAACTTCTTTTTCTTCAAAAATAGAACAAACGGAAATAGATCCAAACTTCTTATTGAATATATCAGAGTGCTTTCAAGCGAAAAATTTTCGATTTGAGCTCGGCTTCGGTTTTAGTTTCGATAGCATCATGCACATTCTAAAAATAATTTATATATTTTTAAATAATTTGTTGTTACTTCGAAGAATACGATGAAAATGTAACAGCCTCCTAACGCAAAAGACGGAAATTAGAGAAAATTTGAGCGAAAAATTCCGGAAAGCCCTGCGAAGGGGCCTTCGAAACATGATAAATAGAAGTACAAAAACATTAATTGCGAAAGCAGCGGTTGGATGATTTTAGTTTATTAAAAATAATCAAATCTCTGCCCGTTAACTGTCAGTATCTAGTTTTATTTTAGATAGCTTTAATACTTATTTTTTGCACAACGCTGATGTATTGCTTCATGTTAATCTGGTAAACGCCTGTATTGCAGAATTGCATGAGTCAATTTCGCGTTATCGACGAACAGGAAAAGTAGCTACTTCGTATTGGCGTTGAACAAATGGAGCAGATGTCACTATATTTCTTCTAGATAAGGTCATAAGAACGAAGTGTCACACCCTTACCTTGTTCTATAAGCGCTCCATGTCTCTGACGAAGGAGCCCTAGGCAATATGGATATGGATATTGAAGATTTCAATTGCTGACAGGTAGAAATAAGCAGAAAGTCGAACTGTGAAGCTGAAGTAATACAGTTTGCATATTTTGCATCAATTTGATAACGTTTGCAAAAATTAGATCTGTTATTCTACGGAAATTGGATCTGTTGCAGATCAACTAAGTTGGTACAGGACTGTACCCTAAGGATTTCTTTTTCTCTAAATGGAGTGCACAGCTTATACTGATACGTTGTACAAAAATGATCATCTAAAATTTCAAGAGGGAATAGGAGTTTAACAGGTCAATGTGATAGCTCATTGACAGAAGTCATCGAGTCCCAAACCTTGAATAATTCCGTTAAGAAATGGACAAAGTCCAATACTGTGCTGGGGATAACATCCATAGAAGCAGGTAAGTACTCAACAAGAGGCCTCCAAGAAACAGAACGGGAAGAAGGCGAAACGACTAGATACAGTACATCGCTCGTACTGATATGATAAAAAAGAAGTAAGGAATACGGGGATATGATAGGCGAAGTTATAAAATAGATTAAGATGAAGAGCAATAGAAAGAATCGAATGCAACGGTACGAAAATACAAGTAGAAGCAAGTTGTCGAGCAAAATAAAAAACGTTGGAGTACGAGAGTGAAAATGAATTGTTGCGGAAATACACTACAGTACAGTACAGTAGAATGAGAACTCGGGACACTCGTTGTGAAGTTGAGGAGCTAAATATAACGAGGCTAGATTTAATTGCAACCACGCAAATCGCAACTGGACCTCACTAGGATCAAGGAAGTATTAGAAAACATCAGGAAAATTCCTGCGAATTGCCATGCTGCGCTTAAGTGTTGTTCATAAGTCAACAGCAAGAATAGAACACTGTTCGGGATGCGAGAATCGCAACCAATGTAATTTCAATCTACACGAAACCGACCCAGTGCAGGTTCTAGAACTTGTACAGCGCAGCGAAAATGATAGTGCACACAACAAGAAATCGTTAACCATCAGCGAGCGAGTGCACTTGCGAAGCGAGTTGACTGCCTTGCAAGCCACATCGATGGCCGGCCAGCACTGTAGTTCAGAAGACAGTGTGGAATTTGGTCGCCAAACAATGTACAGTACAGTAGTGAACTGTACCAACAAGAAGCGGCACAGAATTAGGATTACACAACAACGAAAAGAACAAAGCCAACCCTACTGTAACTACTGCCGTACACAACTGTACTACTGTACTCTACTGTACTGTACCGATAGTGTGAGGAATGAACTTGTAAGTCAAGTCCGCGCACACGCGTATGAAATAACCTCACATTGGCGCAGTACTCACCGTACTCACCGTAGTTCACTCACTCGCCGATCTTATAATTTGTCCGTGTGTGGCTATGTGGAAAATTTAGTGCGCCGTTACAAAAATTGCGGAACGATTACTGCGAGTATTACTGTAGGGTCAGTAGTAAATTTACCGAATGGAAAAAAATGCGAGGGCGTACTGCAGCGTTGCGCTGGCGTGGAAGCAATATACCCACCGATGGATGTTGTCGTGAGAGGAAAAAAACGTGAATAATTCAAGCATTAGTGCGCTGGCCGAAACGTGTGCTGCTGCACTGTCGCTACGTATCGTCGCTTCGCATACTGACCGTTCACCCTTACCTACCCATTATTTAAACGACGCTCAACGTCTTTTAACCCACATCAGCGAACACATTCGGATCCACTACTAGCCACACTCACCATTCAACTAACTAGCATCATGGTTCGCCTTTCCCTCCTCGCCGCCGCCGCGATCTTCGCCACCGTGCAGGCCGCTCCGCTCGACGTCGTCGTGCACCAAGCGGTACCCAGCGCGAGCCCGACCCATTCGCCCCAGCTGTCGCAACCGATTCAACCTTCCCAAACATCGCGACCCACCATGTCGGCTACTCCTGACGGTTCTAATGCACCTACCTCCCCCACCCCGTCGAACACGGCGTCTCCCCCCGCGCCATCGACCGTGCCGGAAACCACCCCGACCGCCATCGCACCTGAGGCCACCCCGGGCGCTCCAACCCCTGCCGCCGGAACTCCCGCTGCTGGGACTCCTACCGCTCCGACTCCAGCTGCCGGTGGAACTCCTGTTGCCGATGCTGGTGTCGACACCCCGACTACTGGCGCAGATACGACCGGTACTGAGGCTCTTGAGATGATGGAATCTCCGATGGCCACGCCGATGGCGAGTCCCGAAGCAGGATTCATCTGTTTCCCAGGTGATTCTACCGTTGAGTTGGAAAGTGGCTCTGTGAAGCGCATGGACGAGGTTGTCGTTGGTGACCGTGTCGCCGTTGGATCTGGCAAGTTCTCCGAAGTGTTCATGTTCACCCACAAGTTGTCTGACGTCAAGCAGGACTTTGTCTCGATTAAGACTGCCTCTGGTGAAACCGTTCGCCTGACCGAGGGACATTACCTCCCAGTTAACGGCAAGTACGTGCCCGCTCGTGAGGCCAAGGTTGGTGACTTCGTCACTGTCGCTTCTGGCGCCACTACCATCGCTGAGATCTCCACCGTTTCTGGAACTGGTCTGTTCAACCCGCAAACCGCCCACGGTGACATCGTTGTCGACGGCGTCCTCGCCTCTACCTACACCACTGCAGTCGAACGAAAGATGGCTCATGCCATGCTCGCACCGTTCCGTATGTTGGCGCAACAACTAGGCCTGACTACCGCCATGCTCAACTCTGGTAATGACTTCGCCGCTCGCTTCACCTCTGTGTTCGCATAGACGGTTAGGATCGCTACCTAGTCTTATCGGCAGCATATTGGACAGTTTTTTCGTACGGTAAAATCTATTTTCGCTATATTCATCAATCGACCTTCTTCCGTACCCCTGAATTCGTTCCGTATTTGAAACGTACAGTATTACAGAGTGGGTGTCAACCCGTACCCACGCTACCCGCACATGCCACGAACACAGCGTTGCCTTCACTGGGTGCTGTGTTTACAGGCGATGTGCCGTCGTCCCCGCAGGTTCCCATCAATATGTTTGCAGTGCAGTTTTCCAACGGAATTAGACGAACTCAAACGTTCGAGAACTGTGCTCGTTCCTAGCAGATGCTTCCTCGCCCCCCGGCTTCTTCAAAGCGAACAATGTATTAACTTCTCCACATTACGAAATACAGTGCATGACAACGCGTGCTGCTTGGTGATATTGGGGCTGACGTCGACTATCCCCGTTCGTCTGCGCTGACGGTTAGGAACTTGGTGACAGTTGGTTTCGTGCCTGTACTGGCGCAGTGCACAACAATTTATCCACGCGACAAAAATATGGTTCATGAGAGACTCGACAACATGGTTGTTGTCCGCACTCGCTTCTGGCGGCCACTATGTATTGACATCCTGGACGCAATAGAAGCAGCACAACGTAGACGCCCTGACGCTTGGAATTTGACTGTTTGAATCCCACATCCTTACTTAAACATTTCCTTTCCCCAGGACAGGGCACCGTCGCCGCATCCGTCCGCTATGGTACGCACAGTGTTCGTTTTCCTCGCTATCTTCGCCTTGGCTGCTGCCGCGCCCATCAATGTCGTTGTGCGCCAGCAGAACAACACAGCGGTCACGCCGGCCCCCACTGTGGCGCAAGTTACGTCTCCAGTGCCGTCGCCATCGGCTACCGCTGGTGTGAGCGTCAGCCCGGACCCCAGCGAGTCGGCTGCGCCATCGGAGTCCTTTGTGTCGAGTGAATCGCCTGACCCCTCCCCGACCAGCTCCTCGTCTGCCACTCCGTCGAGCTCTGTGCCCCCGACGCCAAGTGCATCGTCATCCGTGTCTGTGACACCATCTGTAAGTGTATCCCCAAGCACTTCGGTTTCGGCCTCCGCTTCCGTCTCACCTGGATCCTCGATGACCAGTACACCATCCATGTCGCCCAGCCCGAGTGTCTCTGCTAGCACATCTGTAACTCCCTCTATCACCCCATCGATTTCTGTTACGGTATCGCCGGGCTCCAGTCAAACGAGTGTGCCGACTCCCACGGCGAGCACGAGCGTCGGCTTTACCCCCTCCCCCTCAGGTACGCCTATCGATACGGAGACTGGCTCGTTCCCGGAGGGCTTCCAGGCCACCTTTACTCCCGAACCCGCTCGCCCTCCGTGCTTCCCCGCCACCGCTACCGTTCAGCTAGAGAGCGGTGCTGTGAAGCGCATGGACGAGTTGGCTGTTGGCGATCGTGTGTCGGTTGGTGCTGGCCTCTACTCTGAGGTGTTCATGTTCACTCATAAGCTACGTGATCTGAAACACGAGTTCGTCTCTATCACTACCGCCGCCGGCGCTGCGCTGCGACTCACTGAGGGTCACTACCTGCCTGTGAACGGTGAGTATGTGCCGGCGTCTAACGCTAAGATGGGAGACTACGTCTCGCTAGCCGATGGAAGTTTGTCGCGAATTGTCGGAATCGAGCTCGTGCAGGACTCAGGCCTGTACAACCCGCAGACAACACACGGCGACATTGTTGTGGACGGCATTCGCGCATCGACGTACACCACCGCGGTGCAGCCGAACATGGCACACGCGCTACTCGCTCCGCTACGCTTCGCCTGCGACCGATTCGGCCTTCGCACCACGCTTCTGGAAACAGGCGCCGACAGGATCGGCCGCTTTACCTCTAGGTTCGCGTAATGTATTTTACATGCCCCCTTGTGCACTTACTAAAACTTTTTCGTACCATGCATAGACTTGATCCCTACGAGCACGCGAGATCAATTTGCGGGCTGGACTCGAGATTGCGTGCGTCATATTGATCGACGAGGGATCAATTTCGGCGGCGGCACCGGAGCGCCCTAGATAGACGGGGACGGTACGAAACTGAGGGATGCGCAGCAGGATCGAAAACAGTGCGGCACGCGTCGTAACATTGCTGTGCGTCGCTCACCAATGCCCCGTGAAGCAAAGTGCCAGCGCGTAGGAATGTGTCAATGATTTTATAAAATGCGAGGCGAGCGCTCGTACATGCTACTCTGAGGCTACCATGCGCCGAAGGATTGTTGCTTCGCTGTCTAGAAGCGTGAAACGCACACCTAATTTCGCACACGCAAGGCGCAGTGGGGCGAGCAGCGCGTGCGCCACCGTGCGTTGCACAGCCGTGGTGTAGGTGGAGGCGCGCACCCCATCCACAACAATGTCGCCGTGTGTGGTCTGCGGGTTGTACAGGCCACGGCCCCACACCTGCGACACCGCGACAACGGCAGATGTCGTGCCGTCGCTGAGTGACACACGGTCCCCGACACGCGCTTCACCGGCCGCCGCGTACGCGCCGTTTAGGGGCAGGTAGTGGCCGGCGGTGAGCCGAATCGTAGCACCGGACGCGGTGGTGATCGACACAAACTCGTGCGTCACAGCGTCCATCTTGTGCGTGAACATGAAGACCTCAGAGTACACGCCACCACCAACTGCAACGCGGTCGCCGACCTTCAATTGATCCATGCGCCTTGTCGCGCCGCCTTCCAATACCACAGTTGCGTCGCTGGGGAAGCACACTGGCATCTTCTCTGTGAGGGTGTAAGTACCGTAGATTCCCACGAGTGTGGTGCGGTTGTCTTTCCTCACGGGCAGGTTTTCGGGCTTTGCAGCTCCATTAACATCTGTGCGAGCGTCGTAGCCGGCATCGAATGCTTCCAAGTCGCCCGCCTTTGACTTGCGGAAGTTGCTGCCGGCGCAAAGATTGATCCTGGACACACCGAAGAACAAGTCGGGTGTACCATTGAGGCCGCCAATCAGCGACACATACGTCATATTGCCGTTCGGCTCAACCTCGGTACGAACAGTAAATGTTCCTTCGCCCTGTACCGGAATGCTTCTCTTGTAGTCGATGTGCTTGACATTCTTGTCTTTCTGTACTAGCTCCAGTATAGGTTGAAACGCCCCGTTTTTTACCACACCGCGAAGTGGGTCGGATAGTTTCTGGCCAACTTCGAACAGTTTAAACTTCGAGTTGTGTACCGCGACCACGACTAACCCCACTTTCGACACCTTCGGGTCGAAGTTGCGGTCCGTGGCTTTGCTCCACGTCATGTTGATGACCAGATTGTAATCCTGCTCCCCTTTACATGCCCCATTTACCGCGTGCACAAAAGTTAGCAGAAAGAACACTAACAACGCAGCCATCTTTGGTACAGTGGTAGGTAGCGCGAGGATGCGGACAGCTTTACTGGATGGGGAAGTGAGATAGTGATAGCAGACAAGTAGTACACGTGTCTCATATGCTTATATTCCACGGCAACAATGCATCGAGGAAATTTAGAAATACGTGCATAACGCTGATTGGGGCTTGCTTAAATCTCGAGATGTACTGGTCTCCTTTGCCCAATAGGACCCGTCGCTGCTTACTTTTCATGAGTCTTGCCATTAATTCGATTCTTTCTGCTCGTTTGTCTTTTTACAACGGAAACCAACATATTGGAGTAACGTCTTCGAGATGAAGTTGATTTCTGCCGACGGTGCTAACGATAGAATACACCCGAAAGCGATCTAACAATGCCTACCGACTATGAAGGAAACAGATCAAGGTTACGACGAAAAAATGAGGTTTAGACGAAGAGATAAGGCGAGGTGTGGAACGATCTAACCGTAGAGTTAGTGAATGGCCGATGCTGGCCCATGCATTTTAAGCAAATACAGATGTAACACGCGCTACAGAATCGGCACCAGCCTCCAGGAAGGTGGCGTGCAGGCCGAGTCGATCACATGCGAAGCGGAGCGGCGCGAGTAAGGCATGTGCCATATTGCGCTCCACGGCAGTTGTGTACGTGGAAGCTCGAATACCGTCGACAATGATGTCGCCGTGTGCTGTTTGCGGGTTGTACAGACCAGTGCCTGCAACAGTGCGGATCTCAGTAACGCGGGAGATGGTACCATCAGCCAAGCTCAACATGTCTCCCACCTTGGCGTCCCGAGCGGAGACGTAGATGCCATTCACAGGCAAATAGTGGCCAGAAGTGAGACGGATGGTCGGGCCAGCGGCGGTCTTGATTGAGACGAACTCATGCGCGACATCGACCAACTTGTGGGTAAACATAAACACTTCCGAAAATAGGCCGTTGCCCACCGCAATGCGATCGCCGATCTCAAGTTCCGCCATGCGTTTCATCGACCCACTCTCAGTCATTACCGTGGCGTCATGTGGGAAACATACCGGGGACGACGCAGCTACGGGGCCTGGCGTGACATCAGTGAGAGGCGCCAGCTCCGGCGCACTAAGAGATGGGACAGGGCTCGTGGATACGGCAGCCGACTGAGTGGCTGGTACAGAGGATGAAACACTCGGCGACGGCTCCGGGGTTAGGGTAGCTCCTTCCGACGGGGATACCGAGATAGAAGCGGTGACGGATGGCGAGGATGATGCAGTGGCGGAAACGCTCGCAGTTGGAGTTACGCTCGCCGACACGCTTGCGGAGGGTGTCATGGAGGGCGTGCTGGTCATTGATGAGCCTGGCGAAGCCGACATTGAGATCGAAGCGGAAACCGAGGCACTCACGCTGGGAGAGGTAGTCATGGAAGCACTTGCAGTGGGCGACACGCTTGCCGAGACGGATGGAGAGGTGGATGCTGAGATCGACGGCGAAGCCGACATGGTAGCAGAAGCAGAGGCCGATGTAGTTGGCGTAGGTGACATGGAGGTAGAAGAGGACGCACTTGGAGCAGGTGCAGACTCTGACGCAGTAGCCGACGGAGCAGCAGATTCACTCGGCACGAATGATTGCGACGGTTCCGAGCTTTGCGACGGTGCGGGCGACGCTGGGGCCGATGCTGCCACAGACGGCTGTGCTGTGGGTGCCTCGGAGGCTTGAGCAGCCACGGATGTAGAGGCCTCCGCAACAGGGCTTGCTCCAGCCGACACTGCTTGTCGAACACTTAGCAGAGATTCCGGAGCTAGCGGTGCGGCTAGCACGCAAGCAAGGAGCATCGAGGCCAAGATGGCAGACATCTTCGGGTAGGAGGCCATGATCTGAGTTTGCTTGGGTCTGTCTCCGGTTGCTACGGTGCGGGTGTGTTTTATTAGAAAAGGATAAAGGAAGCAGAGCTGTACACGTGAACGGCCAATAGAGGCTATGTTGGATCGGGCAAGAAATATGTAAACGCCACATTGTGGATGCATCTAAGATACGTGTGCTACCGTTATGCTTTATAAGTTTTTCCTTCCATATTTCTGCTTTGCTGAGCAGCCACCCTACGTTCACCGGTATTTGAGAAATGTTGTTGACGTTGGTTGTCATGCCGATGTTGGCACCCACTGACAACAGACAAGGGTATTGGTTGATGAGGGTGGCACACACCGTCAGCGCGTAAATGTGCACACAAAGTCCATCACCGCCAACTTTATTATCGACGTCTCGCCTTTACTGTACTCCACCACACACTGCACTGTTTGTCGGAGATGGTCACAGTTTGGGTTCGGATTTAACCCTTGCCTACACCCGATTGGTGTCCTTCACGCGCGTTACACATACTAGGCTGGTCAACACCAGTTATCTTGTGAATGCTTTTATCAATGCTATCTTTTGACTAATGTACCGGTACGATGTCACAGTTGTGAAGTCGAAATTCAATGATTTGGTTGTGTAGGCGATGTACACTGTGCACACAAGTTTGATTAACTGATGATTGGGATCGGAATAAGGAATCCTGCAATTTTAACTACTGTACCGGAATGAAGACAAGAATGAGAAGGCGACTTAATTCATTTCAAACTTCACGCTTCATTGATTACTTGTTGAAGCCGGTGGTTGCACACACAGCTTGTTTCATTATGGATTGAGCAATTTACGCTGTTCCTGACCTCACTGTTTAGAATCCTAAATAGTTTCCTGAATCTCGATTCCTCCAGAAATCGTAAACGCCGTCTTAGAATAACATCTTGCTGAGTACCGAGGTATACTCGTTCTAAAAACACCTACTGCTCATACAACGACAATCTGGTAGAGCCACATCAAGAGAAGACGAAACGGTCTTTCAAATTTCGGTTAAACCGCTTACAGAAACATACCAAAATACGCGTGATTGTTC
>JAAUYH010085331.1_pt1 | contig 12233 bp, 3 predicted proteins | sample 7278061 | NCBI WGS metagenome assembly JAAUYH01 (sample SAMN14350203, study PRJNA611818) | marine sediment metagenome | isolation source: surface marine sediment (0.6m) | place: French Polynesia: Moorea | collected 2018-08
AAGTAAAGTAGAATAGTAAAAATGAATTGTTTCGTTTTCAATAAAAAATTTTTATTTTACAACTATTGAAAACTCGACTACTATCTTTGCGTTTCTGAATGTGGCTGCTTTGGCAAACTTAGAATTTATCTGGAGCTTGACTTCAATTTTTCCGTCAATAAAATGTTAATATCTAAGTAAGTGAATCACTAGTACTGACTGGAATAAGCTGAAAAATTAGTTAATTAGAAAATTTTCACTAAATGTTGAACAAAAAGAATAGGAAAATTACAAAATGACAGTTTGTTATATATCTTATACACTGATCTAAAGCCTGCTTTCGCATAGAGAATGCATGAGTCCATATTTTGCTTTCCTAAACATAACCATTACTGCGAGATTAAAAGAAAAATAGATCATCAATTGCACCAACTCAATGAAGTTACTTTGAGTTTGTTCCAGAATTGCAGTGATCTAAATTCGTATGGTACGAAACCTGTTGGTTCGATGACAAATCTATATCCATTGTTTATTTCATCTTATAACTAAGACAGGCTTTATCGAATAGTATTTCAACTTGTTTTTTTACTATTTTAAGGTTTATAAATATTATTCCATTTTCTCAATAGTAGTTTTCATGTTTTCCACTTAAAAATTTGTAATAGGTGTTAAATTTTGTATAGTATTCTCGGAAAGTTTTAGAAACTTGAGAACTAGCAGTAATCAATAGCAAGTGGTTATTGAATTTAGCTTGGCTGCTATACTCGTTGTACGATAACTCGTGCAATCGTATCGTATTTGGTAGTCCTTTTTTGGATGCAAAGTGTTCAGGAGGACTTTGGATTTTATCAATAATTTATTCACTGAAGTGTAATGAGATCACATTGTGTTGGAATCTCGCCCCCTCCCAGCGAATGGTAATAGAATCGGAAATAGATGAAGGTAAGTAGCAAAAAACAAGTGAAAAATAAATAATGTTGGATAGTAATGCAGAAATTCTGTTTCCTTAGAAGGAAAGAAAATCCAGCAACACACCATGCAGTGATGGTGACACGTGAAATTGAACCAAAAGCCAACACGTGTCGCGCGAATTTAGGAATACATGCTCTCTCCGACTCTGCAGGTCTCCTTAACGACCACGCAGTCAAAATAATACAGTTTCCGCAGCTTGGTCATCTTCCCTCAACCAAAACACGATGAGTTCTAGCAGAACTGCGAGAGGTAGCCATGAAGAGGCGCTTTCATTGGTGAGGCGCATACATTCGACTAAGAGCGCTTGGGTGTATGCGCGGCCCGCCGGTCAACTGTTGTGGCGCGCCTACAAGCGATGTTGGGCGGAGCTGCGTGGCAATACTCTGCTACTTCACGTTGTCGGCGAACAGAGCTCGCGCGCTAATGCCGAGCAACTCGCCAAGCGAACCGCCCCGGAAAACATCATTCTCGTTACTCTGAAGGAAGCGCGAATGAAAAGCGAACCGAAAAAGAACCGTATCCGTATCAAGCGCGTTTCCGAGCTTGCCATCGAACTCAAACTCAAAGACAGCGTTGAAACCAGACGTTGGCATACTGCGCTTGTTCGTGCAGCAATGCAGCGCGCTGTCGGTCTTAGCGACTTTGAGATTCTCTCTCAAGTTGGCAAAGGTGCCAGTGGTCGTGTCTACCTCGTTCGTGATCGTCAGAGTGGCGAACATCTAGCACTCAAGGTTATTGAGAAAAGCGCAGTCTACGAAAATGACGATGCCTATCGACATGCACTAGACGAGCGATTAGTCCTCGAAATGGCTTGCGATCACCCTTTCATTCTTAATTTACGTTTTGCGTTTCAGACTAGCCGCCGATTATACATCGTGACCGAGTACTGCGAAGGTGGTGATCTCTTCGATCATCTACGGAGAAGAGCAAAACCATTCGTTGAAAGAGAAGGTCGTCGTATCGCCGGAGAAATCTTGCTCGCACTGGAACACATCCACAGTTTGGGTGTTGTTTATCGTGACTTGAAACTTGAAAATGTTCTTTTGGATATGGATGGACATGTACGAATTGCTGACTTTGGTCTATCGAAATTGCTCGGAAAACGACGAGCGCCAGGTAGTAAGAAACTGGGAGGTCCTGCGTTGGCGGCACCGAACCAAGCGCACGGAACCGTGAATATGACGAAGACATTTTGCGGTACTCGCGAGTATGTTGCTCCGGAAATGCTAAGTGGAAAGGAGTATGGTCAGAGTGTTGATGTTTGGGCGTTCGGAATCCTTCTTTATGAAATCCTTTGCGGTAGAACACCATTCTTCTCAAAGAACCGTGATGAAGTCTATAGCCGTATTGAAAATGCGGAGCTTCGCTTTCCACGCCATCTCTCAGCAGCTGTTGTTTCACTAATCCAAGGACTATTGGATAGGAATCCGAAAACACGGCTTGGTCAAGGGCCAGGTGGCATTTCAGAGATTAAGAGTCATGAGTTCTTTCAAGATATGGACTGGGATGGGCTGCTGAAGAAAGTTGATCATCCGGACAATATTGGAGCAACGAGAAATCCAGTGCCAGGTCTCGACGATAATCCAGCGTCATCATCGTCATATGGCGGAGGCGCAAGTGGATTGGTAGGGAAAGATGCAGATATGTTGTTGGATGATGATACAGACACAACTAAGGAAGGTCGAAAGCGACCAGACGTTTTTGCAATGTTTATTGCGACGAAAAAGAAAGCATCCAATATTGCTGGGTATTCATATATGGCTTCAAAGCCTCCATCCTCCCCGCAAGGAGTCCAACAACAGCAATAAGTGATGAGCAGTTGAAACGGACCCCATTTACAAAACAAGGAGCGAGAGTGAGTATTATTGTATGTGTAGTGCAACGAACAAGCGAAAGAACGAGCCTAACCCATTATTGTTCACATTCCTTTTTCATGGTAAAGCTATGACGTTGTGTGTGAGATTCGTACAGTCATCTTTTTCGTTTCGACTCCCCACCAACAATTCTCCTTATTATGATCGTTTGCACTGTACTGTACCGATACTGTGTGCGTCTGTCTGCTGCAGCACAGCTGTGGCAGTGTTGTAACGGTTTGATTCAAGTGGATAATCAACGTTGCTTAGTGCCGCCAGTTGGTGCAGTATGATAATAATATATTCCTGCATTGCTGGAGTTGACATGGCCGATCCAGTCGTAGATACCATCTTGCGATCACAATTTGACATGGAAACGTTGCCCTTCCAATATTGCTTACGAAGCCCCTCTTGTGTTCGAAACTACTTACAGTGTTGATCCCAACTTACACCTCATTATGTCTCCCGACGACGTTCCCTCTTCGTTGAGATTCACTTCCGGACGTTGACTCCCACGCACTCACTTGTGTTCCCTCGCTTTCCCATCATGACTGCCCCCGGGAAAGTGTTGGCGAATAATGCAGGCGAGGAAGGAGCGAAAAGATTCAAATTCACATTACTACATAAACGCCTACGCGAATCTGATGCGCATCATGTCTCCTTGCAGCCTGTTCCTGTTGCGGAGGAAAATGTAGATGTGGTGACTTCGCACCTCGGCACTGCCTTACACGAACTTATGGAGCGCAATCGGACTGAACACTTTAATCGGTACGCTCTTGATATTCGTGAATATACTTTATCTTTGCCGCTTGTGCTTCGTGGTCGCGCTTTACTTTTGAAAAAATCGTGTGACGCTCTGCAACTAGCTGCGCGTGAACAACCTCTTTCTATTGAGCCAATTGCTTTGTGTATCGCTGCTTTAGCTCGTGACCTCGGCATTCGTTATTTTGGGCCCTTCTTCCCAAATGTTGTCACAGCATTTGCAAACGTTTTTAACATTCCAAACAACACCCAACTGTTTTGGGACCCTCACGTTGCGGTCCTTCCTATTTTCTCCGCTTTAGCCGCTATTACCAAAGTGTTACTCGTGCATCTAGTTTCGAATCCTGTCGATACTATATCCCAATTGTCCCCATTAATCGGCCACGAGCAATATCGAATTCGCGAAATGACTGCCGAATCGAGTCTTGGATATATGTTAAAAAAGACTCGCCAGAAAGAGCTCCGCGATGCCCTGATTGCTCAGGTTGTACAGGTCGCTGATGAAGCGAGTGTGACGGATATCGAAAATAATTCAATAGTTCATGGTGCTGGTGTCTCCCTGTTTGAAGCTAGTACATCTTTGTCTGGCGCACTACATTCTCGAGCTGAATCTGTACTGAATAGTGCACTAGAAGCGTGTGTCACTACGAATGTCCCTGTTTTTCGTCGTCGTGTTGCAGTGCTGGCTCACTCGGTAGCGCGACTGTGTCTCCATGTAAAGGCCAATAAGGAAAGTGTGACCCAAGTCATAATATTTCTTATTACTGCTGCAGACAAAGGAGTTGAAGGAAAACAGTGGCAAGCGACCGCAGCCGCCCTGTTTTTGCTTCGACATAGTCTTCCTGTTATTGTGGGAAATAGTGAAAATACTTTACCTGAAGCGCATGGGCTTCGTATATCTAATGTGCTCGTCAAATGTGTTTCAAATTTCTACCAGAATGAGCAAGTTTGTTTCGAAGGGTTTGGATGCTTTCTTTCTCTTCTGCCATGTTTGAATCCACGCCGTTCTCGACAAACATTAGCGGCATTGAAAAAACTTCTCGATGGTCACTTAAAGCAAATGCCATTGATGACTATTCGAAAAGTGCTTGATCTTTGCCGCTCAAAAGAAGCGCTGAAGCTGCTGTCAAATCCGTCTCTTGATGTTATGCCTATTCTTTCAATTATTTGTGATACACTTGCCCCACAAGAAACACACTTAGCTGAAGCGGTATCCTCTGAACTTGTTGATTCAGCACCGACTGGAAGGGGCAAAAAGCTACCTACGTGCGAAGCACTGTTTTCTGCGGTACTATTTATTCGCCATTCGACCAGTGTCTCCACTGCGTTTCACTCCCCGACTCTGAATAAGCAAGTTGAAGAAGCATTTTCTGGCTTAGTCAAAGCTTTCGTCGATGGGAAAGTCTGTCTGCTAGAATCAAGAAAAAGGTTTCCACCAGTCGCTCAAACCATTCTGGACTATATCCAATTTAGTCGCGTTCCATCTATTGTTCCTCATCTCGCTCGGTTAGCATCTTGTCAACTTGGACTCGGCTTTCTGGGACCTATTGCGTGTGCTACAGTCCGTTATGAACTAACTGAGGAATCTAATGCTGTTGTGTTCAGGCTCTTGAAATTGTTGGCAAGCGAAACCGTTCCTGAGAGTGTTTTGATTGCATTGAATCTATTTTGCAAAAGTACTGGCTGTCAACTAGTTCGAGCTCGTTTATCAGAAGAAGAGATTCAGAGCATCGCGTTGAATTTGTCGATGAATCTAAGTTCATCTTCATCTGTTGTACGGAAAGAATCTGCAATTCTGGTTCTTCACTTGATCTCGAGTATAGTCGGTGGAGATGAAGTTGAATCTAGTGGTGATGAAATCATGGATAACTTTCAGCATCATCGTGCCATGGAAATTCGAATGAAACTTGGTACTCACGTGGCTGGTGAATGTCCTGACCGTCTTATCTTCTCTTCCATTCTAACTGTGCTTGTTGCTCCGTATCAACTAGACTGCATACCTATTGTTCGTGAAATTTTCGACAAGCTTGCCGCATTGGCGAGAAAGACCTCGTGTATCTCAAACCTATCACACATCGCATTGAGTCACTTCACCATCGGTATGTTTAGTGTTCGGTTCCGACCTTTTTGGGAACCATCTCGAGGACTGTGGGGTGCTCTTGCCGAATCGAATGCTGAAGAAGCTCGGAAACCTATGGTATCTGCTTTATTAAGCGCTAGCAAACAAGTTGTGCAGTATTATTCTGAACAGCGCATCACTACAAATACTACTGAAGGTCATTTTGAAGACGAAGACGAAAATGAGACTAACACTCATCTGGAAGAAGGGAAAACGAAGAAGTTGAAAACGACGAAATCTGCTGTCAGGAAGCGACCTAGACCACCAGGTTCTGATAAAACTCTGCTTGAGACTCAGAGAAGAAGCCACCCGATAAACGAACGCTGGATCAAACAGAAAAAGCGCAAATCCGATATCGCCTTCACGTTGTTGTGGGCTGTTAATGAATGGGAAACTCAACCGAAAGATGCTTCTCAATTGAAGGATCAATTTCTCCATTCCCCTGGTCAGTTTGTATACGATGGCGATCTTGAAAGCACTTCAGCTGATCCCTTAACAACACATCTTGAATACTTGAAAGTACTATCCCAATTCCCGAAAAGTACAATCGAAATACGTGCGATAATAGTCGATGAATTGTACTTGGCTCTGGATCCTACTCTTTTGTCGAAGCTAGCAGGTAACAAACTTGTCAAAAAGTATGGTTTACTAATGGAAAAGATGGGCGGTTTGAAAATATCAGAGAACAGCAAAAGTCGTGAGAATCGGCTAAGAACTCGTCTATTACAAGATCTTTGTCGCCCTGATAGTGTCTCTCAAGCAGAGGTCATGCGATGTTTATGTACCTCTCGGTCACCTGAGCTAAAACCTTACAAAGAATCGCTGCTGCGCATTATTGATGACAAGACATTCCGCGAAGAAGTTGCTATAATAACAGAAAGTCTATCGGAAACAAATCCGGTAAGCAACTTAGACACGACGAAGAAGCCTTCGCGTATTGTTTTGAGTGAACCGATGGTTGATGTACTTGTCCGAATCTGCTATTCAAAAATGAGAGGAAATCGGCAAAAATTCAGAGGACGGCGTTCTGCAGCAGTTGACTTCGTGTCTTCATGTTTGGCCTCATCTAATGCTGTTCTGAAGCTTGTCAAGTTAATACTGCACAACTTGATGCCGATTATCGACGATATCGCATCTGAACAAGAACTTTTGTCCAGCGTGGACTCAGTTGATTTATCCACCCGCGACTACCAGCTACCGAGCGAAAACATTTACAGAGCAACCCTGACATCTCTGGAAGTAGTTCTGAAGCATGCGCGGCGTTCCATTCTTCCGGTAACATGGCGTCAAATAGCCATTGCTATGTTTTTGATATTATCCAAATCTGTCAGTTCTAGCAATAATCAGGACATTCGCTCCGATGCGCTCCGTCTCATTGCATTCATGATGCAAAAAAATTCAGACTTGACCTATTTCGTTTGTTCACCAGCATTGAAACTAATGAAACTAATCGGTGCTACTAGTTCTAGCCCGGATAATATTACTTCTGCTCCTGCGCTGTTAAAGTTCTTGGCCGCGTGCATGAAATCTGAGAAGCAAGAGTTCGTTCATGATCTTGTTCGAACACATTTCTCGGTTTGTGAATGGGGTCTTCGAATTGTTAGCGCGGAAACCACGACTGTTGGTACCGTGGAACTTGTCATGGAAGTCGCTGTTGGTATTGTGTCTATTGGTCATACAACTACTTTGACCGATAGCGATACTGTTGTAATCGAATACCGTGAAAAATTAATTCAAACACTTGCGGCATCGATACGAATCAGATTGTGTACCTTACTTGAAAGTGGAGACGAGAATTGGCATCGTGTCAAATCGAACCGAGATGTTCTCCATTCGATCGTGACGGTTTTGGCCAAGGTTTGTGATTGTTCCGAATTGAATATGGAGGTCACAGCATCTTTGGCTGATTCCTTGTTAATTGTCATCACAGAATCCAAACTTACAGGACTAACACTCTTGGCATCAATTAAGGCTTTCGAATTGCTCATTAGTCGTCTTTGTGCAGAGGAAGCTCGGGATTCTATCGAGACTAAGTTTTTACCTCGTCTCATTCCGCTTTTCGGCTCTCCAAGGCACTCAAATCTACCCGATGTAAAAGATGCATTGTGTAGAGTATTGCGGAAGTTTGGGAATGCCAGTTTACGAATGGTCTCACATTTAGTAAGTGACATGGCTGCAATGGATGCATCTCGAATTGGAGAGCCAGACCTCGATACTCGAGTACAAGCATTCAACACACTTATTACTATTCTCAAACGAGCTCTCGCTTTAGAATCCAATACTCACGATTCACCCTGTATAGTTATTCAATCAGAAGATATTAAGTCATCTAGATCATTTCTGTCTGAAGAGACCGAGGAGAAGAAAGAATCCGCCGTATGGTGCAAGAACACATTCTTATTGGCACTACACGCCTCTGTTAGTGCTATTGCTGAACAAGACGTTTCAGTTCGTGGAACTGGCAGTTATACACTTCAATTGCTTGTTCGATGGATCTTATTTGCCAAAGCTACAGACTTGAACAGTATTGCATCGACTGTAGCTGAACTCATCGCTAGCAAAGGCTTGAATTCCACAGCTGTTGAATCACGACGTGAACTCTGCAAATCACTTGGCAATTTAGTGCGTGATAATGATCTTGGTGCTTCCAATGATTCCTCGGAACTGATCCGAGGTTTGCATCACCTGACAGAATCAGAGCACCTTGAAGCCGATTTTTTCGAGAATGTTGCTCATATACAGATGCATCGCCGAGGACGTGCTTTACGACGTATGCTAAAAAAACTGGAGTCAATGAATACGAAGAAAGATACACACAGTCTTGTCGCAACTGCAGTTCGACGATTTATATTTCCACTGGCTATGCGCTTAGCTCTTGAATCTCCTGAAAATGGAAATGAACGAGGGAAGTCGAGAAACAAGGTGAATGAAACGAAATTATCGTACAACCGCGATGTTTCAAAATCCGCAGTTGAGCTCAATCGAATTTGTGCATTGTACTTACCGTGGAAGGAGTATCGAAAAGAGTTAACGTCAGTGATCCGTCGAATCTCGAAAGAAAGTGACGAAGTTCGCACGGAAATTCTCTATTCTGTGCTTGTAGGTCTAACTGATGCATTCCCGGGCTCGATATGGGATACCCATGATCCAGATATGGAACAAACGAGAAAATCTTTTATTGAATCTTATCTTCTACCCAAATTAATTTCTTTTATCTCAAGTGGATCAGTAGAAGGTGAAGTTCGAATCACAGCCAACAATGCGAAACAAGACAAGTCCGGCGACGAGGATCGCAGTTTAAAAACCAACATATTTCGAGCACCTATTGGAGTTGCTGCAGCTAAATTGATGAGTCAGCTCGACGAAGGCAGTCTGAATCAAGCGATCCCGTCACTTGTAACACCACTGTCGAACGCACTTCGTTCTCGAATGAACGATATTCGTGTTCAGTCGAAGAAAGTTCTTGTTGACGTCGTACTTTTATTGGATCCCAGATTTTTCTCTTACGTTATCGACCAAGTTCTGTCGGCTCTGGTTAATGGATACAGGAAGGACAGTATCATTCACGTGATTCACACAATTCTTAGTGGGATTCAGGACTTTCGTAACCAAGTATCTGATGGTAGCGATAAGACGAAAGATTTTCCAGTGGATAGTGCAGTCGAAAAATTATGTCAAGCTATGGCGACAGAATTAGAAGATGGTGTTCATGCAAGTAAGACGGACTATCTCAATCCGAATGCCTCTGATTCAAGGCTCAAGGAATCGTCTCACCGAGCATCAAAAGTATCGGACGCAGCCCAAATTATCGCTAGTCTTATTCATTTTCCTACAAGTGCACGAAATGTATTGAAGCCATTCTCAAGGCTTCTTGTTTCAGCCACTTCATCGAAACTTTGCTCTCGAGTACAAGACGTCCTTCAAAAAATAATGGTTGGGTTCTCAAAAAATGTTTCGGTCACAGCAGATGAAGGACTCAAACTTGCCTATGATCTTGTTCATTCAAATATGCCGTCCCCAAGTTTGCTTGTAGACGACGGAACAGAAGACAAGACGGCACTTCGTGACCAACTTCTCGCACTTATGTCTGGTCGTCAGTTTTCTAATTCTCCTGGCTCCCATATTCTTGCAGAATTAGGTTGGCAATTAGTGAATTCTCTGCTATCGAAAAACATTGTATGCGCAGATGGAAAATCAACAGAGTCACGAAAAGTTCAATCCAAGATCGAACCTTTTGTCGCTGAACTGCTTCTGAGTATGCGTTCACGCTATGATTCATTGACACGCGTTTCGTTGAAGTGTGCTCAAAGAATATTGCGTTTGCCAATGCCAAATCGGCGGAACATAGCAGATGTTATGGCAGCCACTACCGTCGAAGTTCTTTGTCGCAATCTAGGAGTATCTATGAATCGAGGAACCCCGATGGATAGAGGGACTCTTCTAACTGATGATGGCTTGTTTACTACATGTTTACGAGCGGCAGCTGTTTTGATTCAAGAAATTGGACACAATGAGAAGACTGGAATCAAGAGAGAAAGAATTGTGGCCCTTCTACAAATTTCAAAGAACATATTGGATCAATGCTCAGTAGAAGCAAGGGCAGGGGCTCTTTCTTTAATCAAGAGTACCATTTCTGCGAAAATAACAATTCCGGAAGTGTACGACACATTGGAACATGTGAGTAAGTTGGCTATTGAAGTACAATCACCATCTCTGAAATCTTCTTGTATCGGTATGGTTGTTCAATTTCTAGTGAGTTTTCCACTCAGCAAAAAGAGAATTCAACAGCATCTTGAATTCGTTGTGCGCAATCTTTCGTACGAGTTACCACACGGAAGAATTGCGGCAATTAACATTATCGTGGCACTTTGTCAACAGTTTCCAGAACAAAAATTGAATGAGGAAGCAGAATACTTGGTAATATCTCTCATGGCGGTAGTGGCGCGTGATATGGACCGGTACTGCCGAAAAACAGCAGCATCCGCTCTACAGACTATTTTCTCATCAGTAAGAGATGGCCGAGTATTCGACTCGTTGTTAAAAATGGCTCTTGGATTACTTGCAGTTTCTGAAAAGAACAAGTCGAAGGATTCTGCTTCTGATACAGGGGACCCAGATTTGCTTCGAGCTGGCGCTATCACGATCACATCGGCGGCACTAAGTGGAAAGTTATCTAACGAACAATTGAAAACTTGTGCAAGTTGTGTCTCGTCAGCATCGCTCAAGTTCATGTCAATGTCTTGGGAAACTGTGCATGCACTTCTTTCCTGTTTTGAAAGTATTGTTGATGCTCAACCCAAGAATGGCCAAATGAATGATCAGATCGAATTGCTATCGAACTTGAAAGCGTTTTGGGGAGCGGTTAATGACCATTTTTTGTTACACAAACATGAGTGGGTGCGTCTTGGAGCGTCCAGACTACTTGGTAGACATATATCAAGTGCAGGAGGACGAGACGCAAAATTCGAGAATAATCAAACATCATTGTACTGTGTGTTATGGACACGCGATGGAACACTTCGCTCAATTCTTAAGTCACTTTGCCTTCAATTCGAAGCAAGTCAATTGTCAGAGGATCTCGCCAAGCAAACACTCAAGAACGTTCTTTGTATTTCGAATATGATTTGGAAATGTCCGCAAGCTGGAAATGTTGGTTCGATTGATCATGATGTAACAGACGTCGGAAAAGAGAAGAATCGACCGCTTACCTGGATAATTTCAAGAATGTCAGGGATGTGTACTCGAGTCGGAACTGAGGAAAGTGCGTTTCTTCGACGTGCATGTGCTCTGCGATTCTTGATGCAAGCAGTGAAGTGGTGGGGTGCAGATGTAGTGAATGGTCGTTTATATAGTTTCGTGGCTCCTGTTGTACAAATATTGGAATCACCAGAGTCGAATAGTAAGCGAACTCTGAATACGAACACTGCGTCGAATGATGATGCAGATGTAGAGAATGAGAATGAAGAAGAAGAATCTTCAGATGGGTTAGAAACACTTGCACAAACACTGAAAGAATCAGTATCAGAATTAGTTGGTGCCGGCGAGTATTACAAGACATATCAAAGCTTTGTCTCAAGAAGACAAGCTGCGAAGAACGAGAAGAAACGTACGCTTGCTCTGGAAAGTGCAATTGATCCAGAGAAAGCTGCGAAACGAAAAAGACGAAAAGCAGAAAAGAATGCAGCTCGAAAACGAGCAGCGAAAAGTCAGTCACACAGTGATCGAGTTCTTCATGCAACATATCAAGTCTTTGATGAAGGAGAACGAGTTTCACTCAGGGACGATGTATAGTACAGTACGGTACGGTAGTTTAAGAGTCAATTTTTTTATAGTTCATCCTTTTCCACCTCTTCGTCATTTAACACTACATTGTCTTTGTCATGTTCTATTTCATTTTCATCAACTTGTGTTTCCATTTCATCATCGTCAGGATTGTTCGGATCAATTGGAGTTATCTTTCCTTCCTTAACTAATCGCTCATATTCTTCAGTAGTTAAAGTCACAACCTCTTCTCCATCCTTAGCAGTACCTTCTGAGGTTAAACCAAC
>JAAUYH010208814.1_pt1 | contig 12231 bp, 6 predicted proteins | sample 7278061 | NCBI WGS metagenome assembly JAAUYH01 (sample SAMN14350203, study PRJNA611818) | marine sediment metagenome | isolation source: surface marine sediment (0.6m) | place: French Polynesia: Moorea | collected 2018-08
AATTCCCGTTCTGAAGAAACAATACGATTTTTTATTTAGAGACCTATTTACTTATCCGCTCTCGCTCTAAAATCTGCATCTTAACGGGGTCTTGAATGATCGGTAGCATATGCAGGCTCGAGATTTATCACTGGAACCTATGTTCTTGCCTCAAACATTCGTTAGAGTTAGTATCATACAAAATCAGAATAGATTTCTGTATGATCAATTCCCCTCGCACTTCATGGACAATAGTACATCTAACGGAAACTATATTCCCACTTTCGCTACTTATGAAGTAGCTCTAACTTGGATTTTTCCTCAACCGTAAGTATGGGTATACCAGGCGCATGGTGCAGAAGACGAAATAACGCAAGTGTAAACAACTATATTACTCACAGTTCATGCTTTTCATTCCTTTGTAGGTGCGTAATCAAACAACATAGACGCCGCGAATAGATGAAGCACCAAATACCGATCAATTCGGTACGATCTGATTAGGGGTGGGGGCTGAGGAATGCTCCACATTAAATACATAACGGAAACTTGCCGCCAGTTTGCGCAAACACGGGCCCAAGGCGGCCCTATCGCACACATCTTCCCATCCTCATCCTGTTTCACCGCCGGCCATTGACCAATTTAAGAAGCCTCTTTGTGGTTCCAGAGCACGGGTGGCAACCCAAGGGGTGGTGCGCTGCGACCCTACCGGGAACTGTGCCTGTCCTCGCTACAACCTGCACTCCCCATGGAGTTTTCTGATTGGTTGGCACCCTCCCCATGACGGGTGCTGCTTTTATGACGCCCTGATTGGCTCAACCCCCTTTTAGTACTGTTGTATTTCAGCAGTCCCCTTTTTAGGTAGATCGTATTCTGGCCGGGTGGTATATATAGCCCGGGAGATCCTTTGGTAAAGCAAGGAGTTTCGAGCCCACACTTATCTCCCGAAGGGTTGCTCTGGCGCACAGATTCGTACGGCGGTAACTTGGGCTACTCCCTACATTGGGCGCACGATGCCCCCGGGGTACAGTGATGTACATCCCCCTCGGGTAGTCCTTCGGCGACGTCAACCGGTCCCCGTATACTTCGTACTCCCTTCACGGGTGACACCCCCATTCTAGGGCAGGCGGTCTTGTTGGTTGGGGTGTGGTTTACAGTCCCACGCTCCCCTCTTGGGTGATCCTTACCCTCGTGGGTGACCTCCCTTCTGGGTTTAGTGAGTGTTGTGTCGTTCCCCTCGCGGGTTGCACTACACTCTTCGTCGCTCTGTGCACATGCGTCCAACCCTTCATCTCTGGCGATCTCCTTGAAATTCCGCTTTTCCGCAGCTGCAACAAGCGGTAACTCATACTTCAGGAGTTCGTAATCAGCTGGATTTGTCAGCCATACTGTTAGACGTGGGAATCGCTCAATAAAATGATCCTCCAGAACGGGTGCTCCTCATTCGCACTTTTCACTAAAACAGCATCCGATGACAGTTCTACCACAACTACCGTTTCCGGTACATTTTCTTACTTTTTTCGATCTGTATATCTTCACCATATCATTCTGCAGCATACAAATTTGCGTTGAATAATCGTATTACGTAGCACATCGAAGTGGTCTACGCGGTTCTGGTAGCGCATCCATTTCGTACATTCGCTTTTGGGGCCGCACTTCCACCTTCCTATATCATGAGAATGTCGAAATTTCTATGTTTTCTCTGTTTAGCCTTATAAGATCAAACCAAAATAGTTCTAGGCTAATACCTACTCTCCTGCGAAACGGTACCGGGGCCAATACGATTCGGTAGTTAACCAGGACGCAGCGCCTATTGGCAAACGCTGAGGGCAGGTCAATGCCTAAACCAGTCAGAAAAATGCTCAAATTTCTCACCCGAGTGAAAAGCTGATGTCTAAAAACGTTGAATATTTTTGATTTCAGACGATGGAAGAAATACAAACCATCGTATGCGGGGAATGATTGAATCTCAAACGGTAGTGACGAAAAGAGATGTTCTAGTTACATAAAGCGAATAATTCATACCGTTCTAAAATACATACCAACGAGTCAGATCGGATACGGCGCGTACATTCTTTTTCCTGTACTATTTGATATTTTCCCATGGTCTACAATAAATTTGGAATAAACACCTGAATCCACTATAGCTCACAACATCTCACCAAACTAGGCAGCAATTCTTTTTCTCTTCCTCTACCCAGTTCGGTCACCCGGACAGGTAGCAGTTCAAAGAAATCCCCGTGATATTGGCAATTTCTTGATGAATTGTAGCTAAGGCAGTTTCCGTCTGATGTAGTATATAGGCCACATTAAAGAACTTGATATTTTAGAATCTCCACTGAGAAAAGCAACAGCAATCTTCCTAAATAAGTTTAAAACCTACTCCAAAATAATTTTAAGGCTATTCTTTCACGGCTGAACCTCTACGCCTGGCATATTCTTCTACTTTACTGGTGAGAACCTCCTAACGCGGACAAATTATTTCGGTTGGTTGTTATTAACCACAGAGACTTGTCCTGGTGAAGTCACTTGAGAGATCTTGCCGAGATCTTTTGCACTACTACTCACTTTCGTAGATTTCAGTGACTTACTTGGCCCGGTTCCATTTTCCACCCCACTCAACTTGGCTTCATATTTCAGCCTTTTGCTTGCATCATATCCACCATACGTAGAACTCCCATTATGACAGTCTCATTTCTTTGGCGAGCGAAAGTATTCTGAAAAACACAGCAGTCGGATACGCATGCAACAATACGACAACGACGCTCGTATGAAATTTGGAATTTTCAAAGATGTTTTGAAATTCTCAACAATGGTTCCTAACTTTTCACCGCTTTTTGGTAGCAAGTAGATCACCGTATAAAGTAACCTACATGCCTTATTCCGTTCGAATACATTGGATTGACCAGCTATTTGAAAGAAGCAAGGCAAGTTCAATACTTTTTTTAGTTCGCATCTCGCTGCATTTTCATCTTGTACTGTACAAGATTCGAATACATTGCAACGTTCAACTGTCGTAAAGTACGAAAAGAAAGTAAGTCCATATTTCGTATTAAATATTCGTACGTACAATCTCTGCTTTACCATAAATCAGGTTTCTTCGCCACACGAATCCAATTAATGAGTGTCCTTACTTCACCAAATACTATTTTACACGAATCAGCATGGCATGCATTGAATCCATATAGGACTGTCATTTTCTCACTGATTTACTTTTGTTTTTTATTCCCATAATTGTAATTGAAATTGAAGCCTGAGTATAATTAACGTTGGTCTGGAAAAAATGAAATGTACCTTAATCCTGCGTGTCTCTGCAGTAAATTCTGATTTAGATCCATCATATACTCAATGAGAGAAAATTTTATCATACCTGAATCACATCCGGCCATCAACCACATTGAGTGACCATATTTCACCTGTTTCCGACTTTCCGGGTACATTCTCTTGTCTTTTGAAACGGAATAGTTCGAATTTCGGTGCTGTTTGGTACTTTTGCTTCCGATTTAGTCAAATAATACGAGAAGTGCTTGAAGCGATTAGGCCGAGGGTAGAGACTCCTTCGAGTGTACAGTGAAAAATAAATTTAAAATTTTGAACATTAAAATAAAACCAAATTGAGAGAAATCCCCACATATTAATTAGGACAGCCATTTATTCATGAATACTGAAGTATGTGTTTCTCGAATTCGGTCCAAAAAATATCTCTTGAAGTATGTTAGCTAGGGAAACGACCGTGTAAGTGTTCGGTTTACTGAGGAGGGTCAGTACGTTAATGAAATTGACCAATACATTGATGCGAGGTACGTTTCAGCCTCAGAAGCCGCTTAATGAATTACAGGGTGTGAGATAGTTAAGAACGACCCGACAGTTGTACGACTAGAGGTTCATCTAGACGGCCAACAAAACATATACTTTCGGGAAGGACAAGAAGCCACTGCGGCAGTTCGTGGACACAGAGGTACGAAATTAACAGCTTCGTTCAACCTGAAAAATGGTACACTGATGATAAAGAAGTATATTGGTTTAGATCAACTGAAGTGCTCTGATATTTCAAATTTCTTTACACAGAATTCCGACGACTTTAAATGGAAGCTCCGTGAAGCATTTTCCAACCGTGGTTTTAATCAGAAGAATCACGACCTTCGTAGACGAGCTGATCCTGTTATCGGAAGAATGTACACTGTATGTTCTCGAGAACGGGAAAGGTACTTTTTGCGCACTCTTTTGCGTCAGCAAAAAGGAATACCTGTATACGAAGAGCTGAGAATTATCAATGGGATTCAACAAGATTCCTTTCGAGATACTTGCGCTGCGCTTTCTCTTAACTGATGACACTGAGTGGCGCAACGTCCTATGGGAGTCCTACTTGTCTAGATTTCATCCTCTTACAGAGCTGTTCGCACTCATTTCAGTTCATTGTGAACCTTCCAATCCTATGCAACTTTGGTCTGAACATCCGTCTCTGTCTATTTCAGACATTCATCATATATATTTAGGAGCATCTTCCGCATTAATTCGTTTGCATTCAGATATTGATGCAGAAAATGATGTTCTTTTCGAAGTCAAAAATGTATTGGAGCTTATGGGAAATGCATCACTGTCCAATTTCTGTCTTCCCCTGACTACGAATCTCCCTCCACATCCACAAGAAAGTCGTGCTGTGGATTACCACATGCAGCAGTTACAGGAAGAAGTGAACTATTCAGTTCCTTTCTTTAACGCCGATCAAAATTCCATGTTCAACGAAGTCGTGGGCACTGTACTTCCCAGTATGACGGCAGATGATTTAAATTTAGCTTTTATTCGAGCTCAATCGAATACTTCGAAGACGTTCTTTCTCGACGCACCAGCTGGAACAGGCAAAACTTTTGTAACCATGACGATTCATGCTTCCTTTCGGCTTCGTTCGAAGGAACTAATAGATGTTGCTACATCTGCGGTAGCTGCGGTACTTCTTGATGGTGGTCGTACAGCTCATTCGACGCTAAATATTCTTATTCCATGTGATTATGGAAGCAATTGAAACGTATCCGCTTCATCTCAGTTGGCACAGCACTTGCGTGAAGCAGATCTAATCCTTTGGATGAAACCGTGATGTTTCACAAGGATTGCATAGAACCAGTCCACCATATGCTAGAAGACATAACAAAATGTTCTCTTATCGTCGGAGGGAAGGCTATTTTGTACATAGGTTGCTGCCGTCAAATCCTTCCGGTAATCAAAGAAGGTTAGAGATCCGAAATTATACTCGCCTGCTTGGAAGATCAGTGTAATTCTCCCAGTTTAGAATTCAACGCCTCTCAGAAAATATGTTTCAAGAACCACTTCGCAAAGATCTTCAAGAACATCTATCTACTTTATAGTACCCAGATTTTCTTTTGCATTTCGGTGAAGGTAGGCTTGAAGAGACGAGCGACGATGATGTTCTCTTACCTTCTTTTGTGAACACATCTGAAACTCTTTGCGAGCTTTGTGCTTCTATATTTGAGTGTATCGAAGAACATTGAGACAATACAGAATGGCTAACTACACGAGCAGAGTTGGCTACCAAAAATGTTAAGCTCAGTGACATTAACGAAATGTTTGGATCCCGCATTCTGGGTGAGCCTAAAACATTTCGCAGCGCTGATTCCTTTGAGAAAAATGATCTTTAAGCACAAGTTTCTGCTGAGATCCGTTGTCTTCAGAAAGTTTTAAATCAAGTAGACGCTGGATCATCAATGCCGGATCAATACTTAATTTTAAAAAAGTTTCTATTGTTGTGTTGTTACGGAACCTTCGACCAAAAACGGACACGTTAGGGTGCTAAATATGTTATTGAAGAAATAACAGATAGCATGCTCCACTTATGGTCAGATACTGGGGCATTTAAATGAGAAATTCGTGCTTTGCCTCGTGTAAAGTCCCGTCCTGGTAACCAAGATTTCCATGTTCCTTGGTTTACTAGAAGGGAGTTCCCGATTCGAACTTGCTTCTCCATGACGACTAATAAGTCACAAGGCCAATCAATATAAGGCAGACTACGTATAGATTTGACTGATAGTTGCTTATCTCATGGACAGCTTTATGTAGCTCTGTCCCGAATAACAGATCCTAGAAATTTGTAAGTTTGTAGTGCAAATAGTACATGCCCTCGGACTACAAGAAATGTAGCATATCGCAAGGTTTTAGATTGAATAAACATCAATTTTTTGTAGAAAAAATTTTTCCCCTTAGAAGTTTAAATGCAAGTAGCTTTTAATTTGCTTTAGGCAAGTTTTTCTCGAAACATTTTTATTGAGTTGTCTGACAACAAATATCAAACGACGTTTATTACTCAATTGTTCCAAAACAGCAAAGTCCTAGAATACTACATTATTGCATTTTCGTCATTTTCGATACACTAATTTTACTTATCCGTACTATTGAGTCATTTTGGCATTAACATACGTCAAATTGGGGGCCATATTAGAACAAATTTTATCGCGCTCTACTTCGTAAACCATGGATAAAATAACTTTATCACAAGTTTTTCTTTTTTGTGTGTTTTATTTAATTTAATTATGTACAATATTTATTTAGCAATTTCCACTTCTGCAGTACTCGAAAAATACGAACTATGTAAAGCATAAATTTCATTAGAACTTTCAAGTTAAGGCGTGAAGCGCTATCCTGCCGAAGGCCTTAAACTTGTCATCCCTAATCAGACGTTCCGCAAAATATATCCATTTGTATGTTTCTAGTATAGAACTGTAGGTTAGATATATATATAGATGAAGCTGATCAGTGGATAGATAATCTTTTGCTTTCATATTTATCCTAAAAGTAGCGTACATCACTAAATTCGCATCAATCAGTCCCAGTTATTGCTTCAAACATGCTTCCAATTGCATCTGAACTTGATATTTGGCGATGGAATGACTTGGAAGATACAGAATTACGTAGGAAAGTGAAAAATAGATAACATTATCACTAGGATTCGTGTTCGTGGATCAAAAGTCACTGAATCGAACGTCTAAAATAGGAAAAAGAGTTGGGAAAATAATCTTTCGTCAAAGATAGATCAATCCGCACCACAAAAAGTTGAAGATAACCGTATCTTTATTCCTGCCATTTCTGATTATCCTCATCCAAATTATTTTCTCGGTATGTCCGTCCCTAATACTATGGCCTGTTTTCAGCACTGAATCAAGTCAGTGCGAGTGATCGCCCATGATTTTTAATGTGGATTCGTTGACCGCTAAGATTCGCCGGCGCTTCGTGAGGGGTAACGCTAAAGACGAAATGAACATAAAGCGAGGAAATCCTCAACAGAGCTGTGGTACACCTGTATCTCGCGATCGCTTGCAAACAGTTTCCAAAATGTGGTTGCACCAAACTAAAATTAGAAATTGTTTCTGTACGCAACTCGTGAGTCTGCGCAGCCGTGTCTGAACCCAGATGCTCACTGCATCTACGATCCTATTGAACTCCTTGATTTCCAAGAGGTTCGGCTGTTTTTCCTGGGATCGAGGGATTATTCGAGATAGTTTAGTGTACACTGTTCAGTATCCAGCGACACGTTCACGCCACAGTACATTGATTGCTGTGAGCATCGAATGGGATGCGAAGTAAAATACAGCATCTCAATTTACAAATTTGAGCGGCATCAGCTCGCACCTTTGACGGCGGCTACATGTAGATCAAAAGGGTCTTGGTTACGCGCTGGTCGACCACCACAACCATGGTCGAGCAGGGAACCGCGCCACCCGCGATAAGCGAGGCAGAGAACGAAGCAGAAGACAGGCCGGAAACCTATTGTTTCAAGGCGATTGTGCGCCATACGATGCAGGAAGCGGGCGAATCCAAGTGGGCACCCAACACGCTACTGTTCCTAACACGTCTCTTAGGTGCGGTCGCGCTGCTGGTTATGTGCGTGATTGCATTTATCAAGCGAACAGCCACCCGTGACGTTGAGCTGAGGGCAATTACTTACGTCGGCCTGATTATCACGTATTTCGCGTTGACGTTGTGCACGATTTTCACATGCTGCCGCACACCATCGAACAGGTCGGCGAGCACTATTGTCGCGACGGCCGTTGTGTACGCGTACGCGTTTTTCGGCACGTTCGCCGTGTTCATGATGACCGACCTGTTCCACCTATTAATAAGGGTGGACTTGAGTGGATTGGATACTGCCGTACTTGTGTTGCCATTCGGCGTGTATCTGGTGGATGTATTCGTAATGCAAGCTCGGGTGCGTATGCGATTTCGATACATCATTTCTGTGACATTTTTTTACTTGTGCTATGTGCTGATCAAAACCGGGATCCTCGTGACTCGCGGCACATGCTCCTCCGTCCCGGCTTCTCTCTGTGCGCTGCATATCCCGCAAAGTGTAGGCCACCAATTTGGGGGGAACCTGTTCTTCGTTGCATTCCTACCAATTGCCGCGGATATTGCTGTCGGCCTCACCCGCCTTCCATGGCCGTGCTACAGTTGAGACTCGGCTAGTTCGTTGCGCTTCTCTAATTCGGAGCATTAGTTTGAGACACAATCCCTCTCGCCTTCGGCATGGACGCTCTTTGTCTGCATAACACGTCGTAGCATTGTTTGAGGGTCTAGTATCCATGCTTGTGCAACAGGTAATGGTGGCAGATGATGAGGACACGTATTGGACTCTCCTACGAGGTTGATGCATTAACTGTAAACGAAGGTGTACTGTAGTACAGCACAATGCAACAAGTAATTGTGAGAGAGGTTTATTCGCTCAAGTGTAGGCACTCAAGTTTGCATTCACCGCGTTTTCGTTGCCCTCTTTCCATTTGTCACTAAAACTTAATTCCAGTAAGCTGAAGCTGTATTGTACACGTATACAGTGTTGCACCTTTAGTTGACCTCGGTACTGTAAACTTACTGCATGCACTCTTCACCTGGACATTTTTAGCGGGAAGTAAGCGTGCCTGCTTTCCGGCCGATTAGAACTGAACTTTACAGTGCCAGTTCACGATACAACACCATACAGTTCGGATCATGGAAATTTTGAGCTCATGGCCCGATCAGCATCTGCGCTCATCTGCTCCACTTCATCGACGAGCACAATGCCACCAGGGCATCGCCACCTGTACAATACCTGCCTCGTTCGTTCGCAATCCAACATGCACGAGTGGCAATGCTTTCCCAGAACGACTTACGGCTGTAGACAGCTCATCAGCTAGCATCGTATGCGGTGAACCGGTTTCGTTCGATTGGCTGTTCGCGGTGTGACTGCGTGGTCATGGGCTGATATTGTTAATAGGGCACGCCTACTACAATGGTATGCTTTACTTTACTAGGATGGGGTGGGCACAACTTCCTCGTCCGTATTTTCTTTCGGCACAACGACCTTCTGCCTCCTCAAGTCGACGTTGACCACCACGAAGCCGCAGAGAACAAGTACGACGCCAAGGGCGTACATCTGTGTGATGTGCTTGCCTTTGAACATCACTTCAAACGCAAGCGACAGCGGCACCGTTAACGATAACGCAACCGTTCCAACCACTGCACTCGTTAACACCACGCTTTTCGCCCACAGATAGTCGGAGAGGACACTCCTTATCATGGCGTTGACTGCTATCAGCAAAAGCGCCCTCCTCGACGGGAGCTCGAACAGCTCGACGCCCGCCACGTGCAGCAGGGGAACGATGGGCCATGCGAACGCGAACACGAACAATCCGACGAACGCGAACATCATGCCCATGTCGAGGGCCTTGCTTTCCGGGCAGCTGCGTTTGAGCGCGGTCGTGTAGAATCCGTAGCCAGCCGCGGCGAGGATGGACAGACCATCGCCCACGAGCAGACTCTCCCCACCTCTCGCGTCCGCCCGCGTAATAATCGCCGTGCCCACGATGGTGACGCAGCACCCGCCCGCCTTGAGCCAGCTGAACTCCTCCAACCCGGCGGCCACCGAGAACGCCAGCGTGAACAGCGACGACGACGTGGATATCGTCGACGACGACGCGACGCTCGTATTCGGCAGCGCGGCGTTGAACGCGTAGTTGGTGCCGAAGTATATGGGCGCGATGATGGCGGCCACACGTGCGGTATCACGCGCGTTGAACGGCACCGCTTCGGCACGCCCCGCAACAGGTGCGTAGCCGCTCCCTTGGCGTCCGGAAGGTGCGTGGATACGCGCTCGCCAGCTCTCCCGCAGAAACCCGAGCGCCAGCGACGCGAACGCGCACGTCGTCAAGTACGTGAACAGGTACGGCTTGTCAAAGTCCGTTTTGCCCAACACGTATTGTATCACTTCGCTAGAGCCCACCCAGATGTGCGCCACGACCACAATCAGAGTGATGCCGAGCGCGTGCTCCCGGCCCGTGGGCTGACGCGACGCCTGAATGCTCATGACCGCGCTGACAGCCGTATCGCGTGGCTCAATGTGTTGGCTATGTCCTAGCGACGATGTATGCTGAATCAGTACGTACAGTACAGCTATAGTGTAGCTGCACTAATTTTTGTGCATTTAATTTCCGTAAAAATTGGACTACCGTCTACCAGTAGGAGCCAGTGAGATATGAAACGAACAAGCATGTAGCGGGCCAAGTGCGCTGGTGCTCACTTTCGTCACTTCCTCCGCAAATGAGTTATCAGCTAATGAATCCGCAGACGGACGAGGTTGCAAGGATTGGGTAGTCAGGTGAAAGAGGTGTGTTTTGGTGCAATAAAAGTGGTTCACCAAATAGACTACGAAACGGTAACAACGGGTTGAGGGAAGGCAATAAGTCGCAGAACAAGAGGCGTTACATTCCCGGTTAGAATCTCTCATCGGCTTCATCGACCTCTTCATCCCCATCGGAATCCAAGTCATCGTTCGACGAAATTTCCATGCCAACATTTTTCACGTTACCTTTCTCGCTATTCCGTGGCCGACTCTGTTTCATCGCCGTGTCGTCCAACTTCGTACGTTTCGTGCTCGCGTTGCAGCGCGCAAACTATGGTCCAATTTCACCATAGCCATAGTTGAACAACATCTCCCGTGTTTGAATATCCTTCGCCGCAAACAAGCCAACTAGCACGTCACCATCAACTCTCACTACTTTTGCCTCGTAGTTCGAGTTGTGCGAATGATTCATGTGGCGAGGCGTATTTCTTAAGCGTGCGCTGTGAACGAACCAGTCTGGGGTGATGTTAAACAAACATGATAGATTCCGCTGGTCATAAACATGACCTCGTCGCTCACCATTGTCTTCAGAAATAGTGTTACCAGTGCACAAACCGATAAGAGCATCCTGCTTGATGGGAACGCAGCATAAGCGCCCCAACCACGGACCGCCGAGTAACCGTACACTATGCGAGTAATTTCATTGTTTCTCAGATTCACATTGTGACACTTATCACCTCAAGCAGTCGAGGTTTCCTTGTCAAGACTACAGTGACACCCACAATGGTTTGCCTCACATTAACATTTCGCAAACACACAATCGCAACTTTCGGTTTTACAATGACCGAGTTTGTACTTACAAAACGGGGAATGCGACGACACCAATTTCCAACATGAGTGCGGTTGCCATTTACGCGAGGCGAACTCCGTACAACCACAATACTTTTCGCAAAGTAAGCCTTTTCTCGCGCAACTACACCTCTCCTTCGTGCAAGGACCGCCGTGGTTCCAGGGGGGAATAATCCAATCCCTTCATCAACACCTGATTCTCTTGCACCGAAATCAAACGCATCTGTTGCGATTCGAATGCTTATGTGGTTTCATAAATCGTGGTGTACGCACAACTTCGTGAAGAAGCTGCTCACCTTGGACTAGAGATAAGTGGCTTTCAACTTCCGAGCACGTAACGTAGTCAGCTTGCGTTAGGTTGAAGAAGAACTACACAGATCAATTAGCTCGTTAGGTCGAAACCAGTTCTCGGAACATTCGGTCGACGAATATGATGCTTGCCATTGTTCGCCAGATAGTAACTGTTACTAATACCATTTGCGACCTCACTCGACAGCACGTCAGCCGAAACAAAGCCATTGCCAAAAACCATGCTTCCGTTCCCCTGCCGTTCACGCCTTTCCAGAAATGTGTGGCAATTAATCGTACTCGCAAATTCACACGATTGCTCAATCTCGCGGACCTTTTTCCTCCAAACATTCTTTCCTTGTTGCATCGAGAGGCGTAACTATGCGAATCAGTATGACATAGCAGCCGTGCAAATCACAACCATGAACATTACATCGTCGACAAGAGAAAAACCCAATTCTATTACTTCAAGGATTGATTCCGTGTCCGTCCGTTTCTCGTTACGAATCCAATTCCTC
>JAAUYH010057349.1_pt1 | contig 12229 bp, 4 predicted proteins | sample 7278061 | NCBI WGS metagenome assembly JAAUYH01 (sample SAMN14350203, study PRJNA611818) | marine sediment metagenome | isolation source: surface marine sediment (0.6m) | place: French Polynesia: Moorea | collected 2018-08
ACGCATGATTAACACACTAAAACTGCACTAAATAATGCAAGCACTATTGCTTGTCGGATATAAATAGAGTGGCACTAAACTGATCGGCACAAAAGTGGAAGTTGACCTGTATTCGAAATGTACTGTCCTATCTTCTGTCCTGTGTAATCTCATCGGCATAATTAGTGCTTGGTATCAGAACTTCCTCTGTCAGCAGGATGTTTTGCCTCCTGTTACGAACAATTCAGAAATACATTAGGTTGACTCAATACAAACATTTCTGGAATACCTGTCAGAGGAAAATTCATCGATTTTCAATTAGAATTGTTATGAGCCAAAAAATAAACCCATCGTTTGTTCTGATGAATTATATGCAATCGTTGGCCTGCTATAATAGACCACAAATATACTATTTGCCCAATAAAACCCTGCTTAACAGAATTAAATATGAACACAGATAGGATTCTGTGAAACGGGGCAGTCTTTCAAAATTCACAAATTTTATTACCAGGGTAGACCAGACTGTGATTGGATATTCGTTCTCGATGGACGACGATTTACTAAGTAAACAAAGCAATTTGGAGAGTTCCGAAACGTGCTGGTCATCGATTTATGTTAGTCCAATGGGCTGCGAATTGAAGTCAATGGAAAGGAAATTCCTCTTACCGAGATTCAGTTAAATTTTCTTGAACGTGCATGAGGCGTAAGTTGACAAGATCTTGGCAAGCTCGGACCGCCCTACCAGATGCACCAACCGATCCACCAGCACCATTGGCCACTAGATACTGGACGGCAGCAGCATGGACTTCACTGGCGCGTCTCCACCTCCATAACAGATGGCGTCCATCCTCAATCTGATACTGTTGAGTTGTTCGGAACAAATGCTGGTACAATTCACGGAGCGACATCGAACAATGATAATCAATTAATGTTCCATGGCGTTGAGTAAGCGCATTCTTAAAAGCTCCGGCATTCACTGTGGTAATATCAGTGCTGAAAATAATCGAAGAAAAAACACCGACTATTCATGCTTGGTTGGAGAAACAGCAGAAATTCAGAAATGAGTAATGCTGTATTGATGCCTAAATTTACATTGGGATTACAATCCTCGCAGGATCGATCTATGCCAACATTATTCAGAATGTTTTGGAAGCTTACAGCCTTTCAAAATTGTTATTGGACAGGAGAACGTCCAGTATCCATTGAATACAAAAGATTTCACTAGATTTTGTGCCGTTTACGTTTACCTTGTAACATCCGACAAACAGCCACGGGACTGTAATCAGATATCTAGACAGGAGAACTTACGATGACATGGATATTGCAATGGTCTATGACAATGACGAAACATTCTCATCAGCGTTGTCATAGATGAAATATTAGGTTTCACAATCCCTAGTGGCATTGTGGATCAATACTACGAGGAGAAGCGCGCTGTTGCTGCCTCAAACAAGTTACCATACCATGTCAACTAATGGTTTAGTTCTAGCTTATTTACACGATTGTTGTCACTCATAATCATCGCGGTATTTGTCCTAAACGAAACATTTTATTGCGGACTTGTGTAGCAATAATTTACTCAATGAAGACATGTTCCCTACTACCCTAGAGCGTTTTTGTGTAGACCCTCGAATCGCAGACAGCGAACTTGGCAGTGAGACACTATCTCTACTGGCAATACGCTTAACGGTAAATGAGACGTATCTACTATACAGTATATAGAGGTTTCAAAAGGCGATACCGGTATCGGTACTGCTTTTACCGAAAACAAACAATAAATCAATCAATACCGTTCCTAGCATAAAATTGAATCGTTCTTACCATGGTAAACCAGAGTAGCATCGGATGTTTGATCTTCTTCTCAGAGTAGTGTCGACAATGTAGACAAAACAATTTGCAGAGTTTCGAAATGTGCTCCTTAACATTTGTCAGATTCTTTTCGATTCATTTGTCTTGGACTCGCAACTTACCTCGATTCTATGCTCGAAAAATTGTCTTGAACACGCAAGAGACCAAGGTTGGTAAGATCTTGGCAAGCTTGCGTTGCCTTTATTGATAAATCAACAGACCCGCGAGCACGTCTTGCTCGTAAATATTGAACAGCAGCAGCATGCACTTCGTTTCCTCGCCTCCATTTCCAGAGCAAGACTCGGCCTTGCTCAACTTGGAATTGGCGAGTTGCCTGGTGCAAGTGTGCGTGCAACCCTCGAAGCGACATCGAGTACGTGGAGAATGGGATCTACAGCTACCAGACTGTCGGTAAGTGCTGAAGACTGAGGTGCACAAACGCGCTTTTATGGATGGATATCGATTGATGATTCAGTGAGTCGCAAGATCAATGAATGTGAAAAATCGGAAAGAAGTCTGACTATTTTTCTGAAAGATAACGAGACAAGGAAAGCGGAATTATGGCACGTTACGGAACTGTACGGAAATTTAGAGTAAACAAGGATTTATAGGATATTCATTCACCCATTTGATGCATGAAAATATGAGTTCCACGTTGTCCTCCAAGGATCCTGTGGTTCATTGTTTATCTGAAAAAACGAACAAACGATCAGCATTTCCAACTGGCAGATAGATCTATTTAGTGAGCCCCCTCTTGTTTTTCGCAAGCGAAGTGATACTAAGAAAATACGGTTACGAGACTGCATTAGTAACACTGCTTATGAATCCGTTCCATACTCTGCCAACCGACATGATCGCCTTTCAAACAATCACCCGTACGCTGATTGGTCTGCTTCAATTTTGCTGCGTAGTCAACACTATCTAGAGGATTGGGCTGTACCAATGAATCGCACCCAAAAGCGCATCATTATTTTCTTTCTCAAAGAGCAATTCGGAATCATATTTACCACAATTCCAGAGCACTAATCTGACGTAGTAAATGGCGAGACGTACATCACATTTCTAGATTGCCTAAATATGTTTATTGAATTCATTCACCACTGCAATATTTCAGCGCATAGCAATCATGACTATGATAAGAAGTTGATGTTGGAAGTAGAATTTCTGTGGTAACGTCAAAGAAGATATCGGTCTAATTTGAGTCTAGCATACCGCGAAGAGTAATTCGTTACAAACTACTTTGCAATAGTTACAATAGAAGACTGGTTAGACAAGTAGATAGAACCCTAAAATCGTTACTGTTTACCATGATGAATTCGTTATGCTATCATAGTATCAACTAGCAAACTGTAAATAATGATTTAACTGGTGTCGTGTACAGTAATCATTGCACATGTGTCACTGTTGTAGCAATGGCAACCAACTCGGAACTATGTACGGTAACAAAATTCATGCTGAGGAATAAAAGCTGCTCTGCTAATTCGCTGTTACATGCTATCTTTCTTACTCGATCAAGTCTGTTCTCTATTCCTATAAGACAGTGGATCAGGAGATCTTAGTTCGTACAGTTCATTCACTCCCTACCAACTGGTTAATGTGCTGAAATGCACGCAGATAACCAAACTGACGGCATTTTTTAAAAAGAGCAACGGTGTCTTTTATAATTGGCGGTCAAACCACAACAACACCGCACAGGGCTCCAAATTGGCTGTTGATCTCGAAACTCGTATCGGAAAAAAGACAGGAGAGGCAGCTCGCTTGTCCTTTCCACAGCACGTGAGCTGCAAATATTGGATTCATTTACTGCTAGTTATTGAATGTACTAGCTAGTCCAATACTTGTACATCTCATTGTTTATGCTGGTCCAATCCTAAATCAAATGAACACAATCCTGCAGAATACTGTGGCATCGCCTCATGCTATTTTCATTCGCTCTTTTCTCATTTTCTTTGGCGCACCTTTTTGTTCTGCAGACTTTATCGACTTTCCTCAATCATTTTTGTTCCTCGTGTGCGCACGCGAGGAACGAAAACGAATCAATCCCCACTTCAGTTTTACTGAATTCCGCTGATAGTTTCAGTTTCCCTAGTTTTCCGCAAGGACCACACGATGCCAAGCGTTGTTTAACAATCCGCGCAAGTTCCAAATCGCATCTAGTCGTTCCGGTTGTGTATTATACGCGGAATCAATGGCCTTGCACACAATAGTCGTATCCTTCTTCGTATCCGCCAGCGGAACTTCCGCCGACCACAACGTCCAATCGTACACTTGATTCCGTTGCTCTTCTGTCTTTTCACGCAAGTTTGCCACACTCCATGTTTCTCCGTCGTCAGTGCTGACATCAACTCGAATAATTGCACGACCGCCACCCGACCACGCGTATCCCTCAACTATCACCTTATCACCAACACGTCTCGCATCACAAATAGCAGAAACGACCGGTGCTTCCTGTATGGACGGCGCACTGTCCCACACCGAATCGCAGATATTGTCCCAATCGACAGCGGGTGAGAACGATTTATAATCTCTTCTTTGCCAATGACTAGAAGATTCATCCATTGAAAGACGCACTTCACCCAGCCATTTCACACTGCGAGCACCCACCACACCCGGTGCCACCGCTCGGACAGGGTATCCATGGTCGCGCGGAAGCGGTTCACCGTTCATTTCATACGCCAATATTACATCTTTCCCAACATCAGCGGGTACACTCGCACCATACGCAGCGCCATCAGTCGGATTCATATCAAGCCCTTCAAAACAAACATGGCGTACCTTGTTCAATTTATCCGCTGGTACAACATCGACGAGACGCACACCACCCCAGACCGCGTTTCCAATGGCACCCGCGCCCCAATGCCCACCTTTCACATCACGAACAGCTCGCATTTCATCGCGTCGATTGCCTGCGCACTGAAGAGTAACCGCCACTTGATGTTTTGGTAACTTGCGCAGTTGTTCCATGGAAAGCGACGCCAGTTCGGTGCCATCCACATCACGCACAACAAGACGATAAGTTTCTGCGTCTACAGCAGGCACAGGCAGATGGTTCCGCACGTAAAACAAACCGTTCGGTGTTACATGCTCGCAGACTAGATCCTTGAGCGACGGCTCCGCATTGAACGGTTTCTGCGAGCGCACAACCAGTCGTTCATTTCGGGATGGGTCAGCCGCATACGGGTCATGATTAACCGCAGGTTTAGTGTGAGCATCCGCCAGGTCGCCAATACGATATTCCTCAAGTAGTTCAAGGACGAATGGTTCGTTGTGTTGAGCGTACAAAGCAAAGAACGGTTCCAAAGGCCCACCAGCTGCTTGCAAAATTTGGTTGCCGCCGGGGTGCATCTCGACGAAGTCGGTAATATCGTACACCTTCCCATTGAACGATACCCATACTGAATTTCCGTTGCCCGCGTGTGCGCGAACTTCCTCAGTGGTGTACTCGCGACGCGGCAGCACCGACGTCGGTGATGGCGGTGGTTGTGACGCGTAGGCAATGTGCGTTCGCGTAGCAGCGTAAGCGCCACCCGCAGCAAGACCGCTCAGTAACGCGGTGCGCGTCCACGGTCGGCGCAACAGGTGCATCATCACGAGGATTGTGGTACTGGATCGTTGGGACACAGATTCAGTACAATAGTTACTGTACCCAGAAATTCCAGCAGAATCGAGATCAAAAGTGGAATGATTTACCAATTATTATTTACTGTAGTGTTAGCGCTGTACAAGTGCTGTACGTGTATTACCAAGTGGAATAAAGTGGAATGTAGCACTGCAGATCTATAACAGGATTTTTGTCTATCGCCATTAGAACTCGGTTCTCGATTCTGCTAACGTGCAGTGGCGAATAGTGCGCTAGAACTGTTGGAAAGGGGATTACATTGACAGAGTAGCATAATGAAGTGTACATTCTTATACGGATGTAATTGTCGTTTTGCCTAGGTAAACAAATTCGATGCCCAGCCTGAACTTGTTCAAACGACAACAAGACGATAGAGAAGAATGCGAGGCCTGATAGTCTCATTCATCTAGTCCGCACAGTCGTTGCAATAGTTTGAATTTCAATGATCCTCGGCAATGCCAACATCAATTGATTGGTTGTTGTCCAGTATCGGAAAGAAAAACAAGACGCAATATCAGCAGGATCATTCAAAGTGAAACCTACAAGTACAGCACTTAAACTTGGACAGTGTAGGGAGTAAGTGAATCGTATAGGAAATGTGCTAACGTGGTAGTTTTCGAACTCGGGATCTAAGTGCCAGTAAAATATCTAGCGTAACTGTTTTGTACAGTTGTGAGAACTTAATGATTCAGCAGAGAGTATTCTTAGTCGATATTTACCCACGAATCTTTTTGAACACGAATAATATTACTCGCATTGTAAGATCTTCCAAGACCTGAATTTTATTGGCTACTCAGTCTTGACTTCTTCAGACACCGGTTGAGAAAGAATTAACACTGTACGTAAGTGTAATCTTGTCTGCATGGCATGTATTTTTCAACCCTCATTTCCGATTTGTCCTTTTCTCATGCAACTGCACTTTTCATCGAGTTCATCACAAACACTTGCGTTTAAGAGCCATTCTTTGTGGCGATCAATGTTTCTCTTCCTTTCATTATGGAGGTCACAGCCATTTCTCAAGTTGTTGGTTCAGGTGTATTGTTGTTGCTTCTATCTTGTTGTTAGTCAGGAGCTCCTCTATCGTTTGTCCCTTCTTCTTACTGCCTAAACCTGAGTGCAGATGTGTTAATCAGTTAATAAGTAGTACTCATATGGATCCGCTTTTCCTATATCAACTCATCCATCGGGTCATTCTTCGTATCGTTTTTGAGCATCATCTCATTTCAACCCACTTTCCAATCACACTGCATTATGTCTCTCCGTCAATTGCACGCCTACCTCTACGATAACTCTCCCAAGTATCGGGTTGATGATGGGAGAAAGTGTTTCTGGCGCTGGTCTCGTGCTAATGAGGTGCATTCCTTAGCCATGCAGTACTTGCGTTCCAAGCGAGTGGTTAGTTCGTCGGAATTGAGCACACGCGCTTTACAGGCTTGTCAAGATTTACTGCGCTTAAAGCTTCTACGTGTTCAAGAAAATGGCCAGGACATTAAGTAAGTTCCATTATCTCTTCATTCTGTATTCGCTGCAAAAATACTAACAATCTTCTCATAGTACCTTTCGCAATTCTCGAAATTGCTTCGTCTACATTGTTAATGGAAGTCCCTCTGGTAGTTCATCGTCTCGTACTCGTACACGATCTGGTTTGCCTTGGTAACTTGATCATTAGTTTTAATTTTTAGAATTTCCTCGCTTTGCTTGTGTTTGACTCTAACATTAGAAACTAAATCAGTAAATCCTTTTCCTAATTCCAATTCATCTACTTTCGATCATACTTATTTCACAATAGACTACTCGAATCATTGGCTCAACCAAACTTTACGAAGCCTTCGTGTCTAGTACAATTCTATCAAAGACGTCCCTCCTTTCGGGTTTATGATTCTTCTAGACGGACGATGTAAGCAGATCCGGTTTTCATCCGCTACTGATACTGTAGTGTTAAGAGTTATTCTCGCTTCCGCGCTGATTCCTCACCCAGTCCACGTCATAGTTGGAAACTCCCGATACTGCAGTGCTATTCTAATCTGTGCTTCCATTCAAAGCAATCCTACCTCTTTATCTGTTTATTTCCCATTTCGCTAGCTATACTGCTCTAATAAGAGACTGACTCTGAACACATCATACAGTTCTACGACCTAAGATTCTATTTCTGACTAACGCAAAACTCTTTGACGTGCACATTTTTCAATATACTCGTCATTCGGTTGGGAAGAGAATTAATTTCCACAATTCAGAGAAAAATGGAAATAAGAACTTTTGTTCTTTACTAAAATGGAACAGTATCGAGGGAACAGCATTGAGAATTTCCGATTCGAATGTCTACAATTAACATGATCACAATTCGTGTGTTGGATCATAGGCTGAGCCTGAATCAGAGCTTACCGAAGTAAACTACTCCATTCAAGACTTCCTCTGGTATCAAATCGAAAAAAAGTTTTGTAATTAGAATTGAATTAATCCGACTTTTAAGTTCACTGTGATTGCGTACAGTAACAGACCAATTCGTCTGATATTTGATAGTCATCGAGTCGAAATAACGAACAGCGCAAATTATCGCAGGATCGTGAATCGATGCTAACTGGATGCTGACACCAGGCTGTGGCCCCTGGACATGTGCTATGACAGTCAGATAAAAAAATAGTATTATTTGAAATTACTAATATTACGCTAATAATTTACTGCATCGGTCCTGGAAATTTTGTTGTTTATTATGTGATGTACAACTGCTTCAACAATTTATTTAGCACAAAAAACTATTTTCCAACTTACAACAGAGCTTGTTTCAGGAATATTTTCGTTCTGGAAGTGTAACGAAAACCTTTCTAAAAATTGGGATCTGACTCAGGAAATTATATATTGGATAAATGACTCTCTTAAAAGCACATAATATCTACACTTTATCTGAAATGGATTGTTTTATGTATATTGGAATGCAGATAAATGAAACTAATTCCGATTTATTTCAGTATCTATGAATACCTCGTGTTATTCACATACCAGTGTCAACATGTAAAAAGTGTAATCTTTTGGTTTCCAAGATCGATAGAGAGTGGTAGCTTTTGTCTGTTGTGAATTTGCAATACTAGCACGACTATTGATTCCGACAAATATCTTCTCGAACTCGGTGTTTTCTCGAAGCGATGTTAATAAAGCCACAAACATCAAAGTCGATACAAATTCTTGAAATCCTCATTTCTGTTAGGCATGACAGAAATTTGCTCTGCAGTGTTAGGTTGGCTATTTCGTGAACTCAGATCAGTTCTCCTTTGCGGTTCATCTACTTTGTTCTATGTTGCCAACAAATTTTGATTTGAATATCTTGACTTCAATGAAATAGATAGGCACTCTTAGTACTGACAAGAAATGAACTATTGAACAGAAAATTCTAGGCGAGTGCAAGAGGAGAAACTTTTAAAACACATCTAAACAGGTATTCGCCAAATACGTTTGGGAACACCAGTGTCAGGTGGAAGTGAAGCGGAATTCAAAACTATAACATTTAAACGTTCATTCAATGAAATGGTATCAATGACTGTGAAGGAAGGACTAAATAGAATGCCATTTATTTTATTAAATAGTTTAAGCAGTACCAAAAGCTTTTCGTTTTAGAGAAAAAGCGCGAAAACACTGGGTGACAGATAAAAATGACGTCGTTCAGAAAATGAATGTCAAATTTAGTTTATAAGTACCCAAGTTTCTAAAAGAGTTGAACGATTTTATAATATCGGAATAAGAAAGTGTGAGATAAAGAGGCGTCTATTAAAACTGCTTATCATTTGCATCGACAGCTTGAAATGGGTAACCAAAAGAGTGAAAAGAAAAAGTACATTCATAAAGCCCGCATTTTCTTTACAAATAAAACTAATTAAATTCTGTTTCCGAAAGCTTTTGTCAACGGATATTGACTTGTACTCGATATATCCTCCACTTTTACCTATTATGCATTCCTTAGTCTGTGGACTATTGAAGCAAGCAAAATTAATTACATGGACTACGAGGATGATCAATCATGTGGCATCAAATTCGCTGATAATAAGGCTGTAGAACTGTTTTCATCCATGCTGGAGAAATTCTTTTATTTAAATATGATTTTGTTTAACTTATTTAATGCGACAGTACAGTTCGACGGTGGGATACAATGCCAAAGTAGTTTCAAATATAAGCTAATATAACGTAAGTCTCTTTACTTTTTCGTTTTCGAAAAGAACATGATAGATTAGCTCTCTTAGATAGCAGATATCGTGATATAGTAGGTAGATATTCGAAGTGCACGCTTTAGTAGACCACTCCGATTCTTTCAACATGGAATCTTCTGACATATGCAATAAAATATTCTTTCATCAGGAGTGACAGTGCGTTCAATAAATTTGGATGAGACTTAGACTGTTCGGGAAATTTCATAGCGAACTTAACTCATTTCTTCTTAAATAATATTTTAAAATGCTTCTAATTGCAACTAGTGGGAAAGAATTGTCACTGTTCAGTCAAGAAATTGTATCTGTTACTTGTACTTATAATGTTTCACCCAATGCAATACGAGAATGAAATTCGAAGATGTTGTGAAATTAGTTACTTGCTTCCTTTTCATTTCATAATTAGCTTGGGAACATCTATTTCTAACTGCAGTGCATGCCATAGGAACTTTTTGGCTTAATATCACGGGACATCAACCGACAGTGGAATAATAAATCATAGCTCCTCGATATCGGTTTCTCAAAACTTGAACAAGATATGTATCTCATAAATTCCCATCATTTGAGAAACAAAAGAATCAATTCTAAAAGTCAAGCGCTTCTTAGTTCCATATCATGTTTTTCAGTCTTACTCTCAAATTCAGCCATGACAATTTTTAGAGGAAAAGTTCATGGTTAATCGGCATCTACTGAAATTGGATAAATCTTGTTATCAGTTCTCTTGATGAACATCGTCGTCAACGATTTCAATCTCACCGCGTTTCCATATGATTTGGATAGGTGGAAGAGGATGCCTAAAAGTCTGTACTAGAGTTCTTTCAATTGAATTTACTATCCAAAAGTTAAATTGCTATCTTGAATGAGTAAAGAGGCATCATCATTACTGTAATTATTTCATTCTATTTTTGATTCATTCACAAATATGCTAAAATAAAGTAGATATTGTGCCATTGACATGAATTATTTACCAATTCAATTTTCTGTATTAATTCGAATAGATATCGATCTATTTTTCGAAGCTAATCTATTCTTGAGAATAAACTCGAACATGTATTCAGAACGGCGATTCCTTTACAGAAACTGGTAACAGAAATACGTCGACTTACTTGGAGCATGGCAGAGTAGGTACAGGGGAAACGGGTCTGTACATCATTGCGGCTTTATTAAATTAAGGTGATGAAAGATGAAATTGGTTTATATTGTCGCTCAATTCACGATGCAAATCAATCCTATTCTGTGACTAATGGGAAACCACTATAGATTTTTAGTGAGATTTTAGGGTTATCCTTACACGGAATTGAATTCGATTCGTCTACTTTAACGATCCGAGAAGTCAGTAGAATAGAGCTGTGTTAAGATGTGGTAGGCATTCAATTTACTTTTTTGTGAAATAGGCAGTCTAATTCTTAAAGAAAATAATGAAAAATCTGAAATAGGAAACTGTTCTGCTTTGGAATAATGTCTTTTCGAAGAACGAATGAAATGTTTATGCTTCGATAGTTGACGAATTATGACAGGGATAGAATTTATTTATACAGGCGTACCTTGACTAGCAGAGATATACTAAGACGTGTTTGCATTCGACTTTCATTGAAAAGCCAGAGCCTGGTTCGTATTCTAGGTCTGATTGTGAAGAAAAATAGGTTATTGAATTTTTGAATCCGAAATTTATTTAAACTTCAGTCTCTAGTATAGTTCCACGAACGTTTAAATTCCACCGATGGGCGACAAGAGGCAACGGATGGACCATAAGTTAGCACTCCGCATTATACAGTTGTGAGTATAGGAATTTTTACGCCCTGGATGTCCTGCAGCCCCAATGGGTGATATTAGTTTCAAGAACTAACCTTACATTTCAATTTAGTACTATACTAGTTTTATTATTCTGGATAGTATACTATTTTTAGTGCGAGCTACTATAAGAAGTCCGGGGACTCTTCAGAGTAACCCAAAGAGTGCTTCACCCCAAACCTGCCCGCCTGCGGTGTTCTGTTGTTTACATGCCGCTGGTGCCATTGTGCTGGAATTCGTGCGACGGGTCGAAGGGACCCACGCCCATTTTCTACTCCGAACCTAGTATCAAAAGGATTCCGGAGGCGCCTGATCCCCCCTGGGATGGTCTCATTTCGTCGTCGATGACCCTAATTTACCCTGTTTTCCCTCTCCAGATCCATACGGGGCTAGCACCCTCGCTAGGGCGGTGACTTTGTTGTGGATAAGTTTCTACAGTCACTTTATCCCCCTTTGGGACAACCTCTTGTCCTTTCACATAAGGTGAACGTCACTCCCTCTGTTTTTTTTGTGGCGTTTGCTCTCTCCTCGAAGAATCGCACAAGATCTAGTTCATGCATTGCTGCATAATGAAGATCGAAAGCAGCTTCAAGTTTACTGGTATTATCGTACAATGAATGTTGGAGTGCGAAATATTTTCAGGAGCTCTTGTTTCACAAGGGAAAAATTTTCGTTAGTGTTCTTATTGAAAGTACAACTGACTCAATAGAATCCTGTTTGATTGTTCTTAAGATTATTTTCCTTTCAAAACTGTAGTACGTTGTCTCATAAGATTCTAAAGTACTGTGAGAGCTGCATA
>JAAUYH010025411.1_pt1 | contig 12226 bp, 7 predicted proteins | sample 7278061 | NCBI WGS metagenome assembly JAAUYH01 (sample SAMN14350203, study PRJNA611818) | marine sediment metagenome | isolation source: surface marine sediment (0.6m) | place: French Polynesia: Moorea | collected 2018-08
AAGCTATGACTAGCTGCTGTCAATTCAGCAGCGCAAGGGATCGCGATCTCCTTCCCCACTGTAACCCTAACTCCTGCTACTTCTCCCACAATTCCTCGACCCGTTTTGGCTTGGATGCGAGTAGCGCTTTGCCATGACACGCCAGCTTCGGTAGCTGCTTGGATAATAGCTTCGCCGATGGGATGTTCCGAACCAGATTCGATCGCGGCAGCTAATTCTAAAACTCGCTCGGTGGATTGTTGGGGTGCGGGAATAATATCCACTACTTCTAATTGTCCCATGGTGAGAGTACCGGTTTTATCAAAAGCGATCGCTTTTACCAGACCAATTTTCTCTAACTGCGCCCCATTTTTAAATAAAATTCCCTGTCGCGCCCCGTGAGCAATACCCGATAGCAGAGTCGGCATAATCGATGCCATCAACGCACAAGGAGAAGCTACTACTAAAAAAATTAGCATTCGATAAATAGTCGTTTCCCAGTCCCAATCCAAAACAAAAGGAGGTAAAGTTCCTAAAATTAGACCCAATAACACAATTACTTTGGCATAGCCTCGTTCAAAACGTTCCACGAATTGCTGAGAAGGAGGAGCTTGAGTTTGAGCTTGTTCGACGAGACGAATCACTCTTTGAATCAGACTACTTTCTGGATGTTGATGAACCTTGAGCTGTAAAACTCCATTGCCATTAAGAGTACCAGCAAAAACTTCATCCCCGATAGTTTTATCCACGGGAATAGATTCTCCAGTAATGGGAGCTTGATTGACCGTAGTTGCTCCCTCTAAAATAATTCCATCGGTGGGGATCATTTCTCCAGGCTTGACTTTAACCACATCTCCCACTTGTAATTGTGCGATCGCTATTTGACTCTCTCGACCATTGTGGATGAGTCTAGCAGTATCGGGAGTAACTGCCATGAGAGATTGAATGTTGCGCTCAGTACGCTCCATAGCAAAGCTTTCTAAAGCACCACTAATAGCGAAAATGAGAATTAACACTGCCCCATCGATAATTAAATAATATTCCTGTCGCCATAAACCCAAGCTAGCTGCCCCCAAAGCTGCTACGATCATGAGTAGATCTACATCTAGCTCTCTTTCCCGCCAAAGGGTAGTGAGTCCTTCTCTAGTACTTTCATAACCGCCAATCACATAAGCTGCGGTCAAAATCAGTAAAGCCAAACCAATCCAGTTAAAATGAAGGGCAAACCAGCCGAGAAGAACCAAAATGCCACAGATAGCTGCTGCATAAGCATCGGCATATTTGTGTAAAATTCTACTGGGAATAAGTTGAGTCATCTTTGGAATAAATCTGACGACTTACTTAACCTACACTTTGACATTGGTGTCAAGGTCAAGCATTATGGAACAATACTTAACAATCAAACAACTTGCGGCCAAAGTAGGCAACGGTCTGACTCCACGCATGATACGCTACTATCATCAGACTGGACTGTTGCCAGAAGCCAAGCGATCGCCCAATAACTACCGCCTTTACGCAGAAAGTCATGTGCAACAACTGCAACAAATAGTCGCTCTCAAACAACAAGGATTTCAACTAGAACATATTCGCAAATTACTCTTAACTGAAACCTTGCCCTCAGAAACCGATACTCTACTTCCTCAACTTCAGCAGCAATATCGCCGTATTATCGAACAAATTGCGAAATTGCGACAAACTGCATCGGCTTTAGAAGGGTTATTAGGAAGGGATACCCTTTGTCAAACTGTTAGAGAAAATGCGATCGCTCAACTCCAACTTTTAGAAATCGAAACCTTTTGGGATACCCTCGATCGGGCTACTCTCTCTCACCCCGAATCTTTCGCAGAATCCTTAAAGCTTTTGTTACCCGACTTATCAGACCGCTCGGAAATTGAAGCCGATTTACTTTCTCAACTGGTCTTAGCCTGTGGTGATGTAAGCTTAGTCAATTTTGTCCGAGTTAGTCCAGGAGCAATTGCTGCCGCGAGAGATGCTCTCAAATTGGGCTGTCAGATTGTGGGGGATGTACCTGCTATTGTGGCGGCTTGCGATTCCACTCGCCTCGCCCATCTCGGCTGCCAGATAACAACTTTAATTGATAATCCCCATCTTACAGATGCAGCAGAAGCCGAACAAGAGTTTTGGCGTGAGACCTCTTGGCACCAAGATTTACAGCAGCTAACTTCTGGCTGTATTTTAGTTATCGGCTATGCTCCTTCGGTATTAATATACATCTGTAGAGCGATCGCCGACGATTTGCTCCATCCGGCTCTAATTATCGGTATGCCTATTGGCTTTAGTCATGCACCCGCAGCTAAACGTTTGCTGATGCATTCTGGCATTCCCTTTATTACTATAGTTGGTTCTCTCGGTGGCGGTTTATTAGCAGCAACTGCCCTCAATGCCTTAGCCCAATCTCTGCTCGACAAACCAGACTGTCACTGTTATTTGAGTGGAAGGAAAGAAGACGAGAACTTAGAAAACTAAGAAACTGTTTGTCAACAAGTGTTAAGAGAGAGAAGGCGGGGGGCCGAGGCTCACAAGGGTAGGTTTTTTACATACTACTTAAAATCATGAATCACAATTCTTTCTCCAAGGGAAATCGAATTGGAATTCGAGCTACAAGAACAATACTTATATACTTTAGATGTAATAGGAGCGGAAAAATCTTACTCCACGGGGTTTTCAGGAAATTACAACAGTCGAGTGAATAAATTACTAAGGGATTTCGACAGAAAAAATTGTCCCATAGTATAGTTAGAGTTCAGGCATGGCTCAGACTCTCTGGCAGAATATGGTTGTTGATATCTCTTGGGATGCTGCCTAATCATGGGATGATTTTTTCTGTCCAATTCCCTAATCAGTGTGTTTGGGCAACCGAATTGTGAAGGTACTTCCTTTTCCCAATTGGCTATGGAGTTCAATACTACCTCGGTGGGCTAGTGCGATCGCCTGAGCAATAGAAAGCCCCAATCCAGAACCACCTTGACTTCTGGAACGAGCCTTATCTACACGATAAAAGCGATCGAAGATGCGCTTCTGTTCCTGTTGGGAAATTCCAATACCCGTATCGGCAACGCCAATTACCGCATTTTGATGTTCTTCGGTAAGAGTTAAGATCACTTTCCCCCCTGCTGGAGTGTATTGAATAGCATTAGTAACTAGATTAGTAACCAAACGATATAATTGTTGGCGATCGCCGATGACCTCTATAGGTTTAGATAGGTTAATTTGGGAAGTGAGTTCAATTTCTGAAGCCATCGCTAGGGCTGCTAATTCTTCTTCCACTTCAATAATGAGGTTTGATAGAGCAATTCTATCTTTCTTAATTTGATTGGAAGTGATACTGCTTAACTCCCCATCAATACGGCAGAGGGTCAATAAATCTGCTACCAGATAAGATAACCGCTTGTTCTGTCGCACGATTGTTTTGAGGGTATCTCGCGCTTTATTCTCAGGTAGAGTGGGCAGCATCAGATTAGACTGAGCCGTCGCTTGAATTGCTGCCAAAGGGGTTCTCAATTCATGGGCAGCATCGGCTGTAAACTGCTGCATTTGCCGATAAGATTGATAAATGGGACGTATGGCTAACCCTGCCAACCACCAGCTAGCAGCCATTACCAATAACACCACTAAAGGAACTCCCAACAACAGTATCCACTTAACATTAGCAACATAACTATCAAAATCTTGGAGACTTCTACCTACCTGAAGATAGCCCCAGTTCTTACCCTGTTGAGTATGTAAAAGAAAAGAAATTTGTCGATAGCGAATACCTTCAGAATCGGTCAGGGTTTCCCACTGCTGTTGATTAGAAATTTGAGGTAATTTGGGCTGCATCCCTGCTACAGCTACCAAATCTTCAGATAAATCGAACAGACGCAGATAATACTTCCCTTGCCCAATTGCTCCTAATCTATAGGATTGGAGAGGATCACGGTTGTAACAGTCAGTTCTGACAAGACAAGTATCAGGCAGCAAATCTTTGACTTCGGGTTCGAGTTTTCCTGGTTGTTTGAGAACGGGTAAAAGGCTATCATGAAGAGTTCCTGCTACCGATTCTAATTCTTGATTGATGGTAATGCGATGGGCATGGGAAACTGCTTCATAAACTCCCAAGGCACAGATAAATAAAACTATGCTCAGTATGACTGCATACCAGCTAGCTAATCGCCAGCGGGAACGCGCGAAAAGTCGGTTTTGCTTCACATTTAAAAGTTAGCTCTAAAAATCCAGATTATGGTTGATGCTGAAAACGATAACCCAAACCGTAAACCGTTTCTAGCATATCATCGCAACCATACTTAGTTAGTTTACGTCGCAGTAAACATACTTGTACTGCTACTACATTACTGGGAGGTTCGGCACCAAATTCCCATAGTTGTTCTAAAAGCTGGTCGCTGGTAACAATTTGGTTGGGGTGCTGCATAAAGTATTCCAACATCTGAAACTCTTTTTTAGTCAGCAATATCTGCTTTTCTCCTGATGCTTCGTGCAGCCAAAAGGTATTGGTACTGTAATCCAAACTAAGATTACCCACTTGTAATCGTTGGGGTTGTAATTGAGGTGTTCGTCTTTGTAAAGCCCTCAATCTTGCCAACAGTTCAGGCATATCAAAAGGCTTGACTAAATAATCATCGGCCCCGGCATCTAACCCAGTTATTTTATCTTCCATGCTGTCTTTAGCCGTCAGCATCAATATGGGTAGAGCTTGTTGTTTTTTCCTAACCCGTTTGATTAGCTCCACTCCTGATAGTCCAGGTAACAACCAGTCAAAAATTCCCAGATGATATTCTAATCGCTCGTCTGCTAAATAATCCCAGGCCTCAAAACCATCTAAAGCCCAATCTACAACATAATTGCTGTGGTTCAAAGTCTGCTTAATAGCAGCCCCCAAATCTGGTTCATCTTCAACTAGCAAAATCCTCATTATTTCTGACTATTAGCTATCTGTTTAGAAACAACTTCTCATCTTGCCATAACATTATTAAATCAGAATGAATTAAGAAAAAGCGAGGGCCTTGATTATACTTTGAGTGGTCAGCTCTCAGCAGTCAGCTAGAGGCTAAATGCTGCTGTTGGGGGCTGATGGCAGACCTAGATTCAGGCAACAAATCAAACGATTAAATTCACCAGGGAAAAGAGATTTAATACTGATTTAATTTTCTTGTGTCATTCTTATTTGATGTGAGTGCAGATAAAAAGTAAACTTGACCGCATGACTGCAAATTCTACCAAGACCCAAGGGGAAATGTCAGATGATAACGAGAATTTTCTCAATGATTCTCCGAATCATGACACCGCAGCAGAGGAGGAGGATACCTTCCGTCAGCTCCCAGAATCAAATCAATCCAATTCAAGCTCTTTTAGACCTGGTAAAACTCTATTGGGACTGGGGATTTTCGCTCTGCTGACTGGAGGGATTTTAGTAGTAACCAATCACCTCAAGCCCTCTAGTTCGATGGCGGGAATGGAGGGAATGGATCATGGCAATATGTCCCATGACGAGATGATGGCAGTGGATGGTTCATTTAATCCCAATCCGGTTCGAGTAGAAACGGTCAAACCCCAGGTTTTAGAAGCCAGTGTTAGCTATACAGGCTCGATTAAACCCTATCAAGAGATAATGGTTTATCCCCGTGTAGCGGGACAATTAACTAATTATTCCGTCTATCCAGGCGATCTCGTCACCGCAGGGCAACCCATAGCTACTTTAGATGCTTCGGAATTGACGACAGAAGTAGCTGAAGCAATGGCAGAAGCCGATACAATGGAAACTGCCCTAGAGATGAGCCAAATTGAGGTAGATGAACAGAAGAGTGAGATCGAACAGATAGAAGCCGATTTAGCCTATCTCAATTTAAAACGAGACCGATTTGCGCGACTGGTAAAAGAGGGGGCGATTTCCCAAGATGAGTTTGATGTTGTAGATAGCCAAGTCAAAAGTAAAGAGGCTATTCTCAAGCAAGCACGAGTTAAGTTAAGAAGAATGGAAGCGATGGTGGTTAACGATCGCGCCAAGATTAACCAAGCCAAAGCTAAAGTCAGCACGGCTAAAGTTATGCAGGGTTACACTACCATTACCTCTCCCCTGACGGGTATCGTACAGGAAAGAAACGTGGATCCTGGGGTAGTAGTTCAACCCAGTATGGGGATTGTCAAAATCGGCGACTACAATCGGGTACGATTACAGGCTAATGTTGCCCAAAAAGATGCCGTAAATATTCGTCCTGGGACAATGGTGATAGCTACCATCCCTGCAAGTAATATTCCCCCTATAAAAGGTAAAATTACCAGTATTTTTCCCCAAACCAATAGTCAAACTCGCACGGTAAAGGTAGAAGCGGTTATCGGTAATCCTGACAGACAATTACTTTCTGGACAGTTTCTAGAGATGAAAATTATCACCGCTCGTAAACCTAATGCCATTACTATTCCTCAAGCTGCGGTAGTGGAATTTCAAGACCAGCCCTCAGTTTGGGTTGTAGATGGGGATGTGGTCAGGGCGCAACCTATAACTTTGGGAATGTCAACGGGAGACAGAGTAGAAGTTACCAGTGGCTTAACACCAGGAGATGCCGTAGTAACTTCAGGACAGCAGCGGTTAGTTGAAAATGCTTCTGTAGCAGTTGTTAACCAGTCACAACAACCCATAGCAACTAATAAAGCTTCTACTCAAGACATTCAAATTCAATTAGTCAGTCCCGATGCCCAAGCTGGAGTAAAAATGGGCGATGCTGTCCTGGTCATAGAAGTTAAAGATGCCCAAGGTCAACTGATGGAAGTAAAAGACTTAGAGGTTAGGGCATCAATGCCCATGAAAAACATGGCACCGATGACAGCCAAAGTAGAAGTCCAACCAGACAGCCAGTCTGGTCGGTTTAAAGTCGATACCTATCTCAGCATGAAAGGAGAATGGATAATTAGTGCCCAAGTCAAAGACCCCAAAAATAAAGGAAAACAAGAGTTTACTTTAGAAGTTCGATAAACACTCAAACAACTAAAGTCTTGAGGTTAATCCATAGGGCAAGTATCTCACCCGAAGGGCAGTTTGTCTGTACAAATTTTCAATCACTAACTAGAAAAAAACCCAACCATGAAAAAACTCATCGCAATTTTACTTCCTCTAAGCATTCTTGCTATTGCTTGTAGTCCCGCCCAAAACCAAACCGAAGCAACTTCTCCTACCCAAACAGAAACGGCACAAAATAAACAGGAAAGTAGGGGCGATTTGCGAATCGCCCCTACTGTAAAATTAGTCAGCCCCGACCCCCAAGCAGAAATTCCCATGGGTGATGCAGAAATGGTTTTAGAAATTGTAGATAGTACCACTGGAGAACCAGTTAAAGTAGAAAACCTCGACGTGAGTGCAACTATGCCGATGGAAGGCATGGAAGACATGATCGGTAAGGTAGAAGTCCAACCCGTAGGTGAACCAGGTCGCTTTAAAGCTACAACCTATTTGGGAATGCAGGGCACTTGGAACGTAGTTGCTACTGTTAAAGACCCCCAATATCAAGCTCAACAAGAGTTTACCTTTGAAGTGAAGTAAGTTTCATTGATGGTAATGCTTCAAATAAAATATGATACCCAAGCAAGAACGAACCTTTCGCCCTTACGAATAAATATTTAATCACAACCGCGATCGCATGAAAACCTTTTTCACGAAGTCAGAGGAGTCGCGGGAGCGTGCATCCCGCGAAGCTCTGACCCGTTGGTCAATCCGTAATCCCGTCATTACAGTTGCCCTTTATATCGGGGTTCTCATCCTTTCTGTTCTCACTTTAATAATTATCCCCGTGCGGATGATGCCCTACGTACAGAGTCCTTTGGTAGCCGTAATTACCAGGACTCCTGGCTCTTCTCCGATGGAGGTAGAAACCTATATCAGCAAACCTATCGAACAACGCATGACTGTATTGGATGGGGTACGTTTTGTGCGTTCTAGTTCTCAACAGGATTTATCTCTGGTTACAATTCAGTTTGCCTGGGGTGGGGACATCGATAAAGCGGTTAGGGATGTGCAAAGCGTGATGAAGTCGGCAGAGGGAGATTTACCCCTAGATGGAATTAACACTCGTTCTTACTGGGTTTTGCCCATCGATCCTTTAAACCGTCCCGTGCTGACTCTGGCTCTGTCGGGAGAAGGTTGGGATTTAGTGAAGTTGCGGGAATTTGCCGATAATACTTTAGTCGATCGCCTGACAAGCGTCCAGGATGTACAATCGGTTTACATTACGGGGGGATATCGGCGACAGCTACAGGTAATTGTCGAGCGCCAGAAACTAGCAGCTTACGGACTATCGATCCTTCAGGTACGAGATGCGATCGATGCCAATAATGTCAGCAAGGGTGCAGGGGTATTAACTCAGGGAGACGAAGAGATTTTAGTAAGGGCGGACGATCGCGCTCTTAATGCCCAGGTAGTTAAGAATTATCCCATTCTAGAAATGGGGGGGCAGATTGTCTATGTCAAAGATGTTGCCCAGGTAAAGGATACCTATGAGGAGCGTCGCAGTGCCTATCGTTATAATGGGGAATCCGCTTTAGCTGTTAACGTGATTCAAAAACCTGACTCTAGTTCCCCGCAAGTGATTGCTAGAGTCAGAAAGGAATTAGAAAAAATTAAGGCGCAGTATCCAGGGCTAGAGTTTGAAGAAGCCTATGATAACTCCTTTTTAGTGGAGTTAATTAAAGATAGCACTACAGGGGAGTTATTAATTAGCGTAGTGCTGGCAGGGTTAGTGATCCTGCTCTTCTTAGAAGATTTTCGGGCAACGGCGATTGTGATGATTTCCATTCCGACAACTCTTGCTCTTTCAATGCTGCCCTTTATTCCCATTTCGATGTCCCTCAACTCCTCAACCTTGGTGGGGATGATGATGGCAATTGGGAAATTGGTAGATGATTCGATTATTGTCATTGATTCTATCGATCGCAAGTTAAAAGAAGGGAAAACTCCCAGACAGGCAGCCATTCAAGGTACGGGAGAAGTGTTTTTAGCTAGTGCTGCTGCTAGCTGCGTGATGATTGCAGCTTTAATCCCCACTGTTCTATCGGGAGGCTTGACGGGGTTAATGTTTGAAGGGCTAATCTGGCCGATGGTGTTGGCTTTTATTGCTTCTTTAATCGTTTCTATTACCTTAATTCCCCTCCTCGCTGCATTTTTCCTCAAACCCATTGGGAAACGAAAAGGAAATCGTCACTCTTGGTTGCAATGGTTACTATCTCCTTTCCGTTATGGTTTTCAAGCATTAGAGAGGGGTTACGGCTGGTTATTAGATATCTGCTTAAAAAATCGGGAAGTTACTCTAGCGATCGCTGCTGCCACTATTGTTCTGGCTTTTGCTCTCTATCCGTTGATTCCCCAAGAGATGATGCCTCTGGGAGATTCGGGGCAATTTGTCGCTACCATCGAATTAGAAGCAGGAGCATCTTTTGAAAGAACCAACCAGGTAGCTCAACAGTTTGAAGAAATTCTCTTAAAACAGCCCGAAATTGAAAAAGTCTCTTCTAATGTTGGCTTTGAAATTACCCGCAACAGTACCTACTTTAGTGGTTACAGTATGGGTAGCGTCAATACAGCTTCAGCAATCGTCACCCTCAAGGATTTAAACGAACGGGAGCGCGATATTTGGCAGGTTATGGATGGGGTAGAAGCAAAAGCCCGTCGCACCATTCCAGGTTTACGGCGTATTGCCATCAAAGAAATGGGGGTAGACGTGATGGCGACTTCGGCTGCACCGATTCAAATCGCGGTTTACGGAGAAGATTTAGACGTATTACATAGACTGGCCAACCAAGTATTAGAAATTGCTAAAGATACCCCAGGGTTGGTAATGGCTCATACCAGTTCAGCTTTATCTCAACCCGAATATCAACTACAGATAGATCGCCGTCGTGCCCAGGAATTGGGCTTAAACATTGAAGCAGTAGCCGAACAATCCCGTTACGCTCTCACTGGTGGATTTACCCGCAAATACTACAACCGTCCTAACCTAAGACAGAATTCCATTTTAGTCCGTTACCAAGAAAGCGATCGCCTTTTTGCTCAGAATCTGGCAGCCACTTACATTACTACCCCCAATGGACAGCAAGTTCCCCTCAGCACTGTTGCTACTTTAAAACGGGAATATGGCCCAACTTTAATCGAACACGTTAATGGCAAACGAGTAGTATATGTCAACGGTTACTATCGCAAATCAAGCCCCGCTTCCATGGATTTATCAATGGCGATCGCGATGAGGGCTGGAGCTGAACTCGATTTTCCTCCTGGCTATGGCTTGGATTCGATGGGGGATATGACCGATATGATGATTGAATTCGAGCGTCTCCTCAAAGGTTTAATCGTCTCTATAATCTTGATTTACCTAATCCTAGTCATTCAGTTTGGCTCGTTTATCCAACCCTTAGTAATGATGCTATCTATTCCCTTACAGTTAATCGGGGTATTTGGCGCATTATTACTAGCCCAACAAACTCTTTCCACCGTTTCCATTCTCGGAATTATTATTCTCTCTGGTATTTCTGTCTCCGCAGCTATTTTGTTACTGGAGCTAATTCTAACTAAACGACAGGAAGGAGTTCCCAGAGCCGAAGCCATCCGTCAAGCCGGCCCAGTGCGACTCAAAGCAATCTTTATGACGACTTTAACCACCATGATTGTAATCGTGCGACTAGCTTTTTATCCTGAAACTGGCATGGATGCCTATTCTCCCATTGCTACAGTGATTTTAGGTGGATTGACTGTTTCTACGCTGCTGACTCTAATTGTGATTCCGATTGTATATACCTTTGTAGACGACATTACCCAGGGGGTTGGTAAATTAAGGAAGAAAGGACGTTCTTCTCGCAAACGATTACCTCAAGTAGAATAGTAATGTACAGAGGTATAAAACTTTTGCTCTAACTTCAGATAAAACACTGTCTGGCTACATATAGTTAAAAATTAAAATAGAAATCTCAGAAAAGACCAACTATAAGTAATGTCAAAACTCTTACCTAAAATAACTATTGCTTCACTAGCGATCGCTGTTGTGGCTGGAGGAACTTTTTATCTTACTTCGACTCAAAAGGTCAAGAAGACTGTCAGTAATAATAACTCAGTAGTTGCCGAAGATAATCCTCATCAAGATACCCTGATTAGCGTTTGGGATAAAGAAACCGAGCCAGCTTATACAGGAACGTTAGATATGACCGTATATCGCAGCCCTTCCTGTGGTTGCTGTGGGATCTGGGTCGAACACGCTCTTAAACATGGCTTTAAAGTCAAAGATATCAAAACCGAATCGATAGAAGCTTTGAAGCAGAAATACAATATCCCGACCGAACTAGCATCCTGTCATACAACCATTATTGGTGGCTATGTTATGGAAGGACACATTCCCGCCGATGACATCAAACGTTTCCTATCTAAAAAACCTGCATTAGCTGGTTTAGCCGTACCTGGAATGCCCATAGGAACGCCAGGAATGGAAGCCAGAGATCTCAAACAACCATTTCAAGTATTGGCGTTTAACCACAAGGGGGAAATCGAAGTATTTAAAGAATATCAATCTTACTGAGCCAAGTAGGGTTTTTACTGAATCAATCATGGTTAAAATTAACCGCCGCCAGTTTATTATTTTAGGTGCTGCTGGTGCAGGAGCAGCTTTAGTTGGCAATCAGTTGTGGAAAAGAGCTAATTCTAGTAAACCCTTGCCACCATCATCTGCTAATATTTCTCCTCTACACCAAAGCAAAAACGGGTTATTAGAACTGGACTTAGAAGCTAGGGAACGTCCCGTAAATTTGGGTGGAAAACAGGTATATCTATTAACCTACAACGGACAAGTTCCCGCACCTCGTTTAGAAGCTAAACCAGGGGATAAAGTTCGCATTCACTTTAATAATAATCTCTCCCAACCTACTAACCTCCACTATCATGGATTGCACATTCCCCCTACAGGGAATGGAGATAACGTTTTCCTGCGTATCAACCCAGGAGAAAAGTTCAATTATGAATTCGAGATTGCCAAAAATCAAGCAGCAGGAACGTTTTGGTATCATCCTCACCTCCACGGTTTAGTCGCCGAACAGTTGTTTGGGGGTTTAGCGGGTTTATTTATCGTGCGCGGTGAATTAGATGAAATTCCCGAAATCAAAGCAGCTCAAGAAGAATTTTTAGTACTGCAAGACTTTTCCTTAGACGAAGGAGGAAGGCTCTTATCCTCGATGCACATGTCCCTGATGATGGGACGAGAAGGAG
>JAAUYH010027108.1_pt1 | contig 12226 bp, 8 predicted proteins | sample 7278061 | NCBI WGS metagenome assembly JAAUYH01 (sample SAMN14350203, study PRJNA611818) | marine sediment metagenome | isolation source: surface marine sediment (0.6m) | place: French Polynesia: Moorea | collected 2018-08
ACATGACGAAGAAAAGCGAGTTAATTGACTTGGAGTTACTTGGATTTCTGGTGGAAAACAACCAAGATACAGTGCAACTGGACAGAAATGCAAGGAGCGAAGCACTCAGCGCACTCACCATGTTTGCCAAGCCTGTAATTCCTACTTGCGCGATCTGCCTTACACCTGCGTCATCTACGGCCGGCAAACAGCATGAAGAATTGGTAAACCACGAGTTGTATGCTGAAACGTTCAAGAAGTTGTTAGAAGAAGAGCAAAGGGCACGAAAAATACGGATTAAATTGACAGCAATGTGTAGAGCTCAAAAGCCTGCGCGAACACAATAGAATAAAGTCCGATTTCCAATCTCTATTTCAAAATCCTACAGCTTAGTTCATAGAACAATACCATAAAGAACTCTGTAAGGAGCACTGTAATCCTCAAATACTAGATTAATTTCAATTAAAAATTCTGTTGGATCCATTCAATTTGATAGAAACTCCTTCTTATCTTGGAATCCAGCGAGCTCGATCTGCAACCCTCCCGATTTCGCTCGCACCCCGACAACGAGTTCGCTCGAATGCCAACCTTAGAGAGTTCGCTCGCACCCCGGCTTCGAGTTCGCTCGCAACGTGACTACGAGTTCCCTCGCACGCTCTCTTTAGTGAGTTCACTCGAAAATTGGCTACGAGTTCGCTCGAATGCTACCCGATCTATGATGTCTCACAATGCACTGCAACTAGCTCGAAGCATGTTCACTTTTTTTACTTTCTCTGCACCGCTCGTTACGGTGAATCGCAGGACTCATGTCTCGCTTCCATCGATTGCACCATATTTTCGGCGAATTCCACAACTCTACCTGCTGAATTGCCTATCTTTTTGCCACCACTGACGGGTGAAACATTCTCTCTTCTACGAAAGAAAAATTTCGCTTGCCTATATATTTTGACATGTTAGTATCCAGAAATTTCTCGACAAAAATGGAGCTGCAATCTTACTTGCAATTAGTACAAAAAACAAAACGAAAGCACCAATGTTCGTTTTGCGGACCCAAATTCGCAAGAATGAATGACAAGAAATATCGAGAGAATGCAGTTCACAAAAACATTCGTCAATTTCAATGTTCTGATTGCAGATATTCGTTCGCTAAGTTCAATCTAAATCGCTTGGGTTCATCTAGGGTTTATTTTCCGCGATACTGGTGAAAAGTTTCATCATCTTTACAAATGCATCTCATTCGAACCTGCGAAATCAATTACTTCTTCGTGACAAGTACGCAATATGAGAGATCCATTCAAAAATCAAAATTTCGGTACTTTAAATGTACAGGTATCAAATGATCTGCCGCTTCCTTCAACAGCTTGCTCCTTCTGTTCGATCAGCGAGAATATACTTATCGCGGCAGTATAGCAATCAGACTTATGGAATCGTAGTTGATGATCTTTCCGACTACTGTATTTCCAAATTTATTTCTTGTTTCATATTTCCGATTCGATTTCGATTTCCGTTTCAATGAATGTTTTTATTTCCGGACAACTACAGTTCTATTTTCGTTTGCGTTAACCGAAAGGAGAATCCTGCAACATATTAGTGAATTTCTAGGGTGCATTCTGCTTGTGTCACGCATGTGAATACACGCAATTATTACCAACCAACAATTAAGCTAGATTTTTCCTTATTTTTTCAGGAGTGCATTCTTCTGGTAATAAGTATTATCTTCTAGATCACACGCTATCCAGCATGACTTATCGGGCATACTCGTAAATGATGTCAGCTGAAATTGGCGGTGAGTACAAATATCATTCATAAGTGAAATAATCAATCCCCGAGAAATCGAAGGCTCTTAAGCGCTCCATTCTGGGTGAGTATGGAAATTTAACACAAATTTGAATTTTTGTCTCACCTTCTACTGGATGAAACTCATTTCTGCCTTCTTGAGAGAGATATGCTCTTCAATGCGTTATTCAAACTGCATTGTCGCATCTGTAACCTGCCATCTACTTAGTGTCGTATGCATGTCAGATAGTTAAATTCAACTTCATTTTGCACCTTAAAAGACTAGTACTGAATTTGACGATCGGAATATTGCTGTATTCGCGACAGACTTAATCCCTACCTTCCAGTGTGTGCAGGGTTTCGGGTAATACGTACCTCTGTAATTGCAAACAAAGAACCTCAAATTTGTTTCTTGAGATCGAGATTAGATTTGTGATCGTAAGAGGACAATACAACCGAATATTTGAATGGCCTGTAGAATGATATAGGGATAGAATTGTGAGAGTTTAACATCATAAAGAAAACCAAACGCCAATTTTTGACGTGGGAACAAAAATAAGAAGTCGTTCAAAAAATTGAAAGACGCGACCAAGGCAACCAGAACAATTCTCCTTGGGAGATCGGAAAATGGGTCAAGTGAAAATTTAATCTACGAATAATTCCCTATCAGAATACGATTTCTAATACAAAACACGAAAAGGACTTTCTCAAGAATTGGATTCAATACGGGAATATCAAAGCTAAAAACGAATATTTTTACGAGCGATTCTGTAAAAACAATGATTATTTCATAGCTGTGGGATATGTACGAGCAAAAGCATGTGTCTTAAACACATCAATTCAGCAAAAAACTCAAAGAATTCTTATGCGTTCATATCGCTTTTTCTTGGAAGAAAGTAAGATAAATATGACTTTCTGCAAAAAGTAAATTAAAATATTTAGAAAAGATACAATCAAAAAATCTTTTATAGTCATGTTTAAAGCGGGAATATTGATCAATTTTATATTTTTAGTGAGCTTCCTAAGCCGCAAGAAAAATTCAAAAGCTTTTTGCGTGAATGATACTTATAATACTGATGAACTTGGACTTCTTTGTGTAATGCTTTACACTCACTATTGTGCAAGATATAATTCCTAGAATAAAATAAAAAAGAAAGAATAACATTTTTAGTCTGTTGTAATACTTATAAAAGAGAAAAATAACGTTACTAATCATCTGAAAATCTGCTAAAATATAATGTCGTCATGACGGAAAAGTGTCAGGTCTAAATGTTTGGTAATCAAACAGTCTCAGAGAAGGGAAGAATTTTCCCGTATCTCTTTGTGGTGGAAAGAATTGGACATTTATATTTCAAAAATGCGTGGGAAAAATTTGCGTTACTGTGTTGTAACCAATCAAATGGACAAGTTCTATTTGGGATGAAATTCAAAGCAGAATAATTCATAATCGTTGGGGAAAACCTCGTCGTATTGAACCATATCTAATTCATAATATTGAGCAAAGAGAAGAAAGAATTTATCGAATTTAAACGGTAAAGAAGATTGTACTGGACTCGTTTCAGATTCAGAACTAGAACGAATAGGGTCGAACCAAATCTTTAGTAAAGACTGAAATGAATTCGGAAGAGTATTAGAGGTTGCTTTAAAGCATTTCAAGGTCAATTATAAGCTTCTATTATTCGGCTGCTCGATGATCTTGAGCATTCTGTGCCATTTCATTATTGCTCGGAAATAGTATGGTAGTCAGTAGTTTTCTGTTTACGTATTTTGGTCATTACGTTGGGAATAGACTCGACCACAAATATATTTTCAAACATTTAACACGCTAACCAACGGATCAAAAATCCACATTTCACTCACTCTCTCTCTCGTCGCGCCAGATACTGAGAACCTACTGAAAACCGCCCACATTGTCGGGAGGGAACATTGTATCATGTGTTTTTCAGAATGCTAAATTTGCATATCACATTGCTTAACCGTGAATCCTAACTCAATCTTTTTGACTTGACCAAGCAAACACATAACACCGTAACCCTCTATTCGACCTAGCTCAATCAGTTCCAGGGTTTTGCAAGTGTCCAAGCTTTTCAGATCCATTACTCTGTTAGTTCGAATCTTTCTATAGAGACTATCCACGTTACTGAGCAAAGTGCAGAAAGGGCCTTAGTTGATTACTTGCACTTTACGGTAACCTTGTTTGTCACAGGTCGGCTCCAACTGAAAAGAACAATTATTTCGAGCAATTTTAAAAGGAAGACGACGGAGGGACACAGCGAACCGGAGCAGTTAATGTTATAAATCGACATGAAGTTTTATAGCTTCACAAAAAAATTCAGGATGTACCTTTTACTAGATCTTTGCAATAATGCATGCTTTGTCAGCTGCATCAGCTGCAGGAAAGATCTCATTAGTAAGGATACTCCTGCATACGCGTCGATCACAGCGTGATTTCCAGAAAATTGACTGCACCATATTGCCAGTTCTTCGAAAAAACTATGAAACCTCCCGTAGCATATACATCTTTCTTGGTTCTTATTGGTCCATCATCATAGACTTCAAACTAAACTCGCTTGTCTGCTTTTTTGCGTTGCTTCATTCTGATTACGAGAGCATTTGCACGTCTTTACGTGATAGATGAGTTTCAGTCTTTGATGTAGTAAAATGTTGTTGATTGTACATTGCACGACATAGATGAAGCAACCCTTGATAAAACTGGGTGTGACATAAGGTCCTTGAAGAATATGACACTAATATCATTGCGGTATAGCGAGATATCTTTAGGAAGAGGGACATCATTTCGACCTCGCTTGTACTATTGAAGTGTGAATTAATTAAAAGAATCTAGCTCTAATATCTTCATCGCTTCTTCGATTATCAACGATCAATCAACTTCTAACAAAGTAGTAGCACCATAGACATCAAAAGAATCATGTTCGATTTCCTGAGTGCCGAATGCGAACTGCAGGTATTTTTCAACGTCTTTCTTTTTTTACTGAGGTACAGTACTACAACCGATTTCGGTGTCGAATTTAATAGCAGTGATTTGAGAAGCAAGAATGATGCAAAGTTGGTTATTAAGCGCTTATATGAAGTCCATGATTATCGCATGGAGCGGAATTACTGATGAGGTACCACGACCATCGAAAATCAACAAGAACATAGGCTGCCGCACATGCAAATGTTGAATGTAAATTTCTGATTGAAACCTCTGGATTTGGAAAAGGCTGCTCGTATACCCATCGACCCAACATCTCAGTAATGTTCGCCTGCTATAGTGACAACAACACGAAAAATACTTTTGAGCCTAGATGGAGGCTTGGCTCGAAAGTAGTTCTCTCCACATCCTATGTACCTTATGGGCAGATTCGAGTCTCGATGCGTTGGTTGGATGCCACTGCAACAAACGTCTTTTCTATACCGAATTGCACTCTAAAAACTGTTTCGTATCTGCTTGAATCTTGACGCTAAGTAGCTATGAGCATTTGGAATGATTTCTAATACTAATAAGTGTCTTCAACAGATATGTCAGATGTATGTTAACGTGGAATTAGCAAATTGTATCTTGAGCTTCACATAAATAGTAAATAAGTGCATTGCAAATAAATAAATGAAACAATTTCAATTTCAACGACTTGAATTCCAGTGTTTACAGAGAAAATGATTGGCTGATTAAATCTAGAGCATTGATTTTGCAAGATCAAGTAAGCCCGGAATCATTTGTAGAAAGTATTCAGGTCTAAGTCGAAGTTTAATAGTCGATCAATAGATTTAGTCTAACCCACAAGTCAATGTAAGAAACAGTACGACTTTTTAGTTTCTAGAGCGCATTCTCATGGCTAATAAAAAGAGCATCTGTCATATATACTGAAGCAGTCGGAACTCACAGACTCCGAACAAAATATATTCCACTATTCACATCTCCTATGTTTTGAGCTAAATATGTACTTCAATGAAACTGTAGAATCTTGAATCGCTTCAAAATCAATTTCTATTGGATTATAGCCCTTGATCTACTCACTTCTTTCAATCGGTGGCGTGACCGGAGCTGAAAATTGGACTCCTTATCTATACTTTGGTGACTGTAAATACAGAAATCACGGAGAAATCTGGTGTGCAATTTTGAGATCTTTTCAATGAAAAGAAGGCGCTGGGCCGATTTTAACCAAATCCAATCCGGTTCAGACCAAGTTTTCTGAATTTCGACAGAATTAATTCATTTTCAACGGGAACTTACGCATATCGACAGTAATCAGCAATTTAGGTCACTGTCATCAAGTGGAATCTTTAGAAACAAACAGATTACAAATGGTCCAAAATTAACGAATTTCCGGAGTGGTACGGTTCGGGTCTAATCTATGCCTGTATTGGATCAATCAAATTTGCCTGTTAAGAATTTGTAGGCAGGTGCACATCATTGATCTTCGAGCACAAACAAGCAACCAACGATCGAAATTAATTTTACGCGGAGCAGGCAACTACTTGAAACGACAGATGAATATTCCGCAGCTGTAGAACGTATCATGAATGGGAACAAGAACAGGTTCGAAATAGTCCAATTCGGAAAGTAGAACACAGTAGCAAAGCTGAGTTTTCCGCCCTAAAAGGCATATTATGTGACTTGGCATTCAAACACACTAAAGGCAGTGGATTGGCTCTTGTGCCGTTTCGCGACAAATAGAGGTTGCACATTGTCTAAAGCATTGCAAGGTTCGAAACTTTTCAAGGAGGAACGTCGCCACTAGGACCACATACGTCTTAACACGATAGCAACACAAATTTGGTTCGTTTTCAACGCCAACTCCATGGTGCTGCACGATTAAAAGTAACCCGGGCAGCTGCACGTGCTGCTTCATTAAATATCCGCCGCTATCGTTTTGCGATGGACATGCTGATATACAACACTTTGCACAAACGATTTTTGAAATAGGCCAAACAGTCCCAGTTAACGAGAAATTGAATATAAGTCTTATCTACCTGGTCTTACAGCTGTTACATGTGCTTTGAAGGATTGGCCGACTCTCTACATCAGAGGTTTATGGCAGATATTCAAGATGGTTTATTCATTTATGGAGGCGCCGTGGCTATTGATTGTGTGCATTACAAGATACAATGTAAGCATTTCTAAGACTTCAAGTTGCACTTCTTCGAATACAGGAGTAATGGGCCCTTTGGAACAGCACGATTCAAAATTCGTACGGCACCGCTACTGAATATCGCAGGGCCCGACCAATGTAATGCAGTTAACATCAGAAAATGTTTGAATGACACTCTTAAGTACAAATTTGAGACAAACACATAGAATTCTATGCACAGTTTTTCGATGGTGACTGACAGTGCAGCTGTAATAGACCGGTAGCGGATGCATCAGTTTTGCATGTACCGGGTGAAATTGCATGGCCTTTTATCTTAATAACATAATGAAATCTGTTCTTAATACTTGCAGTCAATCGACAGTACTCCAAGTCATGCTGCAAGATTTTAAGAGCATGAAAAAATCATAGCAGGTGCGAACAGATGTGGATGAAATCATCTTCTTCCTGATAGTACCAAGTTAATTCAAGAGTGTGAGACTAGATTCGAGAAATATTACCAGGTCGTCGAACGGTTTCTGAAAGTATCTGACCAAGTGGATGGTATTTCAAAAACGCATCATGGCGGGGAAGCACGAAATCCGTACAGTAGTCTGAAAAAGACTTTTGATATTGATGGGACCATTGTAGGATTCCCATGTATCGAAGCAATCTTCGATCGATTTGGAGTAATTGTTGACTGTATTAATGATTTGAAAGATCGCATCGACCGACCATAGAAATTTCTTTGCTGCTTTTTTATCGTGTCCGACAGAAGTTACACGACATCGAATGAAGAAAGAGTGTGGATGGAAGAAGGAAAAGCGCCTGCTTATCAATCTATTTATTCTAGTGATTTTTACGTGTACTGAAAGAGCGGCTGGTGAAGAACCATTGGGACCATCCACTCTTACTCACTAGATGTTATCTGAATTCTCGTTTTCGGGAAATGGAGTTTATTGCAGATGAAGTGCTGAGCACCCAGTACAGGTCGAAAGCTGAAACGTTTACAGAAAAGCTAATACGTAAATGAAGTGAGCGAACTGTCCAACAATCGCAAGAAAATAGCGTTGTGGATGTTGACGAAATGGGCCCATCATTGGTGTCAAAAAAGGTGATGAAGATTGCACAGTGACCCGAAATGACCCAATCCACTCTACAGATCGATTTGGAGGAAAAAAAGACGATTGAATTAGTTTGTACTTGCCAGCACTGTTGCAAACGAGCAACAAACACTGGACGAAGTGACATGGAACACCAGCTTCTAACTCGAACATTTTCGTCAAACTAAAAAACGTTTCAAGATGATGGTTTGCTGTGATACAATTCTGTTACAATCGAAAAGCTCAATTCCCATATCTCTCTGCAGTCGGCGCTCTTGTTTTCGCAACATTGAGTTTTCCTGCAGCAAGTGAGCTTATTGTTCTGCTCTGAAGCTATTAATAGATGACGAACAGGCCTCTATGAGTTCCCCGTTGATTCACGGAATCATTTTTCTTAAATCCTTACATAAATAGAATGAATAAAGCATCAATTTAGCATGTTTTTATTGCTCGCACTTCTAGTATGGACAAACAAATTTCATCACTCAAATTTCTGCTTCATTGAAGTACGAAAGTGCGCCCATTTGTGTAGAAACTTCGTCCGACAAATCTTATGAGATGACGCAAAATGAGTGGTCTTGAACGAGCACTATAAATTTTTTGATGTGCACTCTTTTTCACAACTCTACTTCTCTGCCTCAACAAAAGTGAAACTACTGAAATATCTGATATTCGTGGCCAGATCGTGAACCATATTCTTAATAAGCGTGATACAGTGGAGAAACGAAGATTGGAGTAGTTTCAAGACAAAGAAAAGGAGGAAAATTTACGATGTGAACGACAAGCACATGTCTGATTCATGATGCCAAGGAGACATTGCGTATTATGTAATGTGAATAATTCAAATCACAGTAATGGTGGAAAGAAGCCGAGATCATGATGCAGTACAAGCAAAGTTCTCCTCTGCAAGAAGAATTCCAATTAGCGAGGCTTGTGTTGGGATGACTTGCATTAAAAATATGCGATACATCAGCGTACAAACACGATAAATTCTACACGTCGCCGTTTACGCTGAAATAAGCCCAAAACGGACCCATTTTTATATCCTCCGGAATTGAAAGGTTGAACTGAACCTTTCTCGGCGTGCTGCTTGCGTTTCGAGTTTTTATTATGGTCTTCTTCATTTTCATGTGGAGTGCTTGTGGGTCAGTGAACTGTCTTCCGTTCATGGCATATGGGCCCATTTTATTGGATCGTTTCATTGTTTAGGTTTTTATTGATGGCGTAATAAACAGATCGTGTTTGATTGTAATCATTTTTTCTACGATCGTTGTCGGATCGAGACGGAATGGCAAGTGAATATTTACGGAATGGAACTATGGTACTAAAGTATATGGTGAAAAATAATGGAATAAATTGGACCAGTTGTAATACGTGATTAATCCAGCACGAACGGATCTAGATAGAATATTTAATGAAAAATTAGGATAGGATTGAACGCTGATCCGTTTGAATGCACTCCTACTTTTTACTGTCAGAAAACATTTTGACCGCCCCCAGATATCCTGTAGAACCAATCTCTTTTAATGAACGAAATTACAATTACAGATTTTGAAACTCATTTGAGATATTGTTATGTAGTAGAAATGAGACGAATCCATTGGGTTGTAATGCGTAATGCAATGATGTGTTTATCTCAATAGTTCTGTATTTTAGCGAAAAGATTTCTGCTGCAGAGCGAGGCGCAACTATCACCGGACCAAAACTGTCCTTTCATCCGTAAAGCTACTTCTTATTCTCGCATCTTTCCTGTATTTGTACCAAATCGTTCAGGGGTATGATTGTTTCAGAAGGTCCGCTTTAACGGTGGCTGGATCACTTCTTATTCGATACAGGATAAAGAATTTCTAGCTTAGTACGTTGCACCATCCGTTCTGCTTGTCTGATTCAATCTTCACCACGCTAGATGAATAGTATTCTTAGGTGAACAGTTTGGGCGATGGTTGTTTCAGAATTCGAATAGAGCACCATTCGATTAAGAAAAATCTTTTAATAGTGAATTTACTTGAAATTCGAAGATGTCGTGATAATTCAAAATTTATATTACAGTTAATCAAAATAATCGGTCCAGGTTTGAAAGAAGCTGCAACTCTGGAGAATTACATTTAGCGCTCGTGCCAAGATCAGGGCAGTTCCTTTGAAATAGCCGATTTCAAGTTTCTGAGCTGAATCACTGCAGCTCATCAACACAATTGTCATCCACAGCAGAAGCGAGTTTCAGCCATGCTCTTGTGTGGCACAATTTTTTCACCAACATATTGCGACCATACAAAGAAACAGGACTGAGGATCCGGTGATCTTGGCCAAGTTAACAGCTTTTATAAAGTTCCAACATTGCATCACACCCAGTAACTTCAGTGACTATTACGTCACATTTTCATCCCTTTACAAAATAAATTGAAACTGATCCACCAGGATCAGGGTCGTACACTTGTCTACATTTCAACGCTTCCTATTCCTATCTACGTAATCTCGCACTGTTGAGTTACTAGATATCATTAGAATAATCAATTCAAAAAACATTACGGAGGAAGAAGGAGGGTTAAGTTATCCTTTTTTCCCGAGGTACTAGATAGATTATTTTTCTTAACGGTAACCCAAAAATAGATGTCGAGTTATTCTAAGGCATTATTCAAGACAGGGATCAATTATTTTACTGTAATCCTAAATTCAATAAGCACTTACTTCATTACTTACTTGACGTCTGTTATATTTCACATTTCAGAGTCAATGTGAAGAAACCTGTGGACTTCGAAAATGCACGGATTAATTGACGTATGTTGCTTGATAATTGAGTATCCGGGTTTTGAGAAAAACTGCCCGGCAATGTTTGTTGTCGGGAGAATAAAATGGATATCTACGTAAGTAGATCGTGAGCTATCAATTTTTCGTTTTTTCATTATACTCTCAGCGAACAGCAACTGCCCACCATCTTGGCTTTGTGCAGAATCTATTGAATTATTACACAAACTTAGAAGCGATTTCGCGGCTTCTACTTCTTCTTCAGTCACCTTATCGCACCTATTTTGTTGTAACTTGATTAAAGATGACTCAAAAGAGGTTAAATGGACAACATGTGCTGTACCACTTAATTTTGGCTCTGTTTCAGAGAACTTTTCAATTACGCCATCAAATAGTGTTCTGGCTTCGGCAATAATAAGATTACTTTTTTGAAACATCTTGGTAATGCTGTCGAGATCCTTATACAGATCACATAATCTATTAGCTTCTACTCCTATAAGTTGGCAAATGTTCTTCCAAGTTGCAGCAGGTAGGTAAATATAACTCAGGTACATATTGCTTAAGCTGCTGATGTCGGTACCAAATTGGAGTAGACGAACTTCAGCGAGTAAAATTGTAACATTTGGCACAGTAGTGCATCACTTCTTGCAAAAGAGCGACAAGAATTGGGTTTCTGAGTACTTTCATGAGCTCATTGACCTTCTTTAGTAATGGCTTGTACGACGCAAGTATGGCTTGGACTGCTAAATTGAATCGATGGGAGTGGCATCCGAATATAGGTACATTGACTGAATTCGCAAATGCTCTGTTTGTACTGCAATTTTCACCGCATAGCACTGCCACGTGATTCCAAGCCTTTCCACACAATGACAGCACATAGTCCGCATAGGTTACTTTTTTCTGCACCTTGAGACCATTCTTTTTCAAATGGAGAAAATTTTAGTAAATATGTATCATACCTTCTTTCATTCTCACTAGGTACATGAGCGAAAATAGCTACGCAGCGAGTTTCACATTCAGACCAACCATCAAATATTAACGAGAATACATCAGATAAACTCTGTCGAATTTTGTACTCGACGCGTTTAATCAGAAGATTCATGCCCTTGATAGGCCTATTGTAGTCAATGCTGTTGTAATTGACATGCTTCTTGAACGATGGGGTTTCCGGAGTTGTAAATCAGAGTAGTTACGAAACTCTCAAATCAATCCATCCATGTTCTTCTACAACTTTCAGTTCATATAAGCATATTTTTTACCGATTTCTAAGCTTCTTTTTCTCGCATTTTTTCCATTTAATGGCGTTTCGGATCCATTTTCTTCTCGCGCTGCATTCTAAATTTCATGTGCGCGCTTAAATTCTTCGGGATGCTGGTCCTGCACATGCAACAGTAAATCACTGTTGCCTTCCCAACTCTTTTTTCAGGAGACATCGATAACACACTTCCAGATTGAGCCTTCCCCTACGACAACAGTGAAGAAGCTATCCCAAACTTGCTTACCGAGCGTCGGTTCTGGCTTGGGAGGCATTGTTCCGTGCTCTTTATTGTAGATTTG
>JAAUYH010004238.1_pt1 | contig 12223 bp, 16 predicted proteins | sample 7278061 | NCBI WGS metagenome assembly JAAUYH01 (sample SAMN14350203, study PRJNA611818) | marine sediment metagenome | isolation source: surface marine sediment (0.6m) | place: French Polynesia: Moorea | collected 2018-08
ACACTGAGGAATTCTGCTGACCCTGATCATTGTATTGGGCGCACCTCATTCCCATAGCAGTAGTTGGTCTATGGCGTTAGTGTGGGTATATGTTGGCGGATCTCCTGTCAAGTGGTAGATCGATTGACAATGTTGAACGCATTCGCTAAGTCAATTTGGAGGAGTGCCGACGCTGGGTTCCGGCCGTTGGTGTGTACAATTTGGCGGACGGCATGTATTGTCGCTTCCACCCCGCCTGGCGTTGTGATTCCTGTCTGAAATGGCGCGAGGTATTTGTGTGCGCGCGACGAGACCCGGCGTAATAGTAGTGAGGAAACGAGGCGGTGCAACGTTTCGCCTACCGCAATAGGTCTGACCCCACCGTCAGGCTTGCGCAGTGGTGTCACGGGTCCTCCCACAATCCATGGCGCAATTGATGCCGGTCCTAGGCCGGACGCGAGTTGGTTGGATACCGCTGCTAGAGAATATTGTAGTCCGGGGCGCGTTCAGCAGTTGTAGGAGGTGGTGTGGTGAGAAGTCCGATCCACCTGCACTTGTTCCTTTCGCGAACTTTCTGGCGGCGCTCATTAGTTCGTCTTTCGTGGAAGGGGTGTGGCGCGGGATGTTAGTGCCTGGTGTTGGGTAGATGCGGTAGGTCGCGTGCGGTGTCTGGGGGGTGCTTCTCATTAAGCGTACATAGGATTTCGGGGGTGGGCTTGTCGACTCCCGACGATTGCAAAGCGCGTATCGCTTTCGAGTATGCCTCCTGTTGTGTCAGGGTGCATGCACGTTTTGTCTTATGTGGAAGTAACTCGTCCGGTGTTAGCATTCGGTGCTCGATTTTCTGTGCGCTTGCCTTCGCTGCCATCCACAGTGCGCGTGATTCCCCTTATTTCCATCGCTGGAGCCTGTGCAGGATTATTGCATTATTAAAAAGTTCGGAATTATTTTTATAACAGCGGTATGGAGTTTTCTCCAAAATTTAGGTTTCTAGAATCAGTTGGATCTCCTGTTACCGTACTCGCATGTATGGTCTATGATTTCCTCTCCTGTCAAGCTATCCAGATAGTAGACTGCTAAACATGTTCCCTTTCTGTGTTCGCTTACTTTATTTTTCGAATGTAGTTGTTTTGCCCTGATAGATTTCAATATGAGTAAACAGTGTTCGATTCTGGAAACAAAAGTTCTAGATTTCTGTACTCTGCTAATCTCCCATGTTTTTATGATGGATCATTTAATACTGTTTCTCTTACTAGATTTACGGTCCACTGAAATTTGAACCTCATGGACCGTACTAATTTCCGTTGATGTTGGCTTTGAGAACTTTTTAGATATGCAATGTCTAGTGACAGTGTATTCAGTATTCCTGCATAATTTTTCTGAGGTATTTTTTCTTTCCGGTCTGATATATAGTACTGGAATCATTTGCGTTCAATTGCCTATCTGAAAAAATCATAGTGTAATTATTCGGAATGATAAACTTTGTTAGGAACCTTTCGCAATTTTGTTGAATTCTTTTTGCGTCTTTTAGGTGATTCTTGAATAAATTCTCTGTCGAAGTTTATGCAATAATGGATTATGTTTGGCAGCTTTCTTCTGTCTCTTTTCAACAAATCGATCAACTCAGGAGCGTTTCAGATATAATTGCAAATATTTCTAAGAATTTTTGACATGATTTGTATAAAATTCGAGTGCTTTGTCGTATGATGCTACATGTAATACAAGTACACGGGCACTGGAAGGAACATCGAATCGAGCTATCACATAACTAAATTGTTTCAGATATTCGCCTTGTGAACCAATCCACAACAGTAACCATTCGCCATAATTACATGTATTTACACAGGAACATTTTTGAACGTATATCGAGTTGCTAAACTCTGAATTCATGTTTTACAGATATTACTTGCGTTCTGCGGGGTTTTTGCTCAAAAACAGAGGTACTAATTCTACAAAAATATGCGCGCACACTCCATGCTTCTACTAATTTAATTTCGATTAAAATTTGGGGCCATTTTCATAAAAGGGGGTACAAGGATGAATTAGTCGAACTCAATAGCGATCTAAGGGTCTACCGTAAGTGCATCGGCGACATTGCAGACTATCCTTGCTGCGTATCGGTGGAACGCTTGCGCAGTGCGCCATCGTGGGTTGCGGTCTGACCGTGATGCGATCTCAGTCGCTAGGTTGCGTAGGTAGGCATAGCTACGTGGTTCCCAGACTCCTGTCATGGCGCCGATGACGGGCACAACAGCGCTGGCTATGTTACAGAGTAGTAGGGATGCGTGCTTCTTTTCCTTCCCCCTGAAGGCGGAGTTCAACAGGATGCAGAAGTTACCGTGTGTGCGTGTTCTTGAGCGGTCCGAGCAGAATGCGTGTATGAATGAGGCGTCGATCCAATCGTCACCTCTCCGTGTGCCAATTGCTTTGATATCAGCGCGTGTGTTCTCGCCCTCCTGTTGTTGGGGTTCGATAGTTGGTTTCCGGAGTGCAACTCGTAGGTTCTCTGCAAGGAGGCGTACAAATAGGTCGTGCCGGCACTTGGTGCTGGCTGAGTTCACTAAAGATGAGTGCCCACATTTGAGGAGATGATCACAGAAGGCCTCATTGGCTGCTCAGCAGTTCGGGCGTGGGCATTGGGTTTCCTCATCGGCGCGTACTGGAAGGCGGCAGTAGAACTTTAGCCAGACTCTGAATAGGGCATTGGGTACGTGTGTTCGTAGCTGGGGTGAAGGGCTCATTAGTATCCAGTCCTTGGCCCCTGATAGCTTAAGCGTGTTCCGGAACGCGCGTATGCGTTCCGTGCCCTTCGGTAGGTTGTCGAATGTGTGCTGGTATATCTGATTACATAATTCACGCTGTTCCACGGGCTGCTCCGATAGTTTTGTTAGCGGCGATGAGCGATTCGGTGGCATTCGCAAGGTTAGCAGGCGGTGGGCCTGGTCGGCGAACCATGGGATATCAAAAGCCGGGCGGCTCACCGTCGATAGCATGCGAACACGTAAGTCCTGTGTGAGCGAGAGCGATGCTAGGTACGCCGCCGGCGCCACATCGGCCGCGGACGTAATTCCCATGCCAAAGGTGGGCTGCTCATCGGGAAGGTTACAGATTGGGAGTTGAAGCTCCCTGAATGTGTCCATTGGGAGCACCCCTCCCATTAAGGAGGCCAGAGCGTCTCGCATCATTTCATCGTAGCGCCGGGCTGCCTGTCTTGTTGCCGTCGGTGGCGTGACGCGGAGCATGTGCATAATGCGGCACGTGCCTAGGCATCTCCTCAGCAATGTTAGGGCCGTTTGTGCGTTGTCGAGGAGTTGTAGCTCACCCAGCAGCGGTTGCAGTAGTTCAACCTGACGTAATATGTCGTTCATGATACTCCGGTGGCATCCGATTGGCGCTGTGAGCACACTGTGCATCGGCGTTGTCACTCGTCGAAGCGATAGGGGGTAATTCTCGTCATCCTGCGGTGGGGGCGGCTTCGGCCACCATAGGTTGCATTTGCTCATGCGGAGATGCGCGCCCCGGGCGCGGACTTGCGACGACTGTAGAAAGTCCAGAGCGCGCTGTAGTATCTGGTGTTCCCCCACTAGCACTCCGTCTTCTAAATAAAACGAAACGAATTCCGGCTTTTGATCTGTCGCGGGTCTGTCGCTGTTGAGCTCTTGGTGCCAACAGAGCATGTTCGATTGGAGTTCCGTCAGGATGGGGTGGATCGCGAGAGCGAAGAGGAGGGACCCGAGTGGGTCCCCTGTTGGACACCACACACACTGCGCAAGCGCAGGTCCCCTGACCACAGCTCCGGCTGTGTGTCGGGGCCGTAACAATACGTAACCCAACGACGTAGTGATGGCAGATTCATGCGGACTTCGTGGCGTACAGCTGCTCGATTGGCGACATTGAATGCGTTCTGTAAGTCTATCTGCAGGAGCGCGAGCCCGTCGTCATCTCTGTGTTCCCATGCGAGGGCGCGTACTGCGTGTGTCGCTGCTTCTATGCCTCCCGGGACCGCGACACCCTGCTGGATTGGTGCAAGAATCTTCTTGGCTCGCGCTATGACTAGTTGGAGCTGCATCGAGCTGACCAGACATCGTATGGTTTCGCCTACAGCTATGGGGCGTACACCACCATCGTCCTTGCGAAGCGGTGTAATTGGCGCTCCAGCGATCCAGACTGCGAGCGCTCTCGGGCCTTCCCCTTGGGCCAGTTGGTTGACGAGCGCCACTAGAGCTTTTTGTAACCCGTGCGGTCTGTCCGCACGCGGTGCCTGCAGGAGTTGGAGTAGGTGCGTAGGCGTTAATCCTGAGCCGCCTCCGCTTGTGCCTCTTGGGAACTTGCGAGCTGCCTTCATCAGTTCCTCTGTCGTGAAGGGTGTGTGGAGTGATATTGGGGGAGGCGCTGGTGCATTTTCCGTAGAACATAGCTTGTCAGAGGCCGGTGGTGATTGGGGATGTTTATCCTACAGTGCTTTCAACACCGACGCCGTCGGTTCGTACACTCCAAACGATTGTAACACCTGTACGGCTTTCATGTAAGCGCCGTCTTGAGCATATGTCATCGCGCTCTTGCGGTTGCACGAAGGCGAGTTGTGGGCCCGTTGGATTAGGTCGAGTCTTCTCGCGGGTTGCATCGCCGTTTGCCAAAGGGCTGACGTGTGGCCCTCCGTCCATTTTTTCAGGCGGTCCTTAATCAGTGCGCGAGTGGACTGTACGACCTTCGGGGCGTCGCTGTGTCGTTGTGATGCTGGGGACAGTAGCATGCAAATAGGAAATGCTAGGGCTATGAGGAAGGCGCGCACTTGAGCGCGCGTGTCCCGTTCGCGCACCGCGTCCCATATTAGTCGCGCGAACTGGTCCGATAGTTGTTGCCGTGTACGGGGCGGTACATGCCTGAGCATGGGGAAGCGGCGCAAAAACAAGGATTCGGGTGGGGGAGTGAGGGTTGCGCGTCGGTGTACGTGTGTGCGCTCGGCGGTGCGGGGTGGGGGTGAAGGTGGACCCGTCTGGTCGCAGGTCTGTGACCCGGAGAGCGGGAGAGGTGTAGAATTCGCACCCGATTCCTGCGCATGCGTGGAGATCTGTGCCCCAGTTCGTTGATATGGGGCGTCTGGCTTTCGTCCCGCGTGTTGTGCGGTTGTCGGGGCGCCCAGGGGGTGTGGCAAGTCGGTTCGGCTTGAAGCCGCAGGTGTTGATCGTGTTGGAGATTCACCCTGTGGGAGTTGTCGAGCGCGAAAGCGAGCAGGTCGGGGGACCTGGCGAGGTTGGCGCCTTGTGAGGCGTCTGTTAGTTGGCAGGGGTAGGTCGGTCATCCTTAATTGGACCGCGGTTCGTTGAACTCGTGTTCGTCGCTCATGACGTCGTCATCATCGGCCACACCATCGTCGGCCGCCTCCGGTCCGCGCTGTCGCTTGCTAGGTGTGTGGTCTGAGGCGCGAGATGGTGGCAAAATGTCGGAGGCGTGGGTATTAGCGAGCTCCTGGAGCTTGTTGTACGCAATGGTCTCCCTTTCTCGTAGTCGTTTGGAGAAGTGACGACGCCGCTTCCATGTGCAGCCGATGGCCTCGAGCCGGTATATCTCCTTACGTAATGCTGTGGTGATTCGTTTTGCCCTATTTATAGCGTTGCATTCAGTGAACACATCCTCAATGTTACGGAATGTGAATTTGGGCGGTATGCGCGCGTTTGTGCGGCCGACGGTCGAGAAGTTGTCATAATGTTTCTTCATGTCAGCTAAATTCGTGTCTGCGGCGCAGATAAGACGATTAAGTCGCAGGTTGTAGGTAGGACGGCGAAAGGTGCACGGGCGCCGCTGAATTTGAAGACCTGGCGGAGGTGGGCTGGTGACGCCATGGGTGTGTCCGATTTGATTTCCATTAGACCCTTGCCTTCGTGGCCAACCAATTTTTCACTCATGCGAGCCGCTTGGCGTCGTAGGGTTGGGTGGATTTGAGATTCTGTTCCGATTTGGTCGGTTGAGTGTGTGGCGTCGCTGATGGGCATTTGGCGAATGCAATGGGGACGTGGGGTCGATTTAAGGGCGTTGGGCGTACAGGCTATCTTGGGTGGGCATGTTCTGGTTGCCCGTATGGGGCCCATGTGTCGTAGAGCGGGCAGCTGCCGCTGTTTCGGCGGAGCATATTGCCGTGGCGATGTTGGAGAGCGTATTGAGTGCCTTGAGCGTCTTCGCGAAGCCTGTCCCTGCGGCGTAACATGGGAGCTAATTACGAACTGCGTTGTCATTCGCCATGCGGCGGAACAGCATTGTGAGGGCCTGTTCATTGTGCAGGTCCGCTACAGTCTCTTTGACGGACACGAGATTATCCACAAGCTCATCGATGTTGCGTAGGATGGCTGAATACTGCTTACGGGCCTCTAAGGTTCGTGCGCGATCTGCGGCTTTCGCTGCGTTCGGCGTCGTCGTCGTCGATGTACACAGATTGTCAGCCGTCGACCCCCTCCGAAAATTTGAATTTCAATTAAAGTTTGGGGCCATTGGCGCAGTGGTAGCGCGTCCGCTTTGCATGCGGAAGGTCGGGGTTTCGATCACCCCATGGTCCATGCGTAACCTTTTGTTGTGGAGCAGAATTATTTTAGCTGGCTGATGGGGGCTCTTACAGGTTTTATTATTGGGCAAAGTGTACGGAAAAACAAAACGACCAACGATAAGCTTGCAACTGAAGAATTTATTTAAGGTGAAATCGTCCATAATTAACAATTAGACATCGATATAATCTGACATGCAATTTTTAAACGGAAATTCAGACTTCATCTTGTTCTATATCGACACAGATTGTTTTCTGAATTTGAGTCAACCGTCTGTACCTCATTCGACCAAATGATTGGCTTAGGAGGTCATATAACTAAATTTCACGTGATCTGCAGTAGAAAGCATCATCGATGGCCTCGTTCACATAAACTATGCCGCGCGTACCCTTCATTGCCTCGCCAAGTGCACATGCGCACTGTACAGACCTCATACGGTACGCCAGCACACGACTGCTCACCGATCCGCAAACACGCTAACGAGAGCCAGACGCTACGACAATGAGAATCTGCTCATCAATGTACTGCACCCACGAAGCACGGCGCAACTTATTCGGCGCGCACATGCGGCGATACGTGCGCTAAATGTGGAACTAGTGCAAGTTCGTGACAAGGTGAGCAATGAAGATATGGGAAAGACACGAATGGCGTGGTATCGCGCATCACTTGAAACAATTCAAGACGGCCAGCTTCACCCGCGTGCACCAGTATTGGATGCGTTAGCAGAAACATGCCCACATCTGTGTGGTCGACTCACATCCCTAGTTGACGCGCGTACGGAAGACTTGGGTTATCCTAACCTGCCGGTTATGAAATCGCTGCTGCGAGTCGCATCAAATACACACGGGTTACTGGCCGAGTTGCATTCATTACTACTCGATGACTCTGTCGATGCTGCGGTTGCGCGCGATGCTGGCACCGCCGTGGGATTAGTAGTGCTTTTACGAGGTGCGCCGGCCCACGCTGCAGCGCGACTTTCGTACGTCCCTCGGGAACTACTTGGAAAGCACGGAGTTCTGGGTAATGAGTTGCTGAAAGGTGGCCCCACATCAGCGCCAGTGTATCAAGAAATCGCGGAGGTGGCGCGTAGCCTCGTCGATAACGTGCGTGCCTCGGCGAGCGATTTGCCCAGTGCGGTTCGACCAGCGTTGTGGGGCGTGCGCATTGCGGATATCTATTTGGCTCGACTGGCAAACGCGGGTTACGACCCATTCAATCCAAGTTTGCGTGCTTCTATGGCAGCGACAAATCCTCTTCGATTACAGTTGGCGCTTCTTAGTGCGCGTTTCAGTGGACGGCCGTAACGACGTTTGTCTCCAGACAGAGTTTATGTGGATCATTGAAGTATGTTCCCGAACTTATTGGAAGATGATGAACATCGCAGATTTTGTTCGCTCGACTTGTTGAATGTTATAAATACTGTAGGTGGAGACACAACCTTCGAATAGCGAACGTTGCTTGCAATGCAATTTGTCTTATTTTTCCGTAACTCGTCTGCAATCGTCGTGCGCCTGAGTGGCGAGAATTTACTGCGAGAATTCTCGTTCAACTACTAATTTCTTGCTTCGGAAAGACACCTAATAAGACCGACTTTGGCGTGATTGAGCTCACTGTCACGTCCCATAGCAACAAACCAGAAGCTCGCCATAGATTGCGAGCGCGCGAACGACCCATGACGTCATGGAATTTAATTGTAACGTGATGAGCGAGCTCAAGCTGTGAGCGCCTCAGCAATGACCGAGTTGACAAATCTGCGACGATGTGAAGCAGAGCCAAAGCACAGGACCACACGATGGGTCTCTGCATTCGACGTGTAGGTCGTGAGAATTTCATCATCGAGCTACGAAATCACATTTCCCTCAGCATCGTACTTTTTCGGCGGAAATGCGACGGATTCACGCGTAACGTACTTGGCGAGGAAGTCATCACCCCACTTCTTGACATCAACGTAGTCATCACCCAGATGTGCCAATCGAGGTTTCCCTAATTCACTGGTCTTGTCCTCTGAAATTGTTGCTGCGAGTGCGCCCCCCACAGCGATATCAGCATAAGTCAAGGTATCACCTATCAGAAATTTACCACCACCACTAGCAGTCAGCGCCTTGCGGATAATGTCCAAGGATTCACGAGTGGTTTGCTCTGTGGTAGTTGCACTCAAGTGGTCGTACTTCTTCTTGGTATTATTCACCATGATCCCAGCGATAAACGAAATTCCCGGCAACCAGAGCAAAAATTTGGGGACTACAAGCTTCGCGACCAACATCGGGTTATCGACAAACTTTTGCAGCATTATCCCGCGAGAGTGGACGCATATCTTCTCGGCGGCTTCGACCAATTCGCGTAATTGCTCGTCGTGTTGCGGAGGGAACAGAGTCGATGCGCTCGGTGCTCGTGCAGCATCAAGTATGCGGGCAATGTCATGACCTTCACATATCAAATTGCCGGTTGGTGTGAAGAAGGCGGGCGCAGTGATAACGTGATTCGGCCAGCCTGCTCGCAATTTGATGAACCACTCAGTCACAACTGGCCTGTACTCCTTGACTTGTACTTGGGAACGAAGATGATACTGGGCGAGTAGCACGCGTTTACTCCATAGCGAAAATGGCAGGATGTACAATTCACCCACCGTAGATTTCGATGTGTTAGCTAGCGACATTTCGCGAAGGCTTGGCGGTATTGCAAATTTGGTGAGTTTCCTATGAATTGTGGTTAGCTTTTCTAGTGTCTTCGGAAGCAAGCCACGTTTTGAAGTCCAATTGAAATGGCGTCAATGGCATGATTTGACATTCAACGTAGTACAGCTGTACTTCACTTATACTTTGGCGAGTCTTATCTCAAATTCAATACGATGCAAATTTCTTCATCTGATCCTCCTAGATTCATTTCCCAAAGTAATCTTCACCGTTAATTTCGTCTCACGAAATCGCCTCTCTCTCTCTCTCTCTGTTCGCACAGTATCGGTATTGATTACTTAGCCAAGTTTTCCAATACCATATCACGATTCACTTGAAGAGCGGACTTTAAGTGCAAAACATTCCCAACGAAATCCCATTACGCGATAGCTTGAAAGGACGGCAATATGTGATACCGTGCAGTAGAGGTGCGTATGTGATTGCGAATCATACAAACGTTGTTTGCCATGCAATTTTGTGGTGTACTAATGGTCTCATTGTTTCGTGGCACGTCAACCAGTGCCATACACTTGACTGGCGAGAACTCTCGGTCACACACTAGAATCTTGCTTCAGAAGGGTACCAAATAACACCGACTTTTCCGTAACCGCACTCCTTCTCAGGTCCCACCAAGTGGTGAACGTCGAACCAACAGGCAGAATAGAAACATGAACTGGGTCGTAGGTGGTGATGTGTGCGTACCAACGGAATTTAAGTTAAGGTGGTGTTCGAGCTCAGGCGGTGAACGCAATGGCCAAGTCGACGAATCTGCGACCATGCGAAGCAGAACCAAGGTACAGCAACACACGATGGGTCTCTGCATTCAACATTCAGCATGCACTCCACTGAGCTACGAAATCCCATTTCCCTCGGCATCGTATTTTTTCAGCGGAAATGCGATGGATTCACACATAACGGAGGTCATCACCCCACTTCTTAGCATCAACATAGGCCTGGCTGAAGCATGCGAACAGAGGTTTCCCAAGAGTACCGGTCTTATCCTCGGAAATCGTCATTCCAAGGCCGCCCCCACATCGATAGCAGCATAGCTCAAAGTGTTGCCTAACAGAAACTCGCCACCACTGCTCGTAAACGCCTTGCGAATAATGCCCAAGGATTCACGAGTGGTTTGTTCTATAGTGGCTGCACTCCAGTGTTCGTACTTCTTTTTGACATTACTCACCATGATACCAGCGACAATGGGTATTCCCGGCAACCAGTACAAGAATTTAGGGAGTGTAAACTTCACGATTAACTTTTGTATCAGTATTCCGCGGGCGCAGACGCATATGTTCTCGGCGGTTCATACTAGTTTGCGCGATTGTTTGTCACGTTGGGGAGGGAGCAGAGTCGACGCATTTCGTGCTCGTGCAGCATCAAGTATGCGGGCAATGCCATGACCTTCACATATCAAATTGCCGGTTGCTGTAAAAAACGCGGGCGCTGGGACAATGTGTCTCGGCCACCCAGCTCGCACTTTAATGAACCACTCGGTCACAACCGGTCCGTACTCCTTGACTTGCACTCGGGGACGAAGATGGCACTGGGTAAGTAGGACTCGTTTACTCCACAGTGAAAACGGTTGGATACACAATTCGCCCACCTTTGATTTCGATGTGCTCCCGAGCGACATTGCTTTAAGGCTTGGTGATATTGGAAATTGAGTGAGTTCCCTATGATTTGTGGTTAGGTTTTCGTGTGTATTCGAAACAGGGAAACAATCTACACTTTTTCAAGTCCAATTGAAATGGCATCTATGGCATAATTTGACATTCTGCATAGTATACAGCTGTAGTTTCCTAATACCGGGGGTTCTCGCTTTCAGTCCGCTCCAGGTAATGTTCTGTCCTGGATCAACAGACAGTCCGCATTGCAACTTTTTGTGTCGAACACCGACGGATAGGATGGTAAATATCGAATTAAATCAAGAAAACAGGCCTTGCATTAATAACTTGGGATTTCATTTCATAATGCGAGGAAAATGGTAACACTGTTGAAAAGTATATAGAAACGAAACAAGAATTGTACAGAACTTCAGCGCGACGAATTGCTTGAGAGGAGGGCAGTTCATGCAATGTCTCAAACCATTAGTACACGAGTAAAAAGTCGTACTTAAGCTCGGCAAGAAACTGCAAGTATTACTCTTCATTTCTGACGGTCGTAGTAAAAACCCCTGTAGTATCTTCTGTTGCATAAGAGTTGAATTGTGTGTTGCCGTTTAAAGGGTCAAACATCTCGAACAAAGCGTTGCAATGATGATAAAACTGCATGGTTTCACTTCTGCTGAATTACAGTTTAATAATGCAGTAGTCAACACGTCCCTATCACGTGCATTGCCTTCAATCCTCGCTTTTCCGTAATCGACTGCTGAGTACTGAAACTTCATGGAAATTTTTAGAATCTACTCGACTAAGTCGAACGGAAAAATTTTAAGCAAACACGACTTCTGTGATGCGTCCAACTGTTGACACATTGAAAGAATTGTGATGAGCAGCGTTTCTTTCATTGAAAACACAGGTGTGGTAGATTCCGCCGCCGTACTATAAAGCTTCTATAGCTTTCGGGCTCTAACATTATCATTCCTTCTCTGTCTCACCAAATTCTCAAACGATCCGCTCAAACTCTGCCTCTTACAACATAATCTTGGGAGGCTGCCGTAGACCTATCATTCTTGTCGATTCTTTATTGTTGCGAAGTTGAAATGTTTACGGAATTTGTTTTTTTTATTGTGGCATCTCTGACGTGCTGCTATAATCTTTAGTTTTCTGGATTTTCTGACCGTCTATTATCGTTACTCGAATGTGACATACCAAAAACACAACAGAGCTTTACTAACAAGTCATAGATAATTCAATTCATATCGGTTTCAGGAGAATCAGATTATAATTTTGATAATTTGATTAAACTTCAAAGAAATGCAGAACAAAACTCATTTCAAATTATACTTCTCATTTAAAAAATACTTACCAGATACAAGAACAATTGCTTTCGTTCTTAAAATACACTATTTTCTTTCCAGTTTAAAGTCATTTGGAT
>JAAUYH010036421.1_pt1 | contig 12218 bp, 12 predicted proteins | sample 7278061 | NCBI WGS metagenome assembly JAAUYH01 (sample SAMN14350203, study PRJNA611818) | marine sediment metagenome | isolation source: surface marine sediment (0.6m) | place: French Polynesia: Moorea | collected 2018-08
CATCCTAATGGCAAATTAGAAAAAAAACCTTGGGGAGTGAATGAATTTGTTGTTCTCGATCCGATGGGAGTTTGCATTACTTTTTATGAAATGCTGAAACCCTAAAAATCTAAATTCAGTAGGTAGCTTTAATTCAATATACTTATTCTCAATCAGCAGATTATCTTAACGAAACTCAATACTTTATCGATCGAGCTATGAAAAAGCTTAAAAATCAAACTGATTGAGTTCTAAAGATCTTAAATTAAAGATAATTGGGGCTTTTTAGGCAGATCATCACAGCCTTGAAAATAAATTATTATGAACATTCCTCCTACTATTCATCCCGATCGAGATTCTCTGTTTAACAAAATCGAGAAAGTCCGCCATCGCCATCCCAAAGTAAAAGATAAGACTATTACCCTAGCTCATGGTAGCGGTGGTAAAGCCATGCGTGACTTGATTGAAGATATCTTTGTGGGTAGTTTTAATAATCCTCTTTTATCACAGTTAGAAGATCAAGCAAGGGTAAATTTAGCTGAATTGAGCGCAATGGGCGATCGACTAGCGTTTACTACAGATTCTTATGTTATCGATCCGATTTTCTTTCCTGGGGGTAATATTGGCGAGTTAGCAGTCAATGGCACAGTTAACGATTTGGCTGTTAGTGGGGCAACCCCTTTATATTTGTCTTGTGGAATGATTATTGAAGAGGGATTACCCGTCGAAACTCTACGTGAAATCGTTCAAAGTATGAAACAGGCTGCGGATTTTGCAGGAGTAAAGATAGTTACAGGTGATACTAAGGTAGTCGATCGTGGTTCGGCAGACAAGTTATTTATCAATACTACTGGAGTCGGGGTAATTCATGCGGGGATTGATATTTCTGCTGCCAATCTCCAACCAAGAGATGCAATTATTATCAATGGTTATTTGGGCGATCATGGAGCAGCAATTACCATAGCTAGAGAGGAATTAGCCTTAGAGAGTAGTATAAAGAGCGATTGTCAGCCTCTTAATGGTTTAGTACAAGCTATTTTGGCTGTATGTCCAGAAATTCATGCTATGCGCGATGCTACCAGAGGAGGATTAGCTACAGTCTTGAATGAATTTGCTCTTAGTTCGGGAGTCGGTATCCATCTGTACGAGCAAGTACTTCCTGTTAGAGAAGAAGTTCAAGCGATTTGTGAATTGTTGGGATTAGATCCTTTATATCTGGCAAATGAAGGTAAGTTAGTTACAGTCGTACCCAATCATCAAGCAGAAAAGGTTCTCGCTGCGATGCAATCTCATCCTGCTGGTAAAGATGCAGTGATCATTGGGGAGGTAATTGATTCTCCTTCAGGACTAGTGATCATGGAGACGATATTTGGCACAGACAGAATTGTCGATATGTTGGTTGGGGATCAATTACCCAGAATTTGTTAATCCGTAGGGGCGATTCGCGACGCAAAGCTAGTCCTTGAGGGCGAATCGCCCCTACCCTATCAATTCAATATTATTTATATCTAATCCCAAAATGCATGAATTAGGAATCACCCAAAATATTGTCGCCATTGTTAAAGAAAACGCAGGAGGAGTACCTGTAAAAAAGTAACCTTAGAAATCGGGCAACTTTCCGCAATTATGCCTGATGCAATTCGTTTTTGTTTTGATATTTGTTGTCAAGGAACAGTATTAGAAGGGGCAAGTTTAGAAATTATTGAAGTTCCTGGTTTAGCTAGCTGTTGTCAATGTGGTACAAAGGTTAATTTAGAGCAGCCTTTTGGCATGTGCGATCGCTGTGGCAGTGTAGAACTGAAAATTATTCAAGGTGAAGAATTAAAAATTAAATCGATGGAGATAGAAGAATTATGTGCGTAACTTGCGGTTGTTCGGATAATAGTCAAGTAACTGTTACTAGTTTAGACAAGGATAACACTAGCCATTCTCACACTCATACTCTAGCTGATGGCACAGTAATTACCCATACCCACGAACAAGATCATTTTCATACTCACAATGAAACTAGCCATTCTCACACCCATACCCACGAAAACCTTCATTCTCATTCTCCGAGGGAAACCTCCGCAATTCATGCGCAGATACACGGGACAACCGTTACTTTAGAACAAGAAATTCTCAGCAAAAATGACCGTATTGCCGAGCAAAATCGTCATTGGTTTCAAGAAAGGGGGATTTTAGCTTTAAATCTTGTTAGTTCTCCTGGTGCTGGTAAAACAACTCTGTTAACCCGTACAATTAACGATCTTAAATCTAAATTACCCATCAGTGTAATCGAAGGGGATCAAGAAACAGTTAACGATGCGGAAAAAATTCGTCAAACAGGTTGTCAAGTTGTACAAATTAATACAGGGACAGGCTGTCATCTAGAAGCAGCAATGGTACAACGAGGATACTTAGAACTCAATCCCCCCTCTAATTCTATTTTGGCGATCGAAAATGTGGGTAATTTAGTTTGCCCCGCTTTATTTGACTTAGGAGAAAAAGCCAAAGTAGCTATTCTTTCTGTTACCGAAGGGGAAGATAAACCAATTAAGTATCCCCATATGTTCCGTGCTAGTCAGGTGATGATTTTAACCAAAATTGACCTGCTTCCTTACGTCCAATTTGATGTCGATCGTTGTCTAGAATATGCCCGACAAGTCAATCCTCACATTCAAATCTTTCAAGTTTCTGCAACCACAGGTGCTGGTTTAAATGATTGGTATGCATGGTTGCAAAATCAATTAGACTGCTTGAATAAGTCCTAATTAGCTCAAATCCTTTAATTGTCCATTGATAATTAAATTAAGGTACATTCCAAATGCGCTGGTGATAATCTTCTAGTTGGGCGTAGGGATCGCTATCATTATGATGATGATGTTCGTGATGATGGTGATGATGATTATGCCCATCTTGTCCATCGGTTGCAGCTAGTCGAAACTTGCACATTTCGCAGTTCATTTCTACTTTACCTAACTGCGCTTCAATTTCTCTTTCTCTAATGACTTGTAGAAGTTGGGGGGCAATACCCATTTCAGGTAAGCAGGTAAAATCGATATCTGGATATTGTTCTTCTTGTTGGGCGGTAATATTAAAGATTTTTTCCATTAAAGTCCCCGTAAACAAGAAATAGGGCAGGACAATAATACGCTTTGGTTGATACATGTAAGCGCGACGAAAACCTTCTTCTAAACGAGGATGACTAATGCCAATAAAACAAGTTTCTACTGTCTTGTAGCCACTACCTTCCCACATAATCCTAGCTAGTTTGCATACATCTCCATTAGCATCAGGATCGCTTGAACCTCTACCCACAAATAACAGCACAGTATCATTCCGAGAGATATTACGAGGATTATGTTCTACTTTATCTAGTTCTGTCAGTCGATCGCGCCACAGTTCGATAATTTTGGGGGTAATACCAAAATGACGACCATAATTAAAGTTTAACTGAGGATAAGGCGATCGCGATCGATCTAATTCGTTAGTAACGTCAAACTTATTATGTCTGGCTGCAAAAAGTAAAATGGGCAGGGCAGTAATTTCTTTGTATCCTTTGTTTACACATAATTCTACTCCTTGCTGAATTGTTGGTTGAGTTAATTCTAAAAAACAAGGAATAACAGGACGAGATGTATCTAATTGTTGATAGGTTTCAACGAAGTCAAGAAAAGTTTGTCTGCCTCTTTCATTTCTTGTACCATGTCCGATCGCTAGTAAAGGTCTTTGATAGGGTAAGGGTGGTAATTGAAGTGAGTTGAGAATTGATTTAGGAAAGGAATTGGCAATAACCATCTGTACCTCGCAGATATATTAACTAAGTTTACTTTTTATCGGTGGGCATCCTGACTAAGAGATTCATGATTAGATCATCTCATCACAGTTGCGGGACAGTGTTGGATTTACACCAAACTTTCCCCATTACTTTTAATGGCTGTTCCCCATTAAAGCCGACAGTTCCCATAGTAAACTCAATTTTATCCAGAAAAATCAGGAATTTAGCTTAAATTTAAACTTAATTTGCTTCTAAAAAAGTATTTAAATAGTTATTTGTAGATAACAAATTAAAAACTATCGATATTTTTGTTTGTCAATATTTGACTATTATTTGCGAAGAATTATTAATGTTATATTTGGATATTCTCAGTATAATTTAATGATTGAATTATAGGATTTGATAGCCTATAAATTTACTAGATATGGCGTTTATTACAATCATCAGATACATCTAAATCAACAATAAAATATCAAAAATAAACAAAAACTAGGATTTTGACCGTATCTTACAACTAGGCTAAACGCTATAGGTTATTTCTTTGTTCGAGATCTAAAAATATAAAATGTTACCGAGAAATAAACAAAAAAGAGAATCCGATCTATTAACTTGGCTGAAAGCAGGATTTATTTTGACTGGAGTAGCTACAACTTTGGGCTGGATTTTGCAGCTATCCCAATCTAATTTTGGGGTTCAATCTATAACTGGTGAAAATTGTCAAACAGATCGATCCTTTGTGTTGATTCCTGAAGGAGAATTTATTGCTGGTAGCGATCGCCCTGAAAGAGATTATGGTTATCAAATTTCGGCTTTAGCTATAGCTACAGAATCTCAATCCGTTGCTGATGCCGAGGCAAAATTACGTCAGGTTGGTTGGTTTGAGGGAGAATCTATCAAGCAAACCCAATCTCTTCCTAGTTTTTGTATCAGTCGCAATCTAGTTACTAATGAAGAATATCAGGCTTTTGTAGACGAAACTAATCATAATCCTCCTGGTATTTCTGAAACAGAGTATCAGGAACAAGGGTTTTTGGTACATCCTTATTCAGCAGTCAAATCTTTCCTGTGGGTTGACGGGAAATATCCAGCAGGAAAAGGAAAACATCCTGTAGTATTAGTATCTTATCAAGACGCTGTTACTTATGCTGATTGGAAAGGAGAACAAACAGGAGAAACCTATCGCTTACCTACTGCCACAGAATGGGAAAAAGCAGCCAGAGGAACTGATGGGCATTATTTTCCTTGGGGAAATGAGTGGAACTCAGAAGGAACTAATTGGGCAGGAAGTCAACTAGAATACACTAGTGCGATCGCTCAATTTCCTCTTAGTCGTAGTGTCTATGGAGTAGAGGATATGGCAGGAAATGTTTTTGAGTTTACTTCTACTTTAATATCGAGAAATATTGATACAGTTAGCATCATGAAAGGTTGTTCTTGGGACGATTTCCCTGGATTTTGCCGTAGTGCTTATCAACATACACGCCCTATTCAATCTCGACATATCCTTTTTGGCTTTCGTTTAGTTAAGGAATAATTATTGCCCAAAATAACAATTTTTTTCTTATAAATTAGAGTATCTAGATAATATTTTTTTATTAATTACAGCTGTCTCCTCAGAAAGCGATCGCTTTCCTTTAGGAAAAGTTAGAGATACTTGCTCTTTAGAACATTTAGCAGATTTAGATTTAGAAAAAGAAAAATCTAATTGCTCGTTAGTTATAGAGTTAGTTACTAATACTTTTTTATCTGCTTTTAATTCTAGTTTTAACGAAAGAGACATATAGTTAAGTAATTACGGATGATGGGAGAAATAATTGATCTTACAATTATTGTGCCTTTATCCATATAGTTATAATGCGATCGAAATCACTGTTTTTGAAAAGGCGATCGCTTATTAATAAATCAAACAAAATTATTATCAAAATTTATCTGCGGACAATATTTATCTTTATCTACCATGATTTTGCTTAGATAATTTTTCATTAATCCAAATATTTTTCTATAACAGTTAATACTTAATTATTAACCAATTTCATCGATAAACTAATCCGCTTCAACTTTTCATTTACTTCCAAAACCTTGACTTTAACTACCTGTCCTACTTTAACTATTTGTTTGGGGTCTTGAACAAATCGATCTGCTAATTGAGAAATATGCACTAAGCCATCTTGATGTACGCCAATATCAACAAAAGCACCAAAGTTGACTACATTAGTTACTACCCCTTCTAAGACCATGTCTACTTTCAGATCTGACATTTCCATAATGCCTTCTTGGAAAGTAGCATATTGAAACTTATCTCTAGGATCTCTACCTGGTTTTTCTAATTCTTTGAGGACATCTTGTAGAGTAGGTAAACCAATTTTATCAGTTACAAATTGCTTGAGATTGAGAGATTTTAAACTTGATTCTGTCTTAACAATTTCAGTTAAAGGCATCTTTAAAGCAGTAGCAATATTTTGAACTACACTATAACTTTCTGGATGCACAGCAGTATTATCTAAAGGATTATCTCCTTCTCTAATACGCAAAAAACCAGCAGCTTGTTCAAAAGCTTTTGCACCTAACTTAGTCACTTTTAATAATTGCTTGCGGTTAGTAAAGACACCTTTTTCATTACGATAAGCCACAATATTATTAGCAACAGTAGCATTAATTCCTGATACATAGGTAAGTAGTTCACGGGAAGCAGTATTTAAATCTACACCTACATAGTTAACACAACTAGCAATAGTTTCTGCTAATTTTTTCTGCAATAATTTTTGTTCTACATCATGCTGATATTGCCCGACACCAATAGATTTAGGATCGATTTTTACGAGTTCTGCCAAGGGATCTTGTAATCTTCTACCAATACTAATTGCTCCTCTAACAGTGACATCTAGATCGGGGAATTCTTTAGCAGCAACTTCACTAGCAGAATAGATAGAAGCACCAGATTCATTAACAATTACTTTGATTGGTTTTGAATCTAAATTTTTGATAACTTCAGAGATAAATTGATCTGTTTCTCTAGAAGCTGTTCCATTGCCGATCGCGATTAATTCTATCTTATATTTACTAATTAAATCGGTAGTGGTTTCTTTTGCTTGTTCCCGTTTATTTGCCCCAGAATGAGGAAAAATTGCCTGATAAGCCAAAAATTTACCTGTTTGCGATAATACTGCTATCTTACAACCAGTACGGAAACCAGGATCAATGGCTAGAGTTGGTTTCATACCTGCAGGCGGTGCAAGAAGTAATTCTCTTAAATTAGCTTCAAAAGTTTTAATTGATTCTATATCTGCGTAATTTTTGCGGTCTGCTCTTACTTCTCGTAGAATAGCTGGCTTAAGTAAGCGTTTAAAAGCATCTTTAATCAACTGACGATAAAAGTCCCGTATTTGAGACAATGAGGTTTTAATTTCTACAGACTCTAAATAAGCCATTACCTCTGCTTCTTCAAAAGCAATATCTACTGCCAAAATTCCTTCTGCTTCACCACGATACAATGCCAAAATATTATGAGGGGGAATCTTACTGACACCATACCGATAGTCTCGATACATCTCAAATTTGGTACTACCTTCAGGGTATTCATCTTTGATTTTGGCAGTAAACACTCCTTTAGTTAAAAAATATTCGCGTAAATAAGCTCTAATTTGGGCTTTTTCAGCAACAGATTCCGCTAAAATATCTGCTGCTCCTGCTAATGCCTCTTCTGGTGTATTTACTTCCTTTTCTTTATTTATATATTTAACTGCTTCTTGTTCTAGAGAAACAGATTTAGTTTGAGGTTGATTTAAAGACTGAATCCATTCTGCTAGAGGTTCTAGCCCTTTTTCTCGTGCTACGGTGGCTTTAGTACGTCTTTTTGGTTTATAGGGTAAATATAAATCTTCTAGCTCCGTTTTATTTAAACAAGCTTCAATTTTAGTTTTAAGTTCTTCTGTAAGTTTATTTTGGGCTGCGATCGATTCTAAAATAGTTTCTTTACGTTTGACTATTTCGGTTAAATAAGTATACCGTTCAAATATATTCCTCAGTTGAACTTCATCCAATGAACCAGTACGTTCTTTACGATAACGAGCAATAAAAGGAACAGTTGCCCCCTCCTGCCATAACTCTAGAGAGTTATTAACACTGGTTAAAGATAGAGAAAATTCTTGGGCGATAATTTGCGGAATATTAGTCATGGAAGTTAAATAAAAGAAGTCAGGAGTTCAGAAGCGGTGCGACCCCGCGGAATTTTCAATCCGCAAGGGAACGCGCACCGAAGGAGTCAGGAGTGCTGTTCTAGGGAACATCTGTACGGTAGTCAGAAGTTCAATAATTTTATCTCCTCTGCTTCCCCTGCACCCCTGCCTCCTCTGCCTTCTACCTAAGCTGCACCAAATTTTTCTTGGAGAATTTCATCATTATCATCAGCAATAGTAGCAACCAAAGTAATGAGCCTGGAAATTTCTCCAGGAGAAATATCGGCAATAGTTCTTTGAGAAGAAACAACTACTCGATTATTGTAGATACTAAAACAAGTTTCAAATGTTCCTGACCAGTTCATTTCCAACAACTGACGCATCAAATCAGGTTCATTTTGAGCAGGTAGTTTTAATACTGTAGCCCATACTGTCAAAAGATCATCATCGGTTTCTCCTGTTAACTGGACAAATACTTCTACACTTCCATATTGAAATTTCCAGACACTACCATCATCTGCATGATTCACCATAGCCGTATCATTTTGATCCAAGCTAGAGATAACTGTTTCAATCACCTCTTGATGACTTGGTAGTTCATCAATTAACTCATCAACTGATTGGCTATTGTCTGCTTCTAAATTGACATTTTGAATACTCATAGCAATTTCTCAAAGTATGGAGCTTGATCTTTGTTTAGCATCTAGTATGGCTGGTAAGCAATTTTGTCGCCAATTAATTTTAGCTTTTAACAAGTAATTCTTGAATATCGCTCTGGAAAAATCTGGTAGAGTTGGATTAATTGGCTTTGGAGGCGGAGTGCATACTTGTATTGGGATGGAGTAATTAACAGTAAAATAAACTTAACAATGAGGATGAATTTTAGTAGACTCAGAAGGAGTTTTGCGATCGATATTCTCCTTTGAGACAACTATTAGGCGTAATGACACTAAATTCTCCTGAACAACTACAAATATTCTTGGATGTTGCTACAGAAGCTGCTCTAGCTGCTGGAGTTATCTTACAAGACAATTACCTTAAACTAGAACAAATAGAAGAAAAGGGTCGCCCTGGAGATTTAGTTACTGAGGCGGATAAACAAGCAGAAGCAGCAATCCTCAAAGTACTTAATCGTCATGTTCCCCATCATCAGATTTTAGCTGAAGAGTCAGGTACACTAGGACAAGCAGATAGTGAATACCTTTGGGCGATCGATCCTCTAGATGGTACAACTAATTATGCTCATGGATATCCTATGTCAGCAGTTTCTGTTGGCTTGAGTATCCAAGGAAGTCCTCAAGTAGGAGTAGTATACAATCCTTTTCGAGATGAATTATTTCGTGCTGCTAAAGGATTAGGTGCTACTTGTAATCGTCGTCCTATTCGAGTTTCTCAAACTCAAGAACTAGGTAAAAGTTTACTGGTAACAGGCTTTGCTTACGACAGACGAGAAACTACAGACAATAACTATGCTGAGTTTTGTTATCTAACCCATCTTACCCAAGGTGTCCGCCGTAGTGGTTCGGCTTCTTTAGATTTAACCGACGTAGCTTGTGGCAGATTAGATGGCTATTGGGAAAGAGGACTTAAACCTTGGGATGTAGTCGCTGGAATTGTTTTACTAGAAGAGGCTGGGGGGAAAGTAACTGCTTATGATGGTAGCCCTATAGAGATTAATTCTGGTCGTATTCTGGCGACAAACGGAGAGATTCATCCCTATTTGAGTAAAGCTTTAGGGGAAACTCCTGCTTTAAGCGAGTGGAAATCTACTAATCCTTAAACAAAATTCAAGAAAAAAGCTAGCAGAAAGCCATATCTCCTAGCTTTTCTTCAGAATCATCTTAATTATTCCATAAAACCTCAATAAGATTGTTCTTTATCGTTATAAGGTTCACCTTCAAAGGGCTGTACTCCTGTTTTTGGATAGTCATCATCAGTGGGCTGAAAAAGTCTGGAGACTCCTCTCAAGATAGATTGAACTGAATCTTGTAGCCATTGGAAAATTTTCATCTGTTTTACCTCTTTAATTAATTATTCAGCCAGAAAATATCTACTAGACTTTGGTATGGATGTAGAATTATCAGAAGCTAACCGTACTTGTGACATTCATCTTGGGCATAGTTATAGTTAGAACTCCATCAATAAGTTCGGCTCTAACTTTGTCTGCTTGAATTTTTCCTGGTAAAGGAACACTGCATTTAAGCTGCCCATAATGAAGCTGAGAAGGAATTAGCTCTTTTTCATTTTTTGACTTGTGTTGGTCATGAACTCCAGAAATCGAGATAGACTCAGTTTCAGCACTAATATTTAAATGATGAATTTCAACTCCTGGAACTTCTGCTTTGAGAATTAAATTTTCACTAGTTTCGTTTAATTCAATGGCTGGACACCAGTTTTTATTTTGCCCTTTCATCGATATCCTCTCCTAATGCTCCCATATGTAAGAACTTGATGGAAATTAGTTTTTATCTTTTCTGGTTTTAGATTAAGCAAAAAGTTTGAAGAACTTGTGAGGATAATTAATCAGAAGAGTTTGGACGAATGTCACTAAGATAACGGCGATCGCCTGCCCAAAAAAAAGCTCAAAAGTCTATTAAAGAGAATAGTGAATAATTTGGTAGAGTTCTAAATCCTCTACCAAATTTTTTTCTTTGTAAATTCTTAACTTTTTCTATCCCCCTCCCCCCTATAGGGATGCTAATCTAAATTCAGCTACGTATAAAATTGGGAAATATCCTCCCAGACATAGAAGCAGATAAAGTTCAATTCATTTGACGGAGTTGAGTGTGGTTACTACCCCAGAAAAAACAACAACGCTAGGACAACATGCCCATACAGAACAAAGCGATCGAGTAGCAGTCTTACTAATGGGATATGGTGAAGTAGAAAGCTATGAAGACTTTGCTAATTATAATGAACAAGCTTTAAATTTACTAACAGCAAAATTTGCCCCTGTCCCTACTTGGGTTTATCCTCCTCTGGCTAAGTTGCTAGCAATGTTTGACTTACATGAATGGAGTCATCAACACGGTAATTTTATTTCTCCCCACAACAAGATTTTTGAAGACCAAAGGGCAGGAATAGAAAAAGAATTACAACAAACTTGGGGAGAGAAAGAGAAAGTATTTAAAGCTTTCAACTTTTGCGCTCCTTTTCTTCCAGAACAAGTATTAACGCAGATTAAGGAGGAAGGATTTGACAAGCTCCTTATTTATCCCCTTTTAGTAGTAGATTCTATCTTTACTAGTGGTATTGCCGTAGAACAAGTTAATAATGCTTTAGCAAACTTAGCAGAAGGAGAAGAACACTGGCTTAAAGGTACTCGTTATATTCCTTCTTTCTATAATCAACCAGCCTATGTTAAATTGCTAGCCAGGATGGTGGAAGAGAAAATAGAGGCTGAGTTGGCTCAAGCTCATTTACCTTCTCAAACTGGTATTATTTTGATGAATCATGGTTGTCCTCATAAAGCCAAAGGATTCACTTCTGGTATCGATGAAAGTCAGGCTCTCTATGAGTTAGTCAGAGAAGAGTTAATTTACAAATATCCTCTGATTTCGGTTGGTTGGCTTAATCATGACACACCTTTAATTGAGTGGACGCAACCCAATGTAGAATTAGCTGCCAAAAACCTAATTGAATTAGGGGCAACTTCGGTTATTATGATGCCCATTGGTTTTGCTACTGAAAATCACGAAACTCTACTAGATGTAGATCATATTATTCATCATCTACAACATAAACATTCTCAGGTAACATTCTTACGTATGCCCTGTGTTAACGATAATGCAGAATTCCTGAAGATGGTAGCAGATTGGGCAAATCCACAGATTGAAGCTTTGTTGTCTGCTGAGGCAGTAAGTGTTAATCCAAGTCTAGCAGTATCTCAAGCAGTTCACTCTCACGAACATCATCATCATCATTGAGTAAAAAGCTTTTAGCTATTAGTTTTTAGTTTTTAGACAGATGCGGATCAATTCGTATCTGTTTTTTTATCTAATAATTTTTGTTTAACGATTCAAGAAGTATAAGCTGTTATGCATTTAAACTGTGATAAGAGCATTACCTTTATTTTTTAGTTTTCGTCCCCATTTGATAATCAATCCTCCTTTCTCAGCAAAGTCTTCTCTTTTATTTCCTGCTTCAATCCATTCAGTAATTATCTCTTGATAAGTAAGCGTCCCAGAGCTTTACACAACCATAGGAGTTTGAGTGTCCATCGGCGTATCTGGTAATAGGGAGAAAGCGGATAAACCTAATCGCTTGGCACGCATCGCTTCTGTTAGATAATCCAAGGGATTTCG